>Ga0209697_10009123_pt1 | contig 11063 bp, 9 predicted proteins | sample AliMusrvi5mmetaG_FD_184115 | JGI IMG/M metagenome (GOLD analysis project Ga0209697, IMG submission 184115) | Freshwater lake bacterial and archeal communities from Alinen Mustajarvi, Finland, to study Microbial Dark Matter (Phase II) - Alinen... | ecosystem: Environmental > Aquatic > Freshwater... | reverse complement strand
ATTGAACGTTAGTTTTTCCGCGGTCGAGTATAGATCACTTTCCATTTCTGAATCGCAGAAATCCAGGATGATAGTCGACTCCAGGCTTATACCGTCGGAAGTTAAAGCAGGGGCATTAATACTTAACTATTTAGTGGCTACACAATTTAGGGAGATATTCCCGCACATAAGATATTTTTCAAAAGTTTCTTCGTCTGAGTTCCTTGGGATAGATGAGTTTACGTCTAAGAATTTAGATCTCTTTGGTTCATTTATGCATTGTGTGGACGAAACTATAACACCAATGGGAGGCAGGACATTAAGACAAACTATTGCACAACCTTTGATGAATAAAAAAGAAATAGATGCTCGTCTTGATGCTGTAGAATTCTTTACAAAAAATTATAGTTTTATGGAAAAGATACGCCTTCTATTGTCGCAGTGTTCAGACATAGAAAGACTGTCTTCCAAAGTGGCTTTATCTCAATACGGACCGCGGGATTTAAAAAAACTTTGTGAAAGCATAGAAACAGCGGGAATAATTTACGATAAGGCACGAGAACTGGAGGGCCTAACTCTTCCTAAAATAGACAAAACAGCCGTTGCCGAATTCGCAAAAGTAATGGTTGAGCGCATGGAAGATGAACAACCACATACTACAAAAGATGGTTGCATTTTTAAAACAGGATTTGACCCAAAATTAGACGAGCTTATACATCTTCATCAGAACAGCAGGCAAGTTCTTTTAGAAATGGAGAAGAGAGAAAAAGAGACAACAAAAATAAATTCCCTAAAAATAAAATATAACAAGGTCTTTGGTTATTACATAGAAATAACGAACGCTAATTTAGATATGGTGCCTGCTCACTATCAAAGAAAACAGACGCTGGTAAACGGTGAGCGTTTTATGACACCGGAACTTAGGGAATTAGAGATAAAACTCTTAAGCGCGGAAGAAGATAGAGTAAAAGTAGAAGAAGAACTCATAGAAAAATACGCAACAGAGTTTAGGGAAAAATTCCTAAGTAGTGCACTTGAACTTTCTTCGTGGATTGCAACCTTTGATCTAACCGTGTGCTTTGCCTGGATCGCGGTAAAAAGAAAATACACCAGGCCAAATGTTTACGATGGATTTGAACTAATATTAAAAGATGCTAAACATCCTGTTCTATATGAGACCATGAAAGAGGAGTTTGTTCCTAATGATATTGATCTTTCTGATGATGGATTTTTCCAGATAATAACGGGACCAAACATGGCCGGTAAGAGTACAATAATGAGGACAGTAGCGCTTCTTGTGATAATGAGCCACATGGGCTGTTTTATACCGGCATCGGAGGCTAAGGTCCCTATAACGGACAGGGTATTTACTAGGGTCGGGGCGACCGATTACATTTTGCAGGGACAAAGTACGTTTATGGTAGAGATGATAGAAACAGCTAACATAATTTTTTCTGCTTCAAAACGCAGTCTAATAATTTTAGACGAAATAGGCAGAGGAACCAGCACTTACGACGGTATTTCCATAGCGTGGGCGGTGGCAGAGCACATACACAATAACATGGGTTCAAAATGCATGTTTGCTACCCACTATCATGAGCTGACTGCCTTAGAAGATGAACTAAAGGGTGCAAGGAACTTTTCTATGTCTGTTGAAGAAGAAAAAGGAAGTCTGTTCTTTTTAAGAAAAATCGTACCGCGCCCTGCGTCAAGAAGTTATGGCATACAAGTTGCAGCCATGGCTGGACTGCCGGGGAGTATAATAACTCGTGCCCGCTCTATAATGAAGCGGTTGGAGGAAGAAAGAAAAGGGAGTGCTGAACTTAGCAAAAACGACCTTACACAACTTTCTTTATTTGATAAGAAAAAAGAAGACTACCAATTTATTAATGAGCTTGCTAGTATTGACCTAGATAAATTAACTCCTCTTGATGCCTTAAGCAGGTTATATAGATGGAAAGACGAGGTGGACAAAAGTGATCAAAGCGACGTTTAAACAATACCTAATTATTTTTGCTGCAATAGTGTTCTTATTCTTCTTAATATTAGAAGGGATCGGCCTTAACGAATATGCAGCGTCAAGCATAAGCTATCAAACCAATAAATTCGTTCCTAACAACACTGGTATGATAGTGGTGTTAGCAGGAAGTTCTGGAAGGATAAATACTGCATATGAATTAATGAAAGAAAGGCAAATACCTGTTCTATTCATAGCAGGCGTTTACAAGGCTGTAAGTTTTGATGATCTTGCCAGAGAATTCAAACTTGATTACAACTACAAGGAAAGAATAAAAATAGATAACGTATCAAGAACCACTTTAGAAAATGCAAGAGTGACCCAGCAATTTGCGGAAGAGAACAACGTAAAGACCATAGGGCTAGTAACATCCGTGTACCACATAAAGAGAGCAGAATTTATTTTTAATAAAGTTTTTGAAGACCAGGGAACAATGATAGTTCCATACACAGCCAACACAACCAAGCTTGAACCAGGCTCGTTGTGGACAGACTATAAAACATTCATTAACTTCCTAGATGAATATGTTAAGTACCAGTATTACAGGATAGTATTAAGTACCCGTTAGACGTAATACATTTTGGGAGCGTACTCAAAAAATGAGATTATATGTGGCACTGATACTTCTTATCGTGTTCATAGCGTTTGGTACCGGATACTCCGTTCTTTTGTTGAAAAAGGTTCATGTCTCCGCAGATGCTGATGTCTCAAATATCATAAACTTCAAAAGTAATTTTCAGGACTCTCATAAACCACTACAAAGGATAGACCTGACCTCCTTATATCAACGTCAGAATTTTAATGAATTGATCGATCCACAGGCTGCTTTGCCTAGGACCTTTGATTATCCATATGAAGAAATGAAGAGGGTTTTTGTCTACTCCAAAAATTGTACGCCTAATGCTGGAAAGCAAATTAAAAAAAGCAGTACGCTGTATAAGGAGTGGCTGTGGCGAGCCTATATGTGTGGGCAGGTGAAGCAATTGCCTGCTGATTTTTTTGATAAACCACCTTTTATGGATCCATGGGGACACAGCTATATCTATTTAGCTTTTGTAAGCAAAAAGCCTGAATACCTAAATAACAACTGGATAAAAACTAAGTTAAATAAAGTCCACATCAAGGAGCTGGCCTATTTTACCTCGTTAGATGGTGTTGTGTACGATAAGTATGCACCTGCAAATATTCTCAAGGATATGGACAATTCTGCCTTAAAAGCTCTATCGAAGGGCGAAAACCCTATCGTTTCCGATCATTTTATACTGTTCCTGACACAGAACAGACTAGAGGTCTCACCAGAGTATATTTATGATGTATTCGATAAAAAAGAATTTGATGATTTTTTAAAGCAAACTCAATTTATTACCAGAGCAGATGATGGTACTACCACTTGTGCGTTAAAAGAAGGTAATCTCTGCTTTTTTAAGAATATTTCTGCCTTTTACAGGGTAATGAATAGGGCAAATCTATTACTACTTGCAGCGTCTATTATGCTGATCTTTGTGGTCCTGTGGATATTGGTATCAAAAATGAAATCAGAAAGAGTTGAACAGGAAAGAAGGAATTTTGCGCTTCAGGTCATGACGCACGAATTGCGGACCCCTATAACCAGTATAATGCTTATACTGGACCAGTATAAAAAACATTTTGATTCTCTGGATACTACGCTGCAGGAAAATACCTTATATATGCTAGACGAAGTTCAGCGACTTAAAAAATTAGTAGAGACAAGTACCAATTATCTTAAAAGCAGCAAGAAGAACCTTATTGAATTCAGACCTCAGGGGCTTCCCTCCATTAATGAATTTATAAGAAACAGTTTAGATAGTTATGGCAGCAAAGTTAAATTTACGTTGTTAAAAAAAGATTCCAATTTTTATGTAGATGCTTTCTGGTTCAACCTTTGTATTAAAAACTTAGTCGAGAATGCTCTTGCACATGGTAAACCACCAGTGAAAGTCTTAGTTGAAAGTGAAAAAGATTATTTTAATTTTGTAGTAGAAGATAAGGGTATTTGTGAATTTAAAAATATAGAACAAATGACACAATCGTTCGTGAAAGGGCGAAGCAGCAAGGGAACAGGGCTTGGACTTAGTATTGTTGAAAATGTAATTCACGAAATAGGGGGTAAACTGTTTTTTTCTAGTGCCCCCACTAGATTTACCATTCAAATGCCAAAAAAGGTGGAGCGAACATGATGAAAATCCTATTGATAGAGGATGACAACAGCCTTGGAAAACAGCTAAAGGCTTACTTAGAAGAAGAAGGTTATTCAGTTGCACTTGCAAAAACTGCTGCAGAGGGGACTTCTTCTTTAGACGCGTCAGTAAAGCTTATAATTTTAGATTGGAGCCTGCCAGACAAACAGGGGATAGATCTTTTAAAGGAAATAAAAAAACAACATGAACAGCTTCCCGTGATAATGCTTACAGCTAGGACGGAGTTAGTAGATAAGGTTGTTGGTCTTGAAGCAGGGGCAAATGATTACATTACTAAGCCTTTTGAACCAAAGGAACTCATCGCACGTATTCGTGTACAATTAAGACAAAAGGTTGCAAATAAAGGTGACGAGCAAAGGTTAAAATTTGGTGATTTAGAAATGGACTTATCAAAAAGAGAAGTTCTGTTTAAATCCAAAAAAATTGAGCTTACAAAAATGGAATATGAACTTTTAAAGTTCCTTGTTATCAATCCTAACAAAGTTTTTTCTCGTGAAGAACTGTTAGATAATGTTTGGGGTTATAATAGCGCCCCAACGACTAGGACCGTTGATACTCATATATTACAGTTAAGGAACAAAATATCAGAAGAACTGTTTGAAAGCTTCCGTGGCGTTGGCTACAGGTTTAAATATATCCCAAAGTAGAATTGACGAAGATTTTACGCTCTCTTGACAAGCTTAATCTCTGTTTCTGCTATCATCCTCTATAGGAGGATATAATATGAAAAATGTTTTTTTGGTATTTCTGGCGTTCCTATCTACGATAGTGTTTGCAGCAGAATGTGATTCTGTTTATAAAATAAAAACTTTTAATTACAACAACAAAGAATGGGTTGGACTTATTGAACAAGGCTACACCTGGTATGGTGGTCCTCGCGATGCTAATGTTATTTCTATGGTAGAAAAAGACGAGATACTTAATAACAAAGTACCTATTGTTGCTGGGGGGACTCCTCTTATTGCTAACGCCAGTGAGACTATATCTAACTCAAAAGACATGGAACTTTATTCAGATAAGATCGCATATAAATATTTTAGTTATTTTTGTAATTGGGACAGAAATGCGTTTGATGGTTGTAACGATGATGATGGTATACACGTCTACTGTGCAAAGGATAATGTGAGTATCGATATATATCATGTTACGATGACCTGTAATGACGGTAAAGTCAGTGCTGTTTGTACCAAAGGCAGAGGGGACATTTATACAGAAGACGATCCTGTCTATCCGCAGTGTTCATATTTTTTAGGACTTTAAGGGGTTAAAATTGATAAAGATTTTACATTCCCATGACAAATTGGTTTTCCCTTTGTGTTATCATTCTTCTTGTAGACTGGATGTGCAACAAGGCAAGGGGGCATAAAATGAATAAGATGAAGCAGGTTTTGACACTATTAGCTGGACTTGCAATATTGGTAACTATTCCTGCTAATCTATTCGCACAAGAGGGAACACATCCTGTATATGAAATTAGCAAGGCTTTTGCAAAAGTAGTACCGAATTATGCTTCACAAAAGAAAATGTATAACAAGATACTGGATAAACAAAAAAAACTTTTATTCACTCTATCTGAAGATAGGAACATGTTGTGCTCCAAACAGATCTTAAATGAAGCGACCTGGCTTCTGCATAACACAGCGGATTTTGATAAGATAAAATTAAAACTGGAGAAGCTGGTTTATGGTGTGTCTTTGGCCGAGTCCGGGGATGCTAAGTCAGAAGAATTTGAATTGCTAGGAGCAGGGCAATCTCCAACGGATGGTAGTTGGGGCGGTTGTTATGATGAGTGGTTCTGGAAACTAGTGGAATCCCAAGAGCAGATAAATTATCTAACCGAGAATGACAAGTCACCCGATTATCCAACAACCTTTTTAGACAAAATAAACACTCCAGATAAATTATTGGCCTACCTAAATTCACTACTAATAACGGATATAGAGAATGAAAAGATCAGTAAACGTAGGGAACTTAATGAAAGTTTTTCTGCCATCATACGTCTTGTATTAAGAAAGCAGCCAAAGACTTATGTTTATGACGCTGAACTTGCAGATGTCTTGATCAAATTCAGCGATGACAAATGGCAGAACCAAGACACCGGTTTCTGGGGTGGATGGTTCAAAGAGGGAGATAAGATCATAAAAACAGATGATCTAAGTATAACCTTTCATATGGTAAATTACAGGAAGGGTGATGTTAAACTTTTAAAAAAGATAGCCAAAACTACGCTGGAGATAAAGAACAAACCTTATCCTTATGGTTGGTATAATGGCGACGGTACAAGATCAAACCATCACCATATGGATGTAGTGAAGTTGCTTCGTTATACATGGAAAGAACTTGACGATGGTGATCGTACAAAAGCAGTTGCAGAAATACAAGAAATGCTGGACTGGTGCCTAAAGAAATCACTAACGAAAGAGGGCTTCTTTAGGTACAGCGATGATGATGATTCTTTAGAAGATTCCTACGAATTTGGAACTTCCTTTCTTAAGGGAATTGGTTTCTTTGATAAAAGCAAAAGATTTTGGACCGACAAGGATTTTCCAGAGGCCAAGGCAATTGGACTAAAGATAATTGCCAACATGAAGTCTCTTAAAAATAAGAGTTCAAGAATGCAAGAAACTATAAGCGAACTAGAAAATGAATTATAGGAGGATAAAAAAATGAAGAGATTAGTTACCGTAATGTTTTTTCTTTCTGTATGCAGCTTAAGCGCAGGAGAATTGGACACTGCTCACGCCTCTTACTTGGATGGTCAGTTCAAAGAAATGGCGTCTGAGGCAAGGGACATTCTTGCGAGTACAAAAGATCCGGTGGTGGAAGCTAATGTTTGCAGTTTGCTTAATATGGCATATGAGGCTAACGATGGTAAGATTCCTGTGGACTGGAAACTTCCTGATGGGATTGATTATACTCTAATAGGTCTTATGAACAGAAATTCAAAATACAGTCTTAGGCTTTCTATAGGTACAGATAAAACAGATCCGCAATTGGAACAAGTTCAGCTGATACAATTCCCTGACAAGGTGGTTCTCGATAAAGAGAACAAAGTAGGATACTTTGAACAGTATAAGGAAGATGAAGGTGGTGCAGGTTGGTACTTGGCAACTGATTTCGTAAGTGAGCAGCCAAAAGAAGGTCTTTATCTTTTAAATATCAAGGTAAGTGGTAAACCTGTTGTTAATGGTTGGGTTATTATTTCTAATCTTATTTCTACTAAGTCCCCAGAGGTAATAATCCCACAAAAGGACCAACTTTTTAGCACTTCAACTCCAGAATTCAAGTGGAAGAATTTTTATTCGGATGGCTATAAAAAATTTGAAAAACGCAAAATATCTTTGAGAGTTGTTCAGGATGATAATGATATTTGGGAACTGGCACTTGGTGGTGCAAAAAAACTTGCTACCAAAGCAACTGTTGATAAAAATTTATTGCCAGGGAAGTATACTCTTAAGCTAAGCTATAAAGAAAGAAGGTATTTTGGACCAGTGGCTCTTGAAAGAGTTAGCAGAACAGATACGCCATTCTCTGTACAATAGTTAAGTTCAGAGTTAGGTCCTATCAGCGATACTGTTGATAGGGCCTAACCTATCGCAGAAGAGAATAATGTAAAGACCATCGGCTTAGTAACATTCATGTACCATATAAAGAGAGCAGAATTTATTTTTAATAAAGTTTTTGAAGACCAGGGAACAATGATCGTTCCATATACGGCCAACACAACCAAGCTTGAACCAGGCTCGTTATGGACAGACTATAAAACATTCATTAACTTCCTAGATGAATATGTTAAGTACCAGTATTACAGAATCATTCTAAGTAATAAGTAAATTTATAGCTGAATCAAAAAGTACACTTATTGTCTATTTGTATTGATTATTTTTGATTGTATTGTTGAGAGCATCGTCTGCTATTTTTTCTAAATTAATGATGTTTTGTAGAGCATCATTTGCCTTATTACGGACATTGGCGCTTTTATCTTTTGTAGCAGCATAACTTAAAGCCTGAAATGCCGTTTCATCACCAGCCCCTACTATGTGATTAAGTACGTTAGCTGCATCATAACGTACGGCACTATCTTTATTATTTTTGAGAACATAGCTAAGAGCCTCAGTTGCCACCTTGTTTTCCTTCGGAGATATAGAATCCAGTGCCTCAATTGCATCATTGCAAACGTAATTGTCTTTAAGAGCATAGCTAAGAGTTTCAATTGCAGTCTTATCTCCCTGAAGAGCTATTTTGCCTAAAGACTTTGCTGCAGAAGCACGAACTTTATCATCTTTATCATTTTTGAGGGCATCGATAAGAGCAACAATCACTGTCTCATTTCCCTGAAGAGCTATTTTGCCTAAAGACTTTGTTGCAGAAGCACGAACTTTATCATCTTTATCATTTTTGAGGGCATCGATAAGAGCAACAATCACTGTCTCATTTCCCTTGGCCAAAGTATCGTCCAGATTATCCGCTGCAGAAGCACGAACCTTTGGGTCCTTATGATTTTTAAGGTTATTGATAAAATACTTAATTACCGTTTGAGATCCTTTTCTGTCATTATTTAATGCCAACAAATTTTCATTCTTACCTGCAAAGCTACTCCAAGCAACATAGTCATCATCGTTCTTAGATGACATAAAAGTTAAAACCCCGCTGTCATTCAAACCACAACTAGCTTTGTCTTTGCAATTTTCTTTTTTGGTGACGTTATTTAGTGTTTTAAAAAATTGATTCCCCCATGCAACTTCATCACTAGGAGCAGCTGTATAGACAGATACTTTGTGCCTGTAATGGCCCCCATCTGTCCCTTCAAAAGTACAATTTTCCTTAGTACTCTCATCACAAGATAGTTTCTTTTGGAGTATTGGAATAATCGAACCTGAATAGCAGGCATTTATAAACAACATTACCGTTATGTCTTTGTTAATCTCAAACGAATTTTGAAATAACATATCCAGTATTTCATCATAGCTGATATCGGGGATTGTCTGGCTACATATAGATCCTTTTTCACCATGAGATGCTAAAGCAACGATCAAAACAGGGTCCTTTTTATCTTTGATCTTATTAACTGCTTGTTTAAAATCTACAGACATTCCCTCTTTAAATTGAACATCCATAACAATGTAATTGTCCGGTTTTACGCGAAAGGCACCGTCTAGGCTGCAAAATAGTTTTTTCATCAAAGCTGGGCTTTCCCTAAAGTCGTCTCTATTGTTATAGCCGGTCCATGCGACTACTGCTATGTTGTCGTTGAGGTTTAGATTCTTGAATGATAATGTGGTGCCTACCTGTGCTAAGGCATTACGTTGTTGCACAAAAGTAGACGTTAAAAACAACAGAAATAGAGTTGTTATGAAAGGAGTTCTTTTTAACATAATATTTACCATATTCTTCCTGCCTTACCTTATCGGATTTAAAAGACCTAAACTTTAGGTGTTTTTTATTAATTATGGTTTATCCAGTTTCAACGCTAGGAAAAACAGTTTTCGTAATGGTTTAAGCTAGTTAGTCTTTTCCTTTGTGCCTGACGGATGCTGGCTCTTCGTTACCCGAACAGCAAACCATTTTCGTACAGGAAATAAGGGCCTTTCACTGGAGTCGTTTCTGCTACTTAATAAACTATGAGGAACGCGGTATTTTTTCCATTTTGTTTTGACTTAGGTGTTACACTTGTGTTACACCTAGTCATACAAGGAGATAAAGATATGCCAACTGTAAAGCAGAGAGTGAATATAACGTTAGAAGATGAGCTTTTTTCTATTTTGAAAAAGATGGCAGACAAAGCTAAGCAATCTTTATCTAGCATAAGTGTTGAGATGATAAAAAGATCTATCGAAAGAGAGGAAGATATTTATTTCTCTGAGGTCGCAGATACTCGTTTGGGCAAAAAACAAAAAAGGGTTGTTCACTCCAAAGCGTGGAAATAGATGTACAGGATCGAATATCTTGAAAGTGTTGTTGATGAGGATATCCCTTGCCTTACAAGATCTGAAAAATTGAAAATAAAAAAAGCAATTGAAGAAAAGCTTGTTAATGATCCCATAAGATTTGGGAAGTCCTTGCAATATAGTTTGAAAGGTTGCAGAAGGCTTAGGGTAGGGGATTACAGGATTATTTATGTTATTGAAAAAGACGCCGTGCTTATTGTTAAGATAGGGCACAGAAGAGAAGTTTACAAATAAACGCCTTCAACAGGCAAATACTGACACTTTTTCTGCAACAAAGTGGCCTTCGCCCTCGGTATAGTCATTGCAATCAATAGATCATGGAAATAGAAAATTTTGACAAGCAATTTGTAGAAATTGTTGGGCTAATAAAACAGGCTCGTTATAACGCTATAAAAAACGTTAACAAGGAGCTTATGGAGTTATATTGGAAGGTTGGCGAGTATGTGAGCAAGAAAATTTCAAGCTCTGAGTGGGGACATGGAATTATACAAAGGCTTGCTGATTATATAAAAACAAGCGTCCCTGGATCGAAGGGATTTTCTGGTCAGAACATTTGGCGAATGAAACTGTTTTATGAAACATATCAAGATGTTACAATTCTCTCAGCAGTGCTGAGAGAATTAAGTTGGACCAGTAATATGTTGATATTAGGCAAGTGCAAAACTCCTGAAGAAAGAGAATTTTATATAAGAATGGCTATAAATGAGAAGTATTCTTCTAGAGAACTTGAAAGACAAATTGATAGTTGTTTTTATGAAAGGACAATGCTCTCAAAACAAATTCTCGCACCAGTGGCGCGAGAATTACAACCCCTTGATACGTCTAGCTTTAAAGACCCGTACATTTTAGATTTTCTAGACGTGCCTCAAACATTCCAGGAATCTGATTTAAGGCGATCTA
>Ga0209697_10009119_pt1 | contig 11066 bp, 8 predicted proteins | sample AliMusrvi5mmetaG_FD_184115 | JGI IMG/M metagenome (GOLD analysis project Ga0209697, IMG submission 184115) | Freshwater lake bacterial and archeal communities from Alinen Mustajarvi, Finland, to study Microbial Dark Matter (Phase II) - Alinen... | ecosystem: Environmental > Aquatic > Freshwater... | reverse complement strand
GCCTTCTACTAGTTGTCATTCTAATTCTCGTCGATATCGACAGAGGAAGGTGATCTATTTGTATGCTAAGACATATGAAAGCCTTTCTCGAAATGAGAAAGGCTTTTTTTTAAAATGAAATTTTAAGAACTTGAAATATGAAGTTTGAACTGAGAAGCGGAACAACAACGAGTGGACGCCGCATGGCCGGAGCCAGAAGTTTATGGAGAGCCAACGGGATGAAGGAGGAGCATTTTGGTAAACCCTTAATTGCTGTTGTCAACTCATTTACCCAATTTGTTCCTGGCCATGCACATCTTCACGAAATAGGCCAAATGGTCAAGAAACTTATTGAAGAGGAAGGTTGCTTTGCTGCAGAATTTAATACCATTGCAATTGATGACGGTATCGCCATGGGGCACGACGGAATGTTATACTCACTTCCTTCGCGCGACCTGATCGCCGATAGCGTTGAATATATGATCAATGGTCATAAGGCGGATGCGATGATTTGCATCTCAAATTGCGATAAAATTACCCCGGGCATGCTGATGGCAGCCATGCGGTTAAATATTCCCTGCATCTTTGTATCCGGTGGGCCTATGGAAGCTGGCGTGGTTGCCGGGAAAAAATACGATCTGGTTGATGCAATGGTCATGGCTGCAGATCCTTCAGTAGATGAGAGTCTGCTCTCAAAAGTAGAGCAGGAGGCTTGTCCAACCTGTGGTTCGTGTTCGGGCATGTTTACCGCTAATTCAATGAACTGTCTGACTGAGGCGTTGGGACTCTCTCTTCCAGGAAATGGCACAGTTGTTGCGACCCACTTAAACCGGAAAAAACTGTTTGAGAAAGCCGCTAAACGATTGGTGGAGATCACCTTGGATTACTATGAAAATGGAAACGAACAGGTGTTACCACGAAGTATCGCTTCGAGAGCAGCCTTCATGAATGCGATGACCTTAGATATTGCCATGGGTGGATCAACGAATACGGTTTTGCATTTACTTGCTGTGGCACATGAGGCTGGCGTAGACTTTACCATGCAGGATATAGACGCCCTTTCCCGAAAGGTCCCCTGTATTTGCAAGGTCTCCCCAAGTTCACATTACCATATTCAGGATGTGAACCGCGCCGGTGGAATTATGGGAATTCTGGGAGAACTTGAAAGGGGCGGATTATTAAACGCTTCAGTTTCACGGGTAACTGAATCAACACTTGGTCAGGCTATTAAGACATGGGACATACTCCGCTCAACCGCTGATCAGGATGCCCGTCAATTGTATGCCTCCGCTCCGGGGAATTTAGGTCGCAACCTGATATTGGGATCCCAGGATACCTCCTATGCTGAATTGGACACGGATCGTCAGAAAGGTTGTATACGCGATATTGAACATGCCTATACCAAAGAGGGTGGACTTGCAATTCTGTATGGTAATATTGCCCGCCAGGGATGTATTGTAAAAACTGCCGGTGTAGATCCTTCCGTTTTCAGTTTTAAGGGTGTAGCCCGGGTTTTTGAGTCACAGGATGATGCATGTGAAGGAATTCTCAAGCGTGAAGTTAAGGCGGGAGAAGTGGTGATTATCCGCTACGAAGGGCCCAAAGGCGGACCGGGAATGCAGGAGATGCTATATCCGACATCCTACCTGAAGGCGTCAAAACTTGATAAGGTTTGCGCTTTATTAACAGATGGCCGTTTCTCAGGAGGAACCTCAGGCCTTTCAATAGGACATGTTTCACCCGAAGCTGCCGCTGGAGGTGAAATTGCACTGGTTGAAAACGGGGACCTGATCGAAATAGATATTCCACTACGAAGAATCGAACTGATGATTTCGGATCAGGAACTTGGGTTCCGAAAAAAAGCGCAGGAATCACGCGGGAAGATGGCCTATCAACCAACGAACAGAAACAGGGTAATCAGTAAGGCTTTAAAAGCATATGCAAGCCTGGTTGCCTCTGCAGATAAGGGAGCAGTAAGAATTATTGACTAATTTAATTATTTGACTTATGACATCTTTAACAAACGACCAAGTATTAGACCAGGAGTCGATTGAAATAACGGGTTCTGAAGCTGTTATCCGATCTTTGATCGCCGAAGGTGTTGATACCATCTTTGGCTATCCGGGTGGTGCAATTATGCCAGTATATGATGCCCTTTATGATTACCGGCATATCCTCAGACATGTGTTGACCCGTCACGAACAGGGTGCAGTCCATGCCGCGCAGGGCTATGCCCGGGTTTCAGGCAAGGTTGGTGTCTGTGTGGCAACCTCCGGACCAGGTGCAACGAACCTGATTACCGGGATTGCCGATGCACTGATTGATTCGACCCCTTTGGTTTGTATAACCGGGCAGGTGGTTTCGGGTTTACTCGGAACTGATGCATTCCAGGAATCTGATGTAATCGGAATTACCATGCCGGTAACCAAATGGAATTACCAGATTACCTGTGCCGAGGAAATACCAGAGGCTATTGCGCGGGCTTTTTACATTGCATTAAGTGGCCGTCCGGGACCAGTTGTTCTGGATATAACCAAAGATGCCCAGTTTGCGAAATTAAAATACTCTTATGCCAAATGCAATAGGATCCGCTCTTATGTTCCTGAACATCCGGCTGATAAATTGCTGCTAAAGAAAGCATCCGATTTAATTAATAGTGCACAGAAGCCATTTCTGCTTTATGGCCAGGGTGTAATATTGTCAGGAGGCGAAAAGGAACTGATCAGCTTCCTTGAGAAAACCGGAATACCTGCCGCCGGGACTTTGCTTGGAATAGGTGCAATTCCTACAGACCATCCCCTGAATATGGGAATGTTGGGAATGCATGGAAATTACGGACCGAATATCAAGACAAACGAATGTGATGTATTGATTGCAGTTGGAATGCGGTTTGATGACCGGGTTACCGGAAGTACCAAAACTTACGCCAAGCAGGCAAAAATAATCCATATTGAAATTGATCCGGCAGAGATCGATAAAAATATTAAGACGGATGTTGCCCTGATCGGAGATGCAAAACATACCCTTAGATTACTCTCTACACTCGTAAATGAAAATAGGCATTCCGATTGGCTGGCAGAGTTTAAGGCGGCTGAAGTTATTGAAAAACAAAAGGTTATAAATAATGATCTGGCTCCAAAAAAGCCTGGACTAACCATGGCCGAAGTAGTTCGGATGGTATCGGATCTTACTGACAATAAGGCTGTTGTAATTACGGATGTAGGCCAGAACCAAATGGCTGCTGCCCGCTATTCAAAATTTGAGTCATCACGGAGTTGGGTTACTTCCGGTGGCTTAGGAACCATGGGTTTTGGTTTACCGGCTGCAATGGGTGCTAAATTTGGTGCCCCTGACCGTCAGGTTGTAGTCTTTACCGGTGATGGTGGCATGCAGATGACCATTCAGGAGCTTGGAACAATCGCACAGGAGAAACTAGCCGTAAAAATTGTTATTTTGAACAATCATTTTCTGGGAATGGTAAGGCAATGGCAGGAGCTCTTCTTTGAAAAACGTTATTCGTTTACCGAGATCCTAAGCCCTGATTTTGTAAAGGTTGCAGATGCCTACGGTATTCCCGGAAATGTTGTTCACCATCGAAATGAACTCGCTGGCGCTATGAAAAAAATGTTTGACTATGATGGCCCCTACCTTTTGGAGGTGATGATTGAGAAAGAAGACAATATCTTTCCAATGGTTCCGGCAGGAAAATCAGTTTCCGAAATCATACTCAGTTCCGATGAACTGAAGTAAGTTTTCTAATCAGGAGAAATTTAAAACTTTAAAAGATGAAACAGGAATATATTATCACAGCCTACAGCGAAAACCATATCGGTTTGCTGAACCGGATCACCATCATTTTCACCCGACGGAAGGTAAATATCGAAAGTCTGACCGTTTCTGAATCTGCCCTCAAGGGAATCAGTAAATTTACCATTGTTGTCAACGAGGAAAAAGAAAAAGTGGTTAATATTGTCAAACAGATCGACAAACAGATTGAAGTTCTGAAAGCTTTTTATTATACCAACGATGAGATGATTTTTCAGGAGATCGCCTTATACAAGGTTCCAACCTTAGCTTTAATGGAGAGTGACCAGATCGAAAAACTGATCAGGCAGCACAATGCAAGGATACTTGAGATTACCCACGAATATACTGTAATCGAGAAGACCGGTCACAAAGAGGAAACACAGGAACTTTTTGAAGGACTTGCTCCATTTGGTGTCCTGCAGTTTATTCGGTCGGGAAGAGTGGCAATTACCCGTTCTCCAATCGAGAAATTGTCAGAGTTTCTCAAAGAGCGCGATGCCCTTTTCGAAAAACTGGAATTAAAGAAAGCATTAAGATCATTATAAATATTGAATCACAGGGATTTGTAAATTAAACAAAAATTTAAAATGGCAAGAATTAATTTTGGCGGAACAGATGAAAACGTTGTTACACGTGAAGAATTTCCATTGGCTAAAGCCCAGGATGTACTCAAAAACGAAACGATCGCAATTATAGGGTATGGTGTTCAGGGGCCTGGTCAATCATTGAATTTAAAAGATAACGGATTTAATGTCATTATCGGTCAGCGTAAAGGTTCCAAGACATGGGATAAAGCCGTTGCTGACGGTTGGGTTCCAGGAGAGACTCTTTTCGAAATAGAAGAGGCCTGCCAACGTGGTACCATCATTCAGTATCTACTTTCTGATGCAGGCCAGATCACCCTTTGGCCTACTATCAAGAAACATCTGACCACAGGAAAAGCACTTTATTTTTCTCATGGTTTTGGAATCACCTACAAGGAAAGAACTGGTATTATCCCACCGGCTGACGTTGATGTTATCCTTGTGGCTCCTAAGGGATCGGGTACCAGCCTGCGCAGAATGTTTCTTCAGGGACGCGGCCTGAATTCGAGTTATGCCATCTTTCAGGATGCAACAGGACATGCATTTGAAAGGGTTGTAGCTTTGGGAATCGGCGTTGGATCAGGTTATCTTTTTGAGACAGATTTTAAACGTGAGGTATTCTCCGATCTGACTGGTGAACGCGGAACGCTGATGGGTGCCATTCAGGGGATTTTTGCAGCTCAGTATGAAGTATTACGGAGCAACGGACATTCACCATCTGAAGCATTCAATGAAACGGTAGAGGAACTGACCCAGAGTTTAATGCCTTTAGTGGCTGAAAACGGTATGGACTGGATGTATGCCAACTGTTCTACAACCGCTCAACGTGGAGCTCTTGATTGGTGGAAGAAATTCCGCGATGCCAGTAAACCGGTATTCGAGGAGTTGTACAAGGAGGTTGCAGCCGGAAACGAAGCGCAACGTTCAATTGATTCAAACAGCAAGGAAGATTATCGTGAGAAACTGGAGGTTGAACTGACTGAACTGCGCGAATCTGAAATGTGGAGGGCTGGAGCAACGGTGCGTAAATTGCGCCCCGAGAATAATTAAAAAAACTTAGAATTATGGATAATCGCGTATATATTTTCGATACAACACTACGGGACGGTGAACAGGTGCCCGGGTGCCAGTTGAACACTATCGAAAAGGTCGAAGTTGCAAAAGTTTTAGAGCAGTTGGGTGTTGATGTTATTGAAGCCGGGTTTCCCATCTCAAGTCCCGGTGACTTTAAGTCAGTGGTTGAAATCTCCAAGGCAGTAACCTGGCCGATCATTTGCGCGCTTACCCGTGCAGTTGAAAAAGATATAGATGTGGCTGCCGAATCGCTGAAATATGCGAAACGCGGTCGCATCCATACCGGTATCGGAACTTCTCCCTATCATATCCAGTACAAACTGAACTCCAACCCGGAGGAGATCCTGGCAAGAGCGGTAGCTGCAGTAAAGTATGCCAAGAAATATGTGGAAGATGTTGAATTTTACGCCGAAGATGCCGGTCGTTCGGACAATGTCTACCTGGCAAGAGTCATCGAAGCGGTCATCAAGGCCGGAGCAACCGTAGTGAACATTCCCGATACAACAGGTTATTGTTTACCAAGTGATTATGGAGCAAAGATCAGGTTTCTGATGGAAAATGTCTCAAATATTGACAAGGCGATCATTTCAACACACTGCCATAACGATTTGGGAATGGCTACTGCCAACTCAATCGCGGGGGTGATGAACGGTGCACGTCAGATCGAAGTTACAATTAACGGAATAGGCGAACGTGCAGGTAACACAGCTCTCGAAGAGGTGGTCATGATCATGCGTTCACACAAGGAACTTGATTTGCATACCAATATTAATGCAAAAAATATCTATAAGACCAGCCGTTTGGTTTCGAGCCTGATGAATATGCCGGTTCAGGCCAATAAAGCTATTGTGGGGCGCAATGCCTTCTCACACTCAAGCGGAATCCATCAGGATGGCGTGCTGAAGAACCGTGAGAATTACGAAATCATCGATCCGGTTGAAGTTGGAATCAGTGAATCTTCGATAGTTTTAACCGCCAGAAGTGGTCGTGCCGCGTTGAAACACCGGTTGGATTTGCTGGGGATTACCCTTGAAAAGGAAAAACTGGACGAAGTTTATGAGGAGTTCCTGCTCTTAGCCGATAAAAAGAAAGACATCAAGGAAGATGACCTTTTAGTGTTGGTCGGCGAACGCGGAGGTTTGGGTGAACGCCGCATCAAACTCGACTTTTTGCAGGTCGTTACCGGAAAGAACCTTGTTCCGATGGCAACAGTAAGACTGGATATTGCAGGTGAGAAATTTTCTGCAACCGAATCCGGGAATGGCCCTGTGGATGCAGCAATCACAGCCGTAAAAAGCATTATTCACCGTAAGGTAACCCTTCAGGAATTCCTGATCCAGGCTATCAATAAGGGGAGTGATGATATCGGCAAGGTACATATGCAGGTAGAATATGACGAAAATATTTACAATGGTTTTGGTGCAAACACCGATATCATTACGGCTTCTGTTGAGGCATTTATTGATGCAATTAATAAAATTGGCAATGCAGAAAAGGCTGCCGCTAAATGAACAATAGCCAATTTAAAATTGTAATATTCAGTAATCTTAATAATTATCATTTTGGAACCAAAAACGCTTTTTGATAAAATCTGGGACGCACATGTTGTTAAACAGGTGAAGGATGGACCCGATGTATTGTATATTGACAGGCACTTTATTCACGAAGTTACCAGTCCTGTCGCTTTCCTGGGTTTGAAAAACCGGGGGATGAAAGTTCTCCGGCCACAAAATACAATAGCTACTCCGGACCACAATGTGCCTACCATTGAGCAGCATCTTCCGATCAAAGAAGAACTTTCGCGTCTTCAGGTTGAGGCGCTTAAGGAAAATTGTGCTGAAAACGGGATCGAATTATACGGACTGGATCACAAATATCATGGCATCGTCCACATCATTGGTCCTGAGTTAGGGATTACCCAGCCCGGAATGACCATTGTTTGCGGCGACAGCCACACCTCTACCCATGGAGCTTTTGGTTCTATTGCCTTTGGTATTGGAACCAGCGAAGTGGAGATGGTTTTTGCCAGTCAGTGTATCCTTCAGCCCAAACCCAAAAAAATGAGGATCTCAGTCGAAGGGGAATTAGGCAAGGATGTTACCGCAAAAGATATTGCCCTTTATGTGATTGCCCGGATTTCAACCTCAGGTGGTACAGGACATTTCGTTGAATTTGCCGGTTCTGCTATCCGCAGTCTTACCATGGAAGGTCGTATGACACTTTGCAATATGAGCATCGAATGTGGTGCCCGCGGTGGTATGATTGCACCTGATGAGACTACTTTTGCCTATATCCAGGGGAGAGAATTTGCACCTAAGGGAAGTGATTGGGATCAAAAACTGGCCCAATGGAAACAGTTGAAATCAGATGACCATGCTAAATTTGATTCGGAATTCCAATTTGATGCTGCCAATATTGAACCGATGATCACTTATGGGACAAATCCCGGGATGGGAATTGGCGTAAGCGGTACAATTCCAACCGGGAAAAATCTTACCGGCTCTGATCTGATTACTTTTACCAAGTCGTTGGAGTATATGGGTCTGAACCCAGGGGACAAGATTAAAGGTAAAAAGGTGGATTATGTTTTTATCGGAAGTTGCACCAACGGACGGATTGAGGATTTCAGACTTTTTGCAAATTTCGTAAAGGGGAAACAAAAAGCAGATTCTGTAACTGCCTGGATCGTTCCCGGCTCGAAGAAAGTTGAACAACAAATCAGGGAAGAAGGAATTGTTGAAATTCTGGAGGCTGCCGGGTTTACCCTGCGTCAGCCGGGTTGCTCTGCCTGTCTGGCAATGAATGAGGACAAGATTCCTGAAGGAAAGTATGCAGTTTCCACTTCGAACCGAAACTTTGAAGGACGTCAGGGACCCGGTGCCCGCACGATGCTTGCAAGTCCCCTGATGGTTGCGGCAGCTGCCGTTACAGGAGTTGTCTCCGATCCTAGAGATTTTTGATTAATAACGATTTTCAAATTTAGAAGTAATGTCTATAGAAAAATTCCAGAAACTGGTCAGCACTGTTGTTCCGCTTCCTATCGAGAATGTGGACACCGACCAGATCATCCCCGCACGGTTTCTTAAAGCTGTAGAGCGGAAAGGATTTGGAGATAACCTTTTCAGAGACTGGCGATACAAAAAGGATGGTACACCAAACCCCGATTTTGTGATGAACAATCCCAGCTTTTCGGGTCAGATTTTAGTGGGCGGAAAGAATTTTGGAAGTGGCTCGAGCCGCGAACATGCTGCCTGGGCAATATATGATGCCGGGTTCAGAGTGGTTGTTTCGAGCTTCTTTGCGGATATCTTCAAAAGTAATGTATTGAATTGCGGTTTATTACCGGTTCAGGTCTCTGATGATTTTCTCACAGACATTTTCGAAACGGTTGAGGCTGACCCTAGAGCCCAATTTGAAGTTGATCTTGAATTGCAAACGATACGTAATCTTAAATCCGGAGTTAGTGTCAAATTTGATATTAATGCGTATAAAAAAGAGTGCCTGCTTAACGGCTATGATGACATCGATTTTTTGTTGAGTTTGAAAGAAGAGATCATCGCATTTGAAAAGGCATAATGAACTTTAGGTTCGACCTTGGAAATTAACAAAGAGCATATGATTTATATAATGGATACCACCCTGAGAGATGGTGAACAAACCTCGGGAGTCTCCTTTTCCGAACTGGAAAAGCTAAATATTGCAAAAATTCTTCTCGAAGAGATTCGGATTGATTATTTAGAAGTAGCATCTGCTCGTGTTTCCGAAGGTGAATTGAGAGGCGCAAAAAAAGTACTGGATTGGGCTAAAGAGGCCGGTTTTCTTGATCGTATTGAGATCCTCGGTTTCGTTGATGGCACCAAATCACTTGAATGGATCTCAAATGCCGGTGGAAAGGTGATGAATCTTCTCGCAAAAGGTTCATTGCGTCATGTCACCCAACAACTTAAGAAAACCCCGGAGGAACATCTTTCCGGAATAAGGGGCTCGCTGCAACTGGCAGAAAGCATGGGGATCAGGGTAAATATTTACCTCGAGGACTGGTCGAACGGGATGCGGAATTCACCCGAATATGTCCATTTTATGCTTGATGGACTTCGCAAGGAGAAGATCGGGCGCATTATGTTGCCCGATACACTTGGAATTCTAAATCCTCTGGAGACTTTCGAATTCTGCTCTTCTATGATTCGCAAATTTCCGGATCTTCAGTTTGATTTTCATGCTCATAATGATTATGACCTGGCAGTTGCCAATGTAGACGCAGCTATACGTGCAGGAATAAAAACGGTTCATACAACTGTCAACGGGTTGGGTGAGCGTGCAGGTAATGCCCCGCTTTCCAGTGTGATCGCATTACTTAACGACCAACTCAGGCTTCCGAATTCCATCAATGAGCGGAAACTAAGTCTGATAAGCCGAATTGTTGAGAACTTCTCGGGGATCCGGATTTCCGGAAATAAACCCATCATCGGCGAAAATGTCTTCACCCAATGCAGTGGGATCCATGCTGACGGCGATAATAAAGATAATCTCTACTATAACGATTTGCTTCCCGAGCGATTTGGAAGAATCCGGAAATACGCACTCGGAAAGACTTCAGGTAAGGCGAACATCGCCAAGAACCTTGAGGATATGGGAATACGCCTCGATCCGGAAGACCTGGTAAGGGTAACCAATAAAGTGATCGAACTGGCGGATATGAAAGAGTCGGTCACTTCTGATGACCTTCCTTATATCCTTTCTGATGTCTTAAAGAATGAAGCGGTAAACGAGAAGATCCGGCTGCGGAATTATGCGATCGTTCATTCACTGGGACTTCGGCCAATGGCGACGGTTGCCATTGAAGTGGATGGCCTGTTTTTTGAAGAGGCTGCCTCCGGTGATGGTCAGTATGATGCTTTTATGAATGCCCTAAAACAGATTTATCATAAACAAAACAAACAGTTTCCGACACTCGTTGACTATGTGGTGACCATTCCTCCGGGCGGTAAAACTGACGCCCTTGTTGAGACCCTCATTACCTGGGATATGGGGCGCGAATTTAAGACACGCGGCCTCGATCCCGACCAGACAGCCGCCGCTATCAAGGCAACTATGAAAATGTTGAACATTATCGAAAATGAGAATCAGCTCTTCTAGGTATGGGCTGCTGGCAACTAGCGGCTTCCAATTCGCAAAATGAGAGTTTCAGTCATTTACGATTAATAATTTCCTTCGCTGAAAATGCAGATTGACAAGACAATAATTTAGAAATTAATTTTGAAATTGAGAGATTGAAAAAGGAAAAACAAGAGACTAAAACGCACTAATTTGATAATCACTTTTTAAGTAATTGTCAGCATGGTAATTAGACCCTTTTTGCCCGTAGGGCATCAATTTCAATAGAAAAATAATTCAAAGAAATGCCATTGTCCGTTAGGAAATTAACAGATAAACGGTTAATTCCCTACGTGAAATTCATTTTCAGATTGTAATTTTCTAAAGAAATTGATTTCATACGGAGAAATTTAAACTATTTCTTTGCGTTTTTGTAGCTTAATGGCTATTTTTCTCGCAACAAAGCCACAAGGGTAGTCAAATTAGTTTGTTAATTTAATATTTTTTGCCTACGGCACAATCTTAAGA
>Ga0209697_10009103_pt1 | contig 11082 bp, 13 predicted proteins | sample AliMusrvi5mmetaG_FD_184115 | JGI IMG/M metagenome (GOLD analysis project Ga0209697, IMG submission 184115) | Freshwater lake bacterial and archeal communities from Alinen Mustajarvi, Finland, to study Microbial Dark Matter (Phase II) - Alinen... | ecosystem: Environmental > Aquatic > Freshwater... | reverse complement strand
TCCAAGATCGACGGCAGTTTCCTAAACTGTACGTCACTATGGCATTCGATCTTTGGACCTCCACGTTTCTGTTGTTCGTGAACCAGATGCGCGATGGCGGTTTCAAGCCCGATCTCATCGATGACGGGAGGGCGTACTTCGTTGATCAGGCGACGGGACTCCGCGTGGGCCTGACGAACAAGATCCACGGCCGTTTCGTAGGCTTTCTGGGCTTCGACTGGCATGTTCTCTTTCAGGTAATCGTAAGCCTGAAATTGCATTCCCGCAGCGGCAAGATATTGGGCAAGGCCGTCGTGGATCTCGTAGGAGATGATCTGCCGTTCGTGGTCGCTGGCCTGGAGCATGTGCCAGAGCGATCGCCGTTCCCGCTCCAGGACATCCTGGGTTTGCTTCCGTTCTGTGATGTCCCGAAAGAAACCCGCCGAGTAATGTCGTCCGTTGAAGGTGATCTCGTGGTGAATGATGTCAGCATAAAAAACGCTGCCATCTTTGCGGAGTACCGGGATATCCAGAACCACCTTTTGCCTGCCTTCGACAATGGCACTGAACCTATCCAACACGTTCGGTACTTCGTCGGCTGGATGGATATCCATTACGGATCGTGACCGGATCTCCTCTTCCGAGTAGCCAAGCATTCGCCGCATAGAGGCGTTGCAACGAACGAACTTCTTCGTCTCAATGTCAGCAACCAACAGGCCGTCTTGCATACCATCGTAGATCGCCTGGAGTTCTTCGTGGCTCTGACGAAGAGCCTCCTCGGCTCGCTTTGTATCCGTAATCTCGGCACCGACAATACCCAATCCCCGCTTCCCTTTCGGCAGAGGAACCTGAAACCAAGAGGTCCGCCAGTAGACAAATTCACCGGGACTACTCGGCACGGAGCCCTTTATTTCGAGATTATTGACAGATTCGCCAGTTGCGATGATCCGCTGCATCATCGTACCATGCTTCGCGACCAGCTGCGGAGCAATGTCGGCCATGGACTTGCCGACGATACTCTGGGAATCGAGCCCGAAATAGCTCGGCGTCAGGCCATCAGTCTTGATGTACCGCAGGTCACCGTCCAGAAGATTGAGAATAGCCATTTGCACCTCGGCCTCGGCTCGGGGCAAGTCCTGCGGGTGCCAGTTTCGCATCCCAACAAAACCCGAGAGAATCGAGCATGAGGATTCTGTCCTCTGCAAGAGCGCCTCGCTTCTTGCTTTGCCGCAAGTTGGTCACCCAATGACCCAGTGCAAAGTTTGGTTTGTACTTGTGCGGAACATTACAGTGGCCGTGCTCCTTCTTGAAAGCTTTAAGATCGTTGATGCGTTGTTTCCAGGGAACCTGGATGCCATGCGGTTTTACCAACCAAGAGAAGCCAAGAGTATCGAGTAGACGGATTTTGTCCTCTGGAAGTGTACCATGCCTCTTGCTTTGCCGCAGGTTGGATACCCACTGCCCCAGAGCGAGGCTTGGCTGGTATCTGCGAGGAACATTGCAATGTCCGTACTCCCTCTTGGACGACTGAGTGAACTGGATTGCTTCGGGTGTTGCTTCATTCTGATACCTGTTCTACCGTTCTCTTTTCAGCCACGGAATTAGCCACATCTTCGGTGAATCAATGGAGCCATTGACCTGCCAATGCACCCGACAGTCAGGCCATTGCCGCATCGCAAAATAGAGGAAGATGCCATGCTGGATCGGCTTTGTCTCGCCAAGCATGTCGTGATGTTCATCTTTCCGGCTTGGGTTCCGACGACTTCAGAGGTTTCTTGGCCGTGTCTTTGGGCAAGCCCACCTCAAGCGTCGATCTGGTCCCGCATCCCTCCGGAGGAAAGGGCTCGCACCAGGTCCGTGGCGAAGAAGTCGTGCGGAAATCCCATCTCGATGCGGCTGACGGTATCAAGTCGTTCCACATGAGCAGGATCGAGTGTCACGCTGACCGAGGCAATGTTGTCCTTGACCTGTTCCAGCTTCCGTGCACCGATGATCGGAATCACCGGTTCACCCCGCTGTCGCAGCCACGCCAAAGCAACTTGGGCCGGTGAATGGCCGCTCTCTCGGGCAACGGCCACGACCTCGCGGGCGATGGCCTCTTTTCGAGCATTCGAGGTCATGAATTGCTGCATCATGGGGTTGCTCTGGCGGGAATCGCTCGTCCCGCCCACCTCAAGTTGCTTGCCGGTCAGCATGCCGCCCGCCAACGGTGACCAAGCCGTGATGCCCAGCCCCAAGTCTGCCGCCATGGGAAGCAATTCTCTTTCTGGGGTCCGCTCGATTAGACTGTACTCGATTTGCAGGCCAACGAATGGTGTCCAACCGCGAAGCTCGGCCAGGGTATTGGCCTTGGCCACGAGCCAGGCCGGCATATCCGAAACCCCAGCGTAGAGGATCTTCCCCTGCCGCACGAGATCGTCGAAGGCCCTCATGACTTCTTCGATGGGCGTGAGCTGGTCCCAAATGTGCAGCCAGTAGAGGTCGATGTAGTCGGTCTTGAGCCGCTTCAGGCTGGCCTCCAGAGCCTGCACCATGCTTTTGCGATGGTTGCCGGCGGCGTTGGGGTCAGTGCCGGGCACGGCGTTGGTATACTTGGTCGCCAAGACGACTCGCTCCCGGTTGCCCTGCGTGAACTCGCCCAACAGCCGTTCGCTCGTTCCATTGGTATAGACGTTGGCCGTGTCGATAAAGTTGCCTCCGGCCTCAAGAAAGGCGTCATAGACCTTGCGGCTTTCTGCAGGCGGTGCTCCCCACCCCCAATCTTCGCCGAAGGTCATGGTGCCCAGGCACAGTTCCGAGACTCGAAGGCCGCTGTGGCCTAATAATCTGTATCGCATCGTACTCTCCTTTGTATTAGCTGGATCGTTGCCAAGCTGACTTTAGCTGCACCGTCTCATCGTACGCATTGGAATCGACTTTGCCATAGGGCAGTCTATAGCACGGGAGCAAGGTTGTCAATCAAGTGGTCAATCAATGTGGTCATCGTAGGCCCCGGATCGTTGCTCGTCCAAGGGGTGTTCGCACATCGCACCGACCCGAGTCCAACCGGCCTATGCCAGTTGCAGCAGATCCCCTATCGATTGAGGATGATCTCGCAATTTAACCTCGGTGGGCACTTCGGCTGCGTGCATCGGGTCTTCGTGGCAGAAACGATCGGACCAATTTTGCGGGACCCGCCACTGACATGACCGACCAGCCCCTACGCCCTGCAAGGCAGGCGAGCGGCCGCCATCTAGTGCGACTTCATTATGACGCACCAAACCGCTCGGCCAGAGCATACTTTTCGCTCACGCCGATCAGTTCATTGAACTCCGCGAAGGTCATTTGCGATTCTCTGCCCGTCGTTGTGCCATCGCGATAGATTTGCTCGAAAACCGTGCGGATGGATTTGGCCGCGGCAAACAGCCCTGCTAGCGGATAGAGAATCAACTGAAAGCCCATCGCGGCGAGTTGGTCACGAGGCAGAACAGGCGTCTTGCCGCCTTCGATCATATTTTGGCACGCGACGGCCAATCTCGGCAAGCTGCTCTACGGAGTCAGGAGCCTCGATAAAGCTGGCGTCGGCACCTGCTTCACGGGCTGCCAAGATGCGGTTTACGGCCTCATCCATGCCAATTACGGCCAAGGCGTCCGTCCGGGCAACGATAAAGAAATCACGCTCGCCACGGGCTTCCACGGCAGCACGGATCTTTTGCACGTATTCCTCGCGTTCGATGACCCGCTTGCCTTGCATGTGACCGCACTTCTTCGGCCAAAGCTGATCTTCCAGAAAGCAGCCGGCGGCACCGGCGGCGATCAGTTCCTGTACTGTGCGATAGACATTGAGCGGGTTTCCGTAGCCAGTGTCGGCGTCAACGATAATCGGCACATCGACACTCATGCAGATTCTTCTTGCCCGTTCAGTGATCTCGGTTTGCGTCAAAAGGCCCATATCAGGCTCGCCGATAGCGGTGGCAGCGACAGAATAGCCGGAAACAAAGGCCATCGGAAAGCCGACCTGCTGGGCCAGCTTCGCCGAGAGGGTATCGAAGATGCCGGCAAATGCCAGTGTACCAATTTCGTCAAGGATGTGGTGGACGCGTGTTTTGGGCATGATTAGGTTCTCCGGGTGAGTCCTTATCTTCGCAGCAGCCGGCTGAAGCGTCAACGGCCGGACAAAGGCTGGACAAAGGCACGGCAGCTACCGGAAACAAAGGGTGCCGAAAGTGGTCAGCAAGGATTCATTACGGCTACCTGCGAGGATCATCGGAGGCCCCGTAGCGGCATAGCCAGTTGACGGTCGTGAAGCCAGCGGCGAAGATGATCGTAGAGGCCGTTGGTCCAAGCAGAGGTGCAGAGGCCCACGGGCGACGGCATCTGTGATTTCTCGTAAAGGACGATCCCATGACCCGTATCACGTTTTTGATGCTTACGCTGGGTTTGTCGCTTGCCCCTGTTCTCTGCTGGGCGGTAGAACCCGGTGCGGAACAAGCGAAGGCGATTGCCGAGATCGAGAAGCTGGGCGGCAAAGTCACTCGGGATAAAATGAGTCCGGGCAGGCCCGTGATTTCGGTTGAATTCAAGGGCAACCCGTTGTTCTCGCCCAGTTTCCCTTCTATCGACGATGCTCTTTTGGCAAATCTGAAAGGATTGACGACGCTCCAATCACTCGACTTGCGTGACAGCAAAGTCACCAACGCGGGCGTACAGAAACTCCAGCGGGTGTTGCCGAACTGCCATATCCACCACGATGAGTACTGATCACCTGCAAACGGCCTGCCTGCGGCTTTCACTGGCGTCTGTGGCAAGCCAAAAACCGCGTCCTCCCCATCGGCTCCCCGCAACCCCATAAAGGCACCAACGGCTGCCGGAAGGGCGACGTCCGTAGCAAGAAGAAACCGGCCAAGAAACAAAACCGGCCCTGTCCCTAAGGACATGGGCCGGCTGAAGTGGCGAGCCTTGATTCGTTTACCGTCGTGAGCCGTGCGAGCCACTCATTCCGCTGGTGTGACTGGCCAGCTTGCCCATCTGGCTGTTTCCCGTGTTGCCCTTGGGTCCGCTGCTGAAGTGACTCGTGCTGTTGCGGTTGTCGTGCGACAGCTTCGAGGAATCGCGGTGCTTCTGGTAATCGCGATCCTTGCAGGGATCGTCGCACTTGTCCCAGCAATTGCGGCCGTAGCAGCCGGGGAAGCCATAGTTGCCGCAATACTCGGGGCACGAAGGAAAGAAAGGCTCCTGGTAGCAAACCGGCTGCGGGCAATACTCTTCGCACGGCGGGGCACAGTATTCCTCCACGCAGGGTTGCGGGGCGTACTCGCAGCAGTAGCTGGGAGTGTAGCAGGGTTGGTAGCACGGGTAGCAGTGGTTGGAATAGCAGAAATTCCACGGATAACAACCATAATTGGAATGGCAGTAGCTGCCTTTGTCCCTGCAATGATCGGACTTGCACGAATTGTGCTTGCTCGACGGATGCGAAGAGCTGCTCCCTTGGCTGTGGCTGGGGCCGCTGCTGGAATGGCTGCTCGACACATGGCTGCTGCTGCCGTGCGAACTATGCCCGCCGGCGAAGGCCGTGCTGCCTGTTCCCACTGCCGAAATCCCGACCAAGACAACAAACGCCGCAAACAACTTCAATGACTTATTCATGATTCTTTCCCTTTTCTCAAACAGAGGTTTTGTTGAACTAACTGTCGGCCAAACCATTTGGCCCGCTCGTTCACTCTCTCATACGCAAGAGAAAGGGAAGTGTTACGGCCGCGGAGTTCTTTTTCGTGAAAAACATCGCCCGGACCGGTAATTGTGGACAAAACTCGTGATGGAAATCACTCGCGAACCAACCGCCACGCTTCTCTTGATGGGCAGAACGATGAAGATCGAGATCGCAGGCCAGTTGGGTAGCTGTCTTGTCGCACCCCAGGAAGATGTAGCCGAAGATCGACTGCCGGGGCTTGGGCAACGGCGAAGATGAACTGCACTGTTTGCGTCCCGGTAGAACAGTCCAGATGGTGGGCCACCTTTGCTTTCGCCAACATCCCATAACCGACCTTTTGTCTCCGGCTCAAAGTCCTTTGGATTGAATTCCGGGTGCTTCTTCCCCTCGCGGTCGTAGACAAAGGCGTCCGGGCCGGGCCACGTCGTTGCGATCCAGATGAGCTTGCCTGAATGGTCGAACTTGATCGACCGGACCAGGTGTTCGTACAGAAAGGCACATGGGTTGGCCCGAATCGCGTTTTGCTGCCCTTATTGACAACGAAAATTCCAGATATAATTGACTGATGATTGCACTGTAGGCAGAGAATCGAAACACAAGTTATGGGAATGTAAAAAAGCGAACTAACCAGCGAAAATACAATTTGAACGATGCGCAAGCATCCAACTGCTTCATCCGAAACCGCCAGTGTGGGCCTACGGGCTCTCGAATAACAGGAGCAGCCTCCGGACCGCGACTCAAAATGGGCGCCGGCCATGCTGTTCTGTTATGCCCCCTGGCGGGGGTCGGATGAACGGCATCGGTCGGCGTCTTTCTTTGAAAGGATACTCAAAGAACCGCCGCCAATAGAGATTTTCGCTGGTGCCGCGCCGCTTTCTGCCCCCAAAACGCAACTAACCTATTGAGAGAATCGCATCCCTTGATCTACATGAGAGGTTAGGCGATCGTTATGGCAAATCAACCGCTTGCTTATTGCGACGGACCCCATGCTGGACCATGCCCGAACCGCGTTATTCGGCTGCTGAGGGAATTGGCTGAACAAGGCGTGGCCTCTTCTCTGGTGTGCAGTGCCGCGGACGTATTTCGGCAGATCGTGGATCTGGGCCGGGGCGGGGAGGATCTAAGCTGCGAGGCCCAGGATGACGAAGACTGTCCATACGGTGCGGACAATCCCTATTTCGATGAGGAACTCGGTGAGCTTTGGGCACACGGCTTGCGACTTCACTGTTTCGGTGCCCAGGCGAGTAATGAAGTTGCCATTCTGAAGAAACTCCAGGCTAACCACTGGCACCACAAGGTTTTCGATCCGCTGGGCAATGGTACGAACAAGAAGTACGGGGCATCGCTGAAGACGACCGTCTGCCGGATCAACCAGTGCCAAAAGCCCTGGTTGATTGAATTCCACTCCCACCCGGACGACCGTGCCGTAAGCTGGAAATGGAGACTGCCCTAGCTGCAACCAAACTGCAATCTGAAAACTATTGACGCGATTTCTTCCCGAGGTACGATGGATCGCGATCATTGCTTAGTGTGCCGTGGTCCCGAGGACTTGCCCGTTGGGGCAGTCTCTCCATGAAGGAAGGACATCATGGGAACCCTCAAGCGCCGATCGCTCCCTTTCAAACTCTTGCTCGACATGTTCGCCGTGGCGACCATTTGCGGCATTACGGCCGTCAAGGCTCGTGCGGCAATCTACTACTGGGATACGAACGGTTCGACAGCTGGGGCTGCCGGTGTGCCGAGCGGAACAGGGGACACAATCAATTGGAGCACCGATTCGGCAGGCACGGCGAACGTCTCTCCGCACACGACCACTGCGTCCGACAACCTCTATTTCGTTGCCGGCACTAGTGCGACGAGCGGCAGTGGAGCTTACACGGTGACCGTCAATTTGACACAGGCTGCCAACTCCCTGACCTTTCAATCGTCCGGGGCTGCCACGCTCTCGGGTGGCACGGTCAATCTCTTAGGTGGCGGAATTACTGTGCTGCAATATGCCTATGGCACGACTCCCCAAGGCACACGACGTTCCGACCCCAAATACCTCCATCGTGAATGCATATAATGACACCGTCAATTCAGTGCTAATCACCGGCGGGCTTATGTCAGTCGGATGGCAAACACAAGCGGATCGAAATAAATGGGCTAAAGGGGCCATGAAGGTAACCGTGGCTTTCAACACGTTGCTTCGGACGATTGGGCCGCAAGCGAATGCCAATAGCTCAGGAACCCAAATTCTGTCAGTACCGACTTCCCCGGTTTTCACACCAAAAGCGCTGGTGTACCATTCATACGAGGTTGGATTTAATATCAACTCGGACGATCCAATCCGTAATATCAAGACGCCGTGGGATGGGATTCCAGACCTAATGTATAATCTGAAAATTCCTGACCAGGGGTACATCAAGCAATACGCCGAGTTAACTTTCTGGATAGACAAGAATGGATCCATTCATTTGATTCCTCTTGGCCCAGTCGGGGCCAACGGCTTCCTGGCATTCCTGGTGAACGATGCCCTGGATGGAGGATCGCAATGAACTGCTTAGCATTTATACCGGTCATCCTGCTTTGGATGCTCGTTACTGTTCAGAATACCTATTGTGCGGAGGCTACGTATCAAGGGAAGACGGCAAGCTATTGGAAGGGTGCTGCGACGGACGCCGACGAGAAGCAGCGGGAGAAGGCAGTCCCGGCGATGAAATCGCTTGGCGATATGGCAGAACTTAAGCGGCTTTTACGCGATGAGTGTCGTGACGTGCGGGTATGCGCCGCGAATGCCTTGGGCGATATGGGCGAGCCAGCTGTGCCCGTTTTACTTAGCATCAACAAGGGCCCCGGTCCCCGTGATGTTGATGCGGTCCTCGCGGCTCTTGCAAAGATTGGTGCTCCGGCGGTGCCAGGGATAGCTGAGTTGCTCCGAGATGCAAACCCTAATCGCCACTATTTCGGCGCAATAGCTGCTGAGAAGTTAGGTCCGGTCGCGAAATCGACGGTTCCAGAGCTTACGCGGATGTTGAATGACCCATGGGCATACCGTCGCGAAGCGGGTGCTAGTGCCCTTGGCAGTATTGGGCCGGACGCCGCCAGCGCCATTCCTGCGCTCGTGAAACTGCTCGCTGACCCTGAGAAAAGTGTGCAACTCCGGGCTATTATGGTGCTCGGCAAGATTGGTCCTGCGGCGATACCGGCTCTCCTGGTCGTTGTGAAAGAAGGAAAGCAATCCGCCCGTAATGCATGCTGGGCGTTAAGCGTTGTGGGCGAGAGCGCGATACCAGCCGTCAGCAAACTCCTTACCGACCGAGATTCCTCCGTACACGCCTTGGGCGCGAGCACGCTGGGTTGGATGGGGCCGAAAGCGAAATCGGCGGTGCCACTGCTGTTTCCCCTGCTGCGTTCAAAGGACACTGAGTCAAGGAGGGCCGCCGTGGAGGCGTTAGGGCGCATCGGACCGGACGCGAAGGCAGCGATTGACGAACTCACACCGCTTCTAAAAGACAGTACGGCAGAGGTTCGGGAAGCTGCGGCACAAGCTATTACACTCATCAAGACACCATCTACAGGAGAGAGCCCAGAAACAATGCACTAATGAAACACCTGTATTGCCGATGATTAGCCCCTTCAACAGGTGGTGTGCATTCGGCCAACCAGATACAAGGAATGCCATGATGCATCGCGGCCATGGTAGGACGAGTCGTGCTAGTTCCCAGATCTGGCGGCAACATTGCTCGGTACCGTTCCTGGTGATTAACAACAGTATTCCCTTATTGGAAGAAGTATTGATGAAAATTATTGTTCAGTTCATCATTGTTTCGGCTGTAATCGCCGCGCCGTCCCATGTCTTGGGTAGTGACAATGGAACCAGTAAGGCCGCAACAAAAACCCATGCCAAGACTGACGGGGAGCGTCGCGCTACAGGCGTACTCTCCGAAACAAAGTTGGTTTGGGATGGTCCGAAGATGAGGGCAATCGAGCAGAAGTGGCTACGAGAGGGAGTTCCGCCCGGCACAGACCGACGAGCCGTGTACGATCTTATGGTTGAAAACTTGGTGGGCCTCGTGAGAAAGGAGCTTTCCAAGGAGGATCTGCATGAACTGGCAATATCGACGGAGACGATGCCGGTATCGGCCAACGACCTAAATGGTTTCGCACAATCACTTCTTCAGGCGTTGGTTATCACCTTCGCGGACGATGGTGACAGGGGTGGGTTGGTTAAGTTGTTATCCCGGCGTTGCCCACATCGCGTTCTCATGTCCTACGATATTGAATTCTACTTGCAGCACTACACAGGGAAAAAGATCGAAGACCCCATCTTGATCTTGAACGACGCTTATGAGCGATGTAAGGTCACGGAAACGCGCCACGAAATTGCCCAGGCATTCCATCGGGCTTTTCGGGGCTCGGGGATTCAAGGAAATGACGACAATGAGATCATACGAAACGCCACTCAATGGTACAAGGAAAATAAAAAACAACTCACCACAAATGACGACTATTCCGATAATGCCAAATTCCCCATATTCTCCAAGTATCGAAACAATCCGCTGTTTATAGAGAGACCGGTCGAGGCCCCTGGCGGGGCTGTCCCGCAACGGAAGAAGGCCGAAAAAGGGGAAGCAATCAAAGATTAAGCCATGGGTGGTCTAGTCCACATCATGGACAATTTATGCGTCAACATTTATGGCCAACTTGCGGTGAGCTACACGATCAACGGCGAGGACTTTGCGCCGCTCGACATCGGCATTTACGGATTCATGGAATTCTGGGACGCTTTGCTTAATTACACGGCAGTGACATTCGCGAGGGCTGTTGCTGGTCTAGCTTTCTTTCCGAGTGGTGAATGGCAACTATCCTCCTGGCTTGGGAACTTGGCGGCGGGTTGGGGAACGTAACCCAGCTTGTCCCGCCAGCGAACGGACTGCGATCCTTGAACCATCGCGTCTTCGCAAAGTTCAGCAAAAAGATTCGAGGTTGACAACATGGTAAAAACGATGTTCTCATCGTGGTGGAACTCCTGCCGCGGCGGATCGTCACGTAGTCGTAAGCCGGTGTTGCCCAAAACCCGCCAGCTCCGCGTGGAATCCCTGGAGTCGCGGCAGCTTCTTTCCGCCAGTCCCGCAGACATTCTGGCCCAGGCCCTAGCCCGCATGACGCCCGATCCGCATCCCAGCGGCGATCTCCCGGCCGACACCAGCCAGATGATCCCCCTGGCCACTTACACGCCGGGCTTCATGCCGCCGGATTTCCCCGATCCAATCATCCATCAGTATGTCGTGGGCATCCAGCAGATTTACGATACCATCCAGAACAACCCCGACGCCCGGCCGGGCTACTGGGGCGAGAACGTCGCCACCGGAAGCCATCAGTACCGCGTCCATCTGGACGACAACGGCATGATTGTCCGCACCTGGACGATC
>Ga0209697_10009096_pt1 | contig 11089 bp, 12 predicted proteins | sample AliMusrvi5mmetaG_FD_184115 | JGI IMG/M metagenome (GOLD analysis project Ga0209697, IMG submission 184115) | Freshwater lake bacterial and archeal communities from Alinen Mustajarvi, Finland, to study Microbial Dark Matter (Phase II) - Alinen... | ecosystem: Environmental > Aquatic > Freshwater... | reverse complement strand
CAAATGTATTCAACAACCGGAAACTTGAAAACCTTAAGATCGACCGGGAACTGTTCACGGCCGACCTGCTGAAAATGGAGCGCAATTGCACCATACAGGATCTCCTGGTAAAACTCAACGAACACTCCTTTTCTGTATTTCCAAAGCAGGATATCCGTTTGGTCGGGGATAAAAACCCTGTTTACTCGGTATACATGAAAAGGCTTATCAGGATCTTTCCCAAGGCATGGTTTATTTGCATCATCCGGGATTACAGAGACAATTATATCTCCATGAAAAACCTGCAGGAGGTAAAACTGGAGGCTCCGGTCCTCACCCTTCAGATTGCGAGGTGGGTTTATGTTACCAAACTATTCCTGGCCTGTCAGAACAGGTTTCCCGACAGGTTTTACATCATCCGTTATGAGGATCTGGTTACAAAACCGCAGGAGTCGTTCCGTGAATTATGCGCCTTTCTAAGCATTCCATATGTTCCTGAAGTTTTTGACTATTATAAGAAAAAGGATGAGTTGATAAAAACTTTTCCGAACCCGATGATTGTGAAGATCCATAAAAGCCTGATGGATCCTGTAAATACCGGCAGGATGGACTTGTGGAAAACCCAGATGACCGGACTGGAGGTGAAAATAGCAGACCAGATTGCCGGGAAAACAGCGGATCTCATGGGGTACAGCAGAGAAACTACCTCTTTCAGCTGGGGGGTTTATCTAAAATCCCTCCCCATGACTGTTTATGGTAAGATCCTTTTCAGGCTGATGCAATGGGCTTCGTTTCTGCCCTATCGCAGCAGCCGCTGGCTTTCACTCAATTTACCAAAACTCGTCAGGGTCTACAGCCGTTTTTCCGAAAAAAGCGTGGTTGCGGCTCAGGAAAAACAATAAAGCCGCCCTTCTTCAGTGGTCTCAGCCTTTTCGATGAACCGGCTTGTCCTCACTTTTTCTTCCCATTGCAGGACCATCGGATCTGCAAATTCGTCACGCGTTATAAGCAGCATCCCCTTTTCTTCATTCCCGGTGAGAACCCCAATTGCCTTTTTAATCCTGGGGGCCCGTTTTTCAAATGACTCCCGTGTTATCTGGTAGTGCTGGTTGTTCACCTCTTCCTGTCCGGGCATCAGTTCATAACCCAGCATTTTCACAAAAGCCTGAACACTTTTGTTTTCTTTCAAAACATGTGCATGACTTATCTTCCAGTCAAGCATAACGAAAATAATCTCCGTGGTGATGTAGGAAACAACAGCAGGAACAAAGGTCTGGTGGTATTTGGGATCGGGCAGGAAAATTCCTCCTTCACATTCCAGGGTCTCCCAGTCGATGTTTTTGATGTTGATGACCCCTATTTTCTCCCCCTGGTATTCGATGATCGTGTAGAGGTTATGGATGTTGTTGACCGACTGAAACCACGCTTCTTGCATTTCGGGCGTGATATGCTCCCTGAACTCATAATTGTTGGCAACAACCGGGTCATTCCTCCATTGCCTGACCATCTCAATATCCTCCTCCTTCATTAACGATATGGAGATGCCGTAACGGGTGTATTTCATTTTTCAAGGTTTGGGAATCCGGAGGCCATGCGGAAAGGCATCACTGGAATTTTATTTGATAAAGTGAAGGGTGATGAGTGAAATAATTACAAAAATTCCGATCAGCGAAAAAAAGAAGAAATAGTCGGCAATGGTTTCAAGCCTTTGTTCCCTGATCTTGTTCTTTGTCCTGATGGAAATAAAAGAGCAGATACAGGAACAAGTAAGGGCCATGGAAATCAAAGAAGTAAATTCATCAACAAGCGTTGACTCTGCCTTATCGGTAAAATGCAGGGCGGTAATCACAAAAAGACAAAAACCCAGAAGATTTGCCGATGTGCCCAGAATATGTGCAGAGGTTTTGTTTGCCATTTGATCGAAAACTCAAAAACTAATTTAACGAACGATTCAATTCTGTATGATCTGCGATACCTGCCATGCCTTTATTGTTTGCATTGTCCGCAAGGCTTACATTACTTACATTGTTTGCATTGTTTGCATTGCTTGCATTCATAGTACTTTTTTAATCGAGTAGGGAGGTTTGCGGTTCTGCACCTGGTAAATACGGCTCAGGTATTCGCCAAGCACACCAAGGCTGAAAAGGATGATACTTGTTGAAAAGAGGATGGTAACAATAAGTGAGGTGTAACCCAACGGGACATTGAAGATTATCTTTTTCAGGATAAAATAAAACCCGACGAAGAAGGTGATCAGCGAGATGACAAAACCGCCATAAACCAGCAACTTTAGAGGAACCATGGTATAATAGAGGACAAGGTTGGCAAAAAGCTTAAAAAGTTTTGTAATCGAATAGCCCGACTGCTGGTATTTCCTGGGAAGATGTTTCACTTCGGCGAAGGCAATGTCGCTGGTGTACCATAGAAGAACTTCGTCGAGAAAGATGAAGTTCTGCGTATGGTGCAGGATTTTTTTGGCAAGGCCGGCAGTCAACAGGCGAAAGGAGGATCCCTCACCGGGGGAATTGTGAAACACTTTAGCCGAAGTTTTAAGCGACTGGCTTCCGATGTTCCTGATCCGCGAGTGGCTTTTCCGGCCATTATAGCCATAAACCAGGTCAGCTCCTGAATTATTATAGACCCCGATAAGTTTTACAACCTCTGAAGGCGGGGTTTGCAGGTCGTCGTCAATGGTGATGATCACCTCCCCCCTGGCAAAACTGAATCCACAAAAGGTCGCGTTGTGCTGCCCGAAGTTTTTACTCAGCCTGATTGCCGTAATCTGTTCCGGAAATTGCTGTTTCAACCCGGCAATCACCTCCCAGCTATGGTCGGAACTGTTATCCTCGACAAAAACCACCTCAAACCGTTCCTGCTGCATGTCAAAAACCGACTTCAGCCCTGCAAACAGTTCTTCAAGAGAAGGTTCGCTGTTGAACACCGGAACCACGACGGAATATTTAACGGGAAGAACCATGCACGATTTACGATTTACGATTTACGATTTACGATTTACGATTTACAAATATGGTGCTACTAAGCCTTCACGTCACTCGTCACTCGTCACTTGTTTTCCTATTCCCCTCCCATGATGAGCGACGTTCCTGTGATCCATTTTGATGTGTCGGCCATGAAAAAGATGATGGCATGGGCAACGTCCGTTGCCTGGCCAATCCCCAGGGGATACCTGGCCAGGTAACGTTTCAGAGCCTCTTCCTGCATGTTTTTTTCCGACGGATTCGAGATCATGGGAGTGTCGACCAGCCCGGCCATGATGCAATTTGACCGGATCCCCCTGGAGACCATCTCAAGCGCAAGTGTTTTGGAATAGACTTCGAGCGCTGCCTTCGACCCGCTGTACAATGCCCCCCCGAAATAGGGATTTTTCGTGGCGATGGTCGACATGAACAAAATAGAGGCGCCATCGGCCAGTTTCTTTTTCCGCAGAATTTTGCTGGTGAGGTTTACAGGAACACAATAGTTGATTCCGAACATCAGGTCAATATCAGCCTGGGTGATGAATTTGGAAGGCAGCGCTCGCTGATGAGGGCATCCATTCCAGATTCAAGGGTAAGATCCGTAACGCATAATGAATGACTTGAATCGTGACACGTGACGGGTGACGGGGAGGCTGGTTCGTCAGCCTTGTCACGTGTCACGTGTGACGCGTCATCACTTTGCCCAAGCTGGTCAAACGTTTCCTGCAACCTGCCCCGGTCCCGGCCGGTGATGTACAGTGTTGCTCCAAATTTAGCTGCAAGGATGGCGGCTGCCCGGCCGATGCCCGACGAGGCGCCCGTGACCAGGATCTTTTTTCCGGATAAAGAATATTCGCCGATCATACTTCAACCAAATCAGGAATACAAACAGAATCTGTTTCAACAATTGCTGAGCCCCATGAAAGTCCTACCCCGAAAGCAGAAAGCAACATTCGCTTTTTGCCCCTCTTTAAGGGCTCCTGCAGCGCGGCAATCATGGTAAGGGGAATCGAAGCGCCACTGGTGTTTCCGAAATCCCGGATGGAATAGGGCACTTTTTCCACCTCCAGTTTCAGCATTTTCCGCAGGGTTTCATTGATGAGGCGGTTGGCCTGGTGAAAAACGACAAAATCAATTGCCGCGAGTGATTCACCGGTGCCGGCAAGCAGTTTCTTAACATTTGGGACCACTTCGCGCAGGGTGAAGTTGAATACTTCAATCCCGTCAAGTTCGAGGTGCAGGTGCGAGCGATAAATTCCCTTCCCGATCTTTTTAATTTCAAACGACTGGCGCGACATGACATTCCGGGCACCCCCATCCCTGATTATTAGCGCCTTGTAACCCGACCCATCCGTTTGCAGGTTGAAATGCATCATCGGGGCATTTACCTGATATTCCAGTGCGGTAACGGTGCCTACATCGCCGAATAAGGGGTAAGTGCTTTTATCGCGGTAGCAGGTGGTGAGAGTGGAAATATCGCCCACCATCAGAAGTGCCTTTTTGATGGCGCCCGACTGCATCATCCCCCCAATGACGGAAAGCCCGTAAACGTAGCCGGAACAACCCAATCCAATATCAAAGGCCATGCAGGAATGGGGAAGCCCCAAACGGTCCTGTATGATACAGGCTGTTGTAGGAACAAGGTAATCGCGCGATTGCGAAACAAAGATCAGCAATTCGATTTCGGAACGATCCCATTTCAATTCGTCCAGCAATTTTTCTGCGGCAACCACGCATAAATCAGAGGTGGTGGTTCCCTTCAGGGCTACGCGGCGTGTTTCCACACCGATGTTTTTCACCAGCGATTCCCGTTCCCTGACTGAGATCCATTTATAATCGGCAGTGTGTTCCCGGTTTTCAGGAACAGCCGCTGAAATTCCGCTGATTTTTATCCCGGGAAGGGAAAAGAGGGCCATGGAGGATTTACGATTTACGATTTTCGATTTACGATTTTCGATTTTCGATCAGGGTGTAAATATCCTTCACGGATTTTGATTTGATCAGGTCGTCGGCCGATAAGGTAACATCATATTCGGTTTTAACCATGGCGATTAATATCAATGCGTTGATCGAATTCCATTCAAACGATTCCCTGAAATTACTTTCAGGTTTCAATATGCCGGGTTTAAGATCATCAAATTCATCCTCAATATGTTTAATAAACTCTTCAATGTTCATTTTCAACTGTTTTAGGAGAGCAAAGGTAAATAATTTTGCAATAACAGGATAAAAACTTAATTTGGCCCCCTGTTGCGCAACAACCCAATGAATGAATAAAACACAGCCAAGACTGCTGCTGATCAACCCCGCTAATTCTTACCGCAAGGGATACCTCCTGCGCCGGGAATCAAAACAGGCTCCGCTGGGATTGGGCATTGTCGCATCCCTGACCCCTCCCGGCTGGAACATTAAAATCCTGGACGAGAACTTCAGGGAGTTCCGCTACCGCGATGCTGACCTGGTTGGAATAACCGCGGTGACCGCTTCGGTAAACCGGGCCTATGAAATTGCAGCCTTGTACCGTGAAAAGGGGATTCCTGTCGTCCTGGGCGGGATCCATGCCTCCTCCATGCCCGAAGAGGCACTCAGGTATGTTGACTCGGTTGTGATCGGCGAAGCGGAAGGTTCATGGCCGAAACTGCTCGAAGATTTTGAGAACGGGAGGCTCCGTCAAATTTATACATCAGGATTATCTGACCTGAAAAACGCGTTGCCTGCGCGGCACGATCTTTTTCACCCGGGATATTATTTTGCATCCATTCAAACTTCGAGGGGATGCCCCATGGACTGCGAGTTCTGCTCGGTTCCCTCCTTCAACGGCAACAAGTACCGTTTGCGCGACCCGAAATCGGTCGTGGATGAAATCGCATCGGTTCCCCACTCCCTGCTCTATTTCGTAGATGACAACCTCATCGGTTACAACAAGAACGCGGAAGATCATGCAGCGGCCATTTTTGAGGGCATGATCCGCAGGAACCTGAAAAAAGAGTGGTTTGCCCAGACCTCCCTGAACATCATCGAAAAACCTGAACTCCTGAAACTTGCGAGGAAAAGCGGGTGCCGCATGCTGCTGATCGGGATCGAAGCGGAAAATGATGAAGCGCTGAAAGATTCCAACAAGAAAGTCAACCTGCGTCTGGGAGTTGATAATTATAAAAAAGCATTCCGCATGATCCACCGGCATGGGATCGCCGTGCTGGGGGCGTTTATTTACGGCATGGACAGCGATACCCCTGAAGCGTTGGAAAACCGCACCCGGTATATCCTGTCCAGCAGTGTGGATGTGACCCAGGCCAGCGTGATGACCCCTCTGCCCGGTACCAGGCTCTTTGAGAAGATCAAACAAGAAGGGAGACTGCTGTGCCGCGACTTTCCGAAGGATTGGCAGCACTTTCATTTCTCCGATGTGGTCTTCAATCCATGCCGGATGACCCCGAAGGAACTGGCTGAATCGACAAACCGGGCTTACCGTGAAATCTGCAGCATGAGCACCCTCCGAAAGAAATTTATCCGCACCTGGTGGAATACCCGGAGCCTGCGCAGTGCGGTGTGGGCATGGAATTCTAACCTGAACTACCGCAGCGTGGGGCTGGAAAAGCCGAGCGAATACCGGTACTGAAAGTGTGGAATGAAAACAATGCAGACAATGAAAACAATTCAAACAATGCAGACAATGCAGACAATGAAAACAATTCAGGAATGCAGGAATGCTGTAGCTTTGCATTTTGATTTTGCAATTTGAATTTTGAACTTATTTCATCCATGTCTGATAAACGGAAAACGCTGCTCCTGGTCAATCCTGCAAATAAAAGCGGGAGCGGGTTTATTGTCAACAAGGATACCCGATACCAGCCCCTGAGCCTGGGGATTATTGCTGCCTTAACACCACCTGACTGGAAAGTGAAGATCATCGATGAGAATTTTCGTCATTTCAGGTATTATGAGGCCGATTTTGTCGGTTTCACTGCATTCAGTTCAACAGTATCCCGGGCATATGAACTGGCAAAAATCTATCGCGACAAGGGAATTCCCACGGTGATCGGAGGGATTCATGCATCCATGTGCCCGGATGAGGCCGCCGGATTTGTTGATAGCGTCGTGGTCGGGGAGGCGGAAACGATCTGGCCCAAAGTAATCAGGGACTTTGAGAACAAGACTTTACAGCAGATATACCGGGGGGCGCTGAGCGACCTGATTGAGTCACCGAAACCCCGTCGGGAATTGTTTCACCCGGGGTATATCTTTGCCTCTGTCCAAACGACCCGTGGATGCCCGATGAACTGCGACTTTTGCTCTGTCACCGCCTTCAATGGCAGCCAGTACCGATACCGCCCCATCGGGGAAGTGATCAGCGAGATGGAAGAAATTCCCCAGAAAAATATTTTCATCCTGGACGACAACATCGTAGGAAACACCACCAAAGCCCAAACTCGGGCGATCGAACTTTTTAAGGCCATGATCGCCCGCGGGATCAGAAAAGAGTGGATCGGGCAGGCTTCTCTTAATGTGGCCGACAACGAGGATGTGCTGAAATATGCGGCAAAGAGCGGTTGCCGGATGTTGTTTATCGGCATTGAATCGGAACGCGAGGACCAGCTGATGGGAGCCAACAAGAGGCTCAATGTCAAAATGGGTGTAAATTCCTACGATGAGGTTTTCAGAAAGATGCACAAATACGGCATTGCGGTGATCGCCGGCTTCATTTTCGGATGGGAAAACGACACCATCGAACGGCTTGACCACCGAGTGAAATTCACCCGCGAATGCCAGGCCGATTCAATCCAGTCGACCCTGCTCACCCCTTTACCCGGCACCAGGCTTTTCGAACGGATGAAAAACGAAGGGCGACTGGTGATGAATAACTTCCCGGATGACTGGCAGCATTATGGTTATGAATCACTTGTGTTCAACCCCGCCACCATGGACCGGGAAGAGATGCAGGACTACATATTCAAGGGATTCGACAGGGTGTATCAACCGTCATTCCTGAAACGCAGGATGCTGAAAACCTGGTGGCGTACCGGTAGTTTTATCACGGCCTACTGGTCGTATATGAGCAACTGGAATTACCGCAGCATGGCCTTTGGGCACATTAAAAAACCCAAAAACTGGTTACTCGACTAACTCCATGAAACGGAAAACGCTTCTCCTCATCAACCCTGTAAGCCAGCTGCGGCCAGGGTTTCATATCAACAAGGTTACGCGGAACCAGCCTCTGAGTCTTGGGATCATCGCAGCGCTCACCCCATCGCACTGGAAGCTCAGGATCATCGATGAAAACTTCCGTAAATTCAGGTATTATGAAGCAGACCTGGTGGGGCTGACCGCATTCACCAGCACGGCACCAAGAGCATATGAAATCGCCGCCATTTATCGTGAACGGGGCATCAAAACCATCATGGGCGGTATTCATGCGTCGATGGTTCCCGATGAAAGCATCCGGTTTGTCGATTCTGTCGTGCAGGGGGAAGCCGAACCTGTGTGGGCACAGGTGCTTGCGGATTTTGAATCGGGCTCGCTGAAAAAGTTTTACAGGAGTTCATACGCCGGTGAGGTAAACCAACCGGAACCCCGCCGCGACCTTTTTCACCCCGGGTATATCTCCGCCAGCATTCAAACCACCCGGGGATGCCCGATGAATTGCAGTTTCTGCAGTGTTTCCGCATTCAACGGCCAGCATTACCGTTTTCGTCCCATCGGGGATGTGCTTGACGAACTTGAGAAAATCCCCCAGAAGTATATCCTGTTTGTGGATGACAACATCATCGGGCAGAACAGGGAATCAAAGGAACGGGCAAGGCAATTGTTTGAAGGGATTATCCGGCGGGGAATAAAAAAAATCTGGATATCACAGTCGTCGATCAATTTCGCCGATGATGAAGAATTGCTGAAACTCGCTTACCGCAGCGGTTGCCGGATGATTCTCCTCGGGATCGAGGCTGAGACGGACGACCAGTTGAAAGAGGCCAATAAAAAACTCAACCTGAGCCGGGGTGCCGCTACCTACCGGCAGGTGTTCAGGGCAATCCACAGGCAAGGCATCGGTATCATCGCAGCCTTGATTTTCGGGTGGGATTCAGATACCCCTGAAACGATCAGGGCGCGGACACGATTTGCTTTGAACTGCGGTGCGGATTCGTTCCAGACATCCATCCTGACACCGCTTCCCGGTACGCAGCTTTTCGATAAAATTGCCGGTGAAAAACGGCTGTTATATTCAAATTTTCCGCATGACTGGCAACGATACGACTATTTCGAGACAACGATCAGGCACCCGGTAATTCCGGCGGTGCTGCTGAATCATGAGATCTCAATTGCACTCCGGAATATTTTTTCGCCATTCAATATAGTCATCAGGAACATTAAAACCCTGTGGAATACGCGCCGGTTCAGCACAGCCATGATCTTATCACTGAATTACTGGCATTACCGGAATATCTTCATAAACGGGAAGAAAAAACTCAGTGAAAAAGAAAAAAATTAAAATAACCGGTAAAACCGAGGTTCCTCCCTGGGGAAGAATGCTCATCACCATCGCGCTGCTGGCCATTTCCGCGATTTTTTTAGCCCAGAAGATCGACATGACTTCTGCCGACCTGGGGAGACATCTCATGAACGGCAGGATCTTTTTTGAGCACTTATCACCTGTAACAACCAATTACTACTCTTTTACCGAAAAAAACATCCCTGTGGTCAACCATCACTGGGGTTCAGGGGTTATTTATTTTATTATTTACAAATTACTGGGTTTTACAGGACTAAGCTTATTCAATATCCTTCTGTTCACGGCAGCAGTTTTCCTCTTTTTCCGGCGCGCCATCCTCAGTTCCGATTTTGCAACGTCTCTCTTCCTTACCCTTTCAATCCTGCCCATACTGGCAACCCGGGCCGAAGTCAGACCCGAAATCATCAGCTTTCTTTTTACCGGGATCACTTTTTCCATCCTGGAAAAGTACCGGGAAGGAAAGATTGCGTTCAGAAGCACCTGGTTTCTGCCCTTCCTGATGCTTTGCTGGGTTAACCTTCACATTTTTTTTGTCATGGGGCTGATAATCCAGGGAGTGTACCTGGCTGACGGCTTTCTTCGGAGAGATCCAAAAAAAATAAAAAATTACGGTGTCCTGCTACTGGCATCGCTCCTGTTGTGCCTCCTGAATCCTTCTGGCCTGTGGGGAGTCGTGGAACCGTTCAGGATATTCAGGGAATATGGTTACCGGATCTCCGAGAACCAGTCCCTGTTTTTCATGCAGCATATGTTCCCCGGGACAATCCTTTACATTTACTTCGAAATTCTTGCCGTACTATCTATTGTTGTTGTCCTGTTAAGAATGATAAAAAGCAGGCAGATCCTCCTTCCTGATGCGCCGGGTGTCGGGCTGCTGCTCCTGTTTACTGCATTCGCGGCAGGTATGATCCGGGTGATGCCCCTTTTCGGTTTCTTTTTTATCCCGGTGATGGCGGGTTCTATCCAAAAACTCCTGGAAAAATACGCTTCCCCTGTCTTCAGGCTGAATACCCGAAGGACCTTCCTGGTAATGAGTTTATTGCTGGTTCTGTTCTTCCTGTTCAGCAATACTTACCCCTTTTCAGCCGTCAGCTCCCGGACCGGGCTTGGTTGGGATAAAACAGCCGATGGTTCTGCCGTATTTTTTAAAAACAACCGCCTCAAAGGCCCGGTTTTCAACAATTATGATATTGGCGGGTACCTGATCTTCAACCTTTTCCCGGAGGAACACGTTTTTGTCGACAACCGTCCCGAGGCTTATACTGTCTCATTTTTCAAAAACATTTACGAACCGATGCAGTCGTCGGAGGAAAAATGGAAAGAGATGGACCGGAAATATCATTTCAATGTGATTTTTTTCAACCGGCTAGATTATACGACCTATGCCCAGCCATTCCTGTTCAGGAGAATTTCCGATCCGGATTGGGCTCCGGTCTTTGTCGACGACCACACGATTATCCTGGTGAAGAATAACAGCCAGAATGAGGCGCTGATCAGGCAGTTTGCCCTGCCTTCCTCCATGTTTGGGGTAGAAAAGACCCGATAGTCCCTCACCGGCCTGTTTTTTTTCCATGATTGCGAATATTTCACACATCCTGACGTTCTTATTCAACATAAAAACATAAAC
>Ga0209697_10009091_pt1 | contig 11097 bp, 8 predicted proteins | sample AliMusrvi5mmetaG_FD_184115 | JGI IMG/M metagenome (GOLD analysis project Ga0209697, IMG submission 184115) | Freshwater lake bacterial and archeal communities from Alinen Mustajarvi, Finland, to study Microbial Dark Matter (Phase II) - Alinen... | ecosystem: Environmental > Aquatic > Freshwater... | reverse complement strand
TTTTCAGGTTGGCAGAAAGGGTCCCGCAAAAGAGGGTATCCAATTTGGAAAGGTCCATCTTTGGAAACTGGTGAACTATCACCTGGGCTGAGTCCTTTGCCTGGCATCCATTGCTGCCGGTTAGTGTTACCACGTAATTTCCGGCTAGATTGGTTGTGACCGTCTGGGTTTGACTACCTGAGTTCCAACTATATTTTGTATGAACACCGGGATCCAGGGTAACCCGATCCCCTGAACAGATGTCATTGGTATGTTTAAGCAAGGAGACCGGAGCCGGATTAACATTGACAAGAAATTTAGCAGAATCCTTGCACGTTCCAATGGTTGCAGTAACGGTATAATTGGTTGTCACATTGGGTTTGGCTAGTGGATTGGATACGAAGGCATTCGAAAGTCCTGAGACAGGCGACCAGGCAAAAGTGGCTGAATTATCGGCCTTGTTCAGGCGAATGGTATCTCCCTGACATTTGGTAAATTCCCTGTTGGTATTAAAGCTGAGTGAATATACCTGCAAGGCAACGCTCGCAATCAGGCTGACAGGTGGATCTCCGGGCATACCTCCCCATTCTATCAGGTATCCGGCAGGAAGATAGTCCCCGCTGCTGCCACTGTTCGGCAAATCGTTCCATTTGAGCGATTCGGAAGGATTATTCGGAAAAAAGGTGATATGGGCATAATCTTCGTTGCCTGAATTATTGGGTTCCCAATTGGTGGTTGCCAGTGAAGCCGAATAAGGAACATCAAACCTGTTCCAGTTTTGATAGGCTCCGTTCACAGGGCCATAGGTGCCAGGATTTATCTTGGCCTGGTAACCCGAGCCCAGCCAGAAAAGTCGGCCGACGCCTGCATTTTCCAATCCTTCCGGACCTGTGACCCATCTCCATTCACCTTCCACGGCTGCGTCCGATGCCCCAATCCACCCCACCCCCTTTGTTTTCTGCTGAATAAATGCATTCTCTCCCGCGGAGGTGATGGTTGCCAGGTACCCCTGAAGTCCATGGTACTTCGAGGTAGCGGAGGAGGCTGCGGCGCTTGCAGCCGACCAGGCGATGCCAGGAGAAGCAACAAACCTGTAAAAATGACCCGTTTCCGGCAAATAATCTGCATCATCCAGTGAGAAAGTGATGGTGCGGTCGCCCTTGGTTGGAGGATTGGCGTTGTTCAGGTACATCACCTTTCGGATGGCATCAATGTAATCGTTGAGGTTGGAACTTCCTGTCAGGGTAAGATATCCTTGTCCAGAATACCAGTATGCAGAGATGGGTCCAGAGTAACCAACCGGTCGAAGTTCATCTTCTCCATAAATATATCCGGTGCTGAAGGAGATCTTCATGCCAGTAATCGCGGAGGTGGCAGACATGTCGAAATTCGGCGCTATGAAAAATGATTGGTTGCAATAGGATATTCCCAATGGTTGATTGGGATTGATGGAGATGTCCTGGGCCTTTCCAAATCTGGGAAGAACTACCATCAAAAAAATAAGCAGACTGGAAAATTTCAATTTTATGATTTTACTTTCGTGAAGGGCTATCACCTGTTTCCAAATATTTTACTGCCAAGTCTAACCAACGTGCTTCCTGCGGAGATCGCAATCAGATAATCATCCGACATACCCATCGACAGTTCGCAAAAAGATTCGGAATCATGGAAATATTTCTCCTTCAGCTGCCTGAATATGCTGGACAGCCGTTCAAATTCAGTCTTGATCACTTTTTCATCGGTTGTAAAAGTAGCCATCCCCATCACTCCCTTTACAGAAATATTTTTCAAGCTTTTCCAATCAACGGAGGAGAGCATCTCTTCCGCTTCGGAAAACGAGAGGCCGAATTTACTCTCTTCTTCCGCAATGTGAAATTCGAGTAAAACTGAAACAACAAGGTCCATTTTTTCTGCCTCCTTGTTGATGGTCGATAGAAGCCTGAAACTGTCGACGCCGTGGATCAAAGATATAAAGGGGATAATCGGTTTTACCTTGTTGCTTTGCAGATGACCAATAAAATGCCATTCGATATCCTTGGGCAACAATTGCCACTTGGAGATAAGTTCCTGAACCTTATTTTCGCCAAACAGACGTTGTCCGGCTTCATAGGCTTCTAAAATTTGTTCAGTACTTTTCGTTTTTGAGACAGCAACCAATTTTACGGTTTTGGGAAGTTGCTGTTGTATGAACTGAAGATTGGATGTGATCGTCATTGAAAATAAATTGCACCCAAATTTAAGAAAAGAGATTCATTTTTCTACTTTTACGACAGCAAAGATTAAGACAAACAAAGGCTGAAGTCCAATTTTATTAAGAAGGGCAGTAACAATCCCTAACAATTGGATTTTCGATTTTGAATTCGATCCCTGAGCTTGTCGAAGGGTTCGATTTTCAAAGATTAGAAATGAAATGGAAGCCACCCACAAAAGAGAAGTTTTTGGCAAATTAAGTTTGACCAATACATCTTTTGAAGCATTCAATGACAAATAATTCATGATGAAACGATTCGCAATCAGGACAGGAATCGGACTGTTCCTGCTCTTAAATTTCCAGCTGCTGACACTTGCCCAGGAACTGCCTTTTACCAAGGAATTTTATTTCGGGGTTAAGGATGGTCTGGTTTTCAGCAGGGTGAAATTCAAGCCCAACGTGGAACAGAACCTTTATACCGGCAATACCGCCGGCTTTCTTTTCAGGATGGTCTCAGAACCCCATGTAGGCATCCAACTAGAATTCAACTATTTACAAAAAGGCTGGGAAGAGAAACCGCTCACGGGTTCCACACAAAGCTACATTCACAAGATCAATTATTTTGAAATACCAGTCATGACCCATGCGAATCTTGGAAGCAAGGCCTTCAGGGTCACCCTGAACCTTGGACCCTCCGTGGCCTTTTTGCTTTCCGACAGTCAGGGAATGAATCCGGCTTCCCCGGGTATCCCGGCTTCGCCGGATATTCCATATTGGGGCAAACCAATCGATTCAACCGTGGATTTTCTGTTCACGGGTGGTATGGGAGCTGAGTACCATTTTAAACATTTGGGTTCCCTATCTGTTGATGCCCGTGTTTTCTATTCGTTGACCAACCTCTATGATTCCAAAAAATATGCATACGATCCTTCCCAAACCAATGGAGTACAAGTAACTTTGGCCTATATTCTCAGGTTGAATCCCGGAAAGAAGGCAAAAAGTAATGCGCCGAAGCAAGTAGTTACCAAAATATTAAAGGTGGAATAACAAGACCATTTGAGATACGGTCGCAGAATTTTCCATACAAACAATAATTGCCACGCTTTCAAAAAGCAGGGCATTTATTTGGGGAAATAGCCAGGATTTGTATCGCTCCTTAATTCAGGTAAAGCACGGCTGCGGCAACTCCCATTTTTTCAAAAATCCGTTTTACCCACTGACTGAACCCATTTTTCTCCTGAAGCGTTAGTTTGTCATCTATCTGCTTTTGCAACTTGACAAAAGCATCCATGCTGGTCACGAGTCCACTTTTTTTGTTTCGTTTCATCCACAATCGTTCGTGTTCGGAAATGATTTTCGGATTAAGCAATTTCATCTCGTTCAGCAAACTTCTGTTCTCCTCATCCGTCTGTTGAAGGTGGAAGTCGTTGTAGTGCTTGATCAGGGCTCCCAACCGAATCATATGGATGGCATTTACATATTCTTCTTTTATCAGGGAACTGTCGGCAATTTCCAATTTTATTTGAACCAATTGATGTTCCAGACTGTCTACATATTGAACGATGGCCCTTGAATCATAGGGTCTGGCATTGTTGAATCTGTTGGTAAGTTCCTGTTTCACTTCGGCTTCAGACGAAAGAAGTTCAAGCAGTCCGGTGTGCAGCTTTTGATCGATGGTATTCAGCAATAATTTATCCATCAAACCAAACCTGAAGGCCATGCTGGTGGTCGTCATGGCAACCATCGGAAACTCTTCAAACTGATTGTATCTGCCTAGTTCCATAACCAGACTGCCCATTTTGTGACTTTTATCCCTGAAAACAACCCGATCCAGGTAGCCGATCAGCGGAATGCTTTCCCTGGGCAAATTGTACCAGCTTAAGGCAGCTGCGTAAGCCAGCCCCGCATAACTCACCGTCAGGTATTGCAAATGGGGTGTATCTCCCCAGTCGGTAATCAGCATCCCTTCTGCCCCATATCGGATGGCAGCAGAAACGGCGTTTTCGACATTGCCCATCATGTTGTCGGTCCGTCCGGTAAAAGAAGACCAGGAACTCGTTCCCGGACAAACCAGGTATTTCAATCCAGCCTGCTGATATTTGGAACAAATGGATACAAAGGGTTGCATGGATTCGTACCTCCACTCCAACAGCGTAATATTTTTTGGAATTTTGGCTATGATATCAGGATTTCTCGAGACCACATCACCCCACATCATCATCTTCCGATCTTTGTTGTTCAGGTAACCATTCAGCTTGCCGGCATAGGCAAGATAAATTTCCGCAATCTCCTTTGAATCAGAAACCGGATGGTCTTTATTTTTCCCCAACTCGAAGGGTTCGTCCAGATTAACATTGAATTGTGTGGATTGAAAATTGGGCATCAGGTCTTCACTCATCTTTTTTACCAGCTCAAGTGAAGCCGGGTTGGAAGGGGAAATGGTGGATTTCATCTCGATCAATCCCAATAATTTGAATCCTTCCGGGCACTCGGCCAGGTTTTTAAACTGATCCGTCCTGAGCCAGGCATCCATGTGTCCGAGCGAATTCTGATTGGGAACCAGTTCGATGAAACGATCCCTGCAATAGGCATCCAGTTGCCTGATCTCTTCCGGCAACAGCGGTGTCTCCGTTTTTTCCCATAAATCCTTGAAGGAAGGATAGCCGAAGGAGAATCCCTCCACATACAACTGCAGCTGGTTGTATTTCAAATCTGCCAGAAAATCCACCATTCCGAAGAGGGTTTGGAGGGTGGGAATTTTTCCCCGGCTGATATCCAACATGGCTCCCCTAACTTTCAAATCAGGATGGTCTGCTATTTGCACGCATGGAAGCAAGCCATTGGATTGGAAGGCCAGTTGCTTCAGGGTGGAAATGGCATAGTTCATTCCCTCCAGGTTGCCATATTCAACGATAATTTGGTGTGGATGTACCTTCAAACGATAGGCTTGGTCTGCCAAAGAACGGTCTCGTTTAAACTTCACGGATCCTTCTTTTTTAAAAATCCATTTCGAATTCAGACGGATCTCCAGGGTCTTTCTGATGGCTGCTGAATCTTCCGGCGGTGAAGCAAATTCCATAGCTTCACGCAAGGAAAAACTGCCGGCGTCCCATACCAATTGCCTAGGAACCGGCACCAAAACAGGTTTACCTGGTGAAGGCACTGTCATTCGTATGGGAGGAGCTGCCGAAACGGAGGAGGACAATGGGGTAGTTCGGTAACTGGTCTGATAAAAGGTCAATAATCCTGCCGCAACCACAACCAGTATGATGAAAAGGATGGAAAACAGGTATTTCATGATTCTAAGAAACTTTCTCATGTCGTCTGGTATAGCTGGTTTGGATGATCATCAGGCACGAAAATTAAAAAATATTATACATTTTCCCAAGCAATGAGTCATTAAAAAGGATTCACTCTCCTGATACCGAATCGGTATGACCGAAAGTTTCATGCAAAAAGAAAAGTTTGAAATGTCCTTCAAAAGGGTCATTTCAAACTTTTCCAAATAGAGGCAAAAATAGCAGTCTTTTTAATGGAGTTCGTGCACGACCAGCCCTGAGCGAAGTTTGGGTTCGAACCAGGTCGTTTTAGGTGGCATGATGTTGCCTGAATCGGCAATGTTGATCAATTGTTGCATCGAAACGGCATAAAGGGCAAAGGCTACTTTCATTTCGCCGGAGTCTACCCTTCTTTTCAATTCACCCAGGCCCCTGATGCCCCCCACAAAATCAATCCGCTTATCGGTACGAAGGTCCTTGATGCCCAAAATTTTGTCCAGCACCAGAGCGGAAAGGATGGTTACATCCAATACCCCAATGGGATCGTTGTCGTTGTATCTGCCCTGTTTGGCAGTCAACTTGTACCAGGATCCTTCGAGATACATCGAGAAGATGTGCAGGGCTTCGGGTTTGTAAATCTCCTCCCCTGCCTTTTCCACCACAAAATCTCCTGAAAGTTTTTGAAGCAACTCGCTGGTTGAGAGTCCGTTCAAATCTTTGACCACCCGGTTGTAATCGATGATGCGCAACTGGTTGTCGGGGAAATGGACGGCCAGAAAATAGTTGTACTCTTCGGTGCCGTTGTGCTGCGGATTGGCAGCTCTTTTTTCCTTCCCCACCAGGGCTGCAGCCGCCGTTCTGTGGTGCCCATCGGCCACATAAGTGGCTGGGATGGCTGCAAACAGTTCAACCAAATGATCGATGGTTTTACAATCATCAATAAGCCAAAATTTATGGCCAAAACCATCGTTTGCTACAAAATCATATTCGGGTGGGCGGGAGGCTACGATGGACGCCACGATTTGATCGATCTCTGCAACCGCAGGATAGGCAAAAAAGACTGGTTCCATGTTGGCATCCGTGATACGGACATGCTTCATCCGGTCCTCCTCCTTGTCACTTCTGGTGAGTTCATGTTTTTTGATCACGCCATTCAGGTAATCATCGACAGAGGCACAACCAACCAGGCCAAACTGGGTGCGGCCTTCCATAGTTTGGGCGTAAATGTAGAGATACTCCTGACCATCTTGCCGAAGCCAGCCGTTACTTTTAAACAGACCCAGATTATCTGCTGCTTTTTGGTACACTTCAGGACTGTGTTCGTCCATGCCAGCTGGAAGATCTATCTCTGGTTTGATGATGTGCAGGAGCGAGTAAGGGTTCCCCCCGGCCTCAAGGCGCGCTTCATCCGAGTTGAGTACATCGTATGGACGGGAGGCAACCTGCGCTGCCAGCTCCACGGGAGGACGAAGCCCCCTGAAAGGTTTTAGGATGGCCATACTATTGCTGTGCTTCGAAATCCTTCATGGTTTGAACCAAAACGGCTACACTTTCTATTGGCATGGCATTGTAGATCGATGCCCTGAAACCACCCACACTGCGGTGACCTTCGATGCCCACCAGGTTGTTGACTTTGGCCAGAGCCTGGAAGTCCTTTTCGAGGTGCTCGTTTCCGGGCGTCATAACGAAAGTAACATTCATGCGGGAACGGTCGGCCGGATCAGGAACTGTAGACTGGAACATTTTATTGCGATCGATTTCGTCGTACAACAATTTGGCCTTGGCAATATTTTTCTTCTCCATGGCGGCAATTCCTCCATTTTCTTTCAGCCAGATCAAGGTCTGAAGCGCAGCAAAAACAGGCAGACATGGAGGAGTATTGAACATCGATTCCTTCTCGATGTGTGTCTGATAGTTGATCATGGTTGGAATGGGACGGCCGGTTTTACCCAGCACATCCTTGCGGACAATCACCAGAGTCACGCCTGCAGGAGCCAGATTTTTTTGTGCTCCGGCGTAGATGACGGCATATTTGGAGATATCCAATGGGCGGCTGAAGATGTCTGAAGACATGTCGGCTACCAATGGAACCGGTGAATCGAGGTCATAGAGCATTTCTGTTCCGAAGATCGTGTTGTTGGTCGTGATGTGCAGGTAATCGAGGTCGGCAGGGATATCAAAACCCTTGGGAATGTAATTGTAATTTTTGTCTTTGGAGGAGGCAACTTCCACTACCTCACCAAAAAATTTACCTTCCTTGATGGCTGCAGTAGCCCATACCCCTGTATTCATGTACCCAGCCTTGCTTTTCATCAGATTGTAGGGAGCCATGTAAAATTGAGTGCTGGCACCACCCTGCAAAAAGAGAACTTCATATCCTTCCGGGACTTCAAGCAACTCTTTTACCAGCGCGATAGCCTGGTCCATCACTGCAACAAACTCTTTGCTTCTGTGAGATACTTCCATTACGGATAAGGTGGTTCCCGCAAAATTGATGACAGCTTCAGCTGTTTTCTGGATGGTGAATTCGGGAAGGATGGATGGTCCTGCGTAAAAATTGTGCTTCTTCATTCGTATCAGTTTTTAAGATTTGACAACGTAGCCGGACGATGTCGCATCGGATTAAAATATTTACTCTTTCAGATATTTAACTACTTAAATTTAATGCACTTACATTTTTCTTCAGCGCGTAAAATTAGCACTTTAATCTTCTAAACATGACATAAATCAGTTAATTTTAGGTTAAGCCTCTCCAAAAGCCAAGATATGGAAACAATCTAAATAAATGGCATTTTGACGACTTTGGCCCTGAGCAGCTTTCCCCGGACTTCCAGAAATATTTCACTGCCCGGTTTTGCCAGTGCTGCCGGCACATAACCCATGCCAATTCCCTTCTCGAGCATGGGGGATTGTGTTCCCGATGTAACATGACCGATCACCTTTCCGCTGGCATCCGTGATGGAATAGTGGTGACGCGGAATTCCGCGGTCAATCATTTCAATACCACACAACCGGTTGGCTGTCCCCTCCATTTTCTGTTTCAAAAGCAGCTCTTTGTCGATGAATTGCTTGTTGTCATTGAATTTGGTAATCCAACCCAGTCCGGCCTCTATGGGAGAGGTGGTATCGTCAATGTCGTTGCCGTAAAGACAGAATCCCATTTCCAGACGAAGCGTATCCCTTGCTGCAAGGCCGATTGGTTTAATTCCCAAATCTTTGCCTGCCTCAAAAATGGCATTCCAAATCGTTTCTGCATATTCGTTGTAGAAATAGAGCTCGAAACCACCGGCGCCCGTATAGCCTGTTGCAGAAACGATGACCTCATTTATACCAGCCATCTCTCCCACTTCAAAGGTGTAGTATTTAATAGCCGATAAATTCAGCGAAGTGAGTTTTTGCAATACTTCCAAGGCTTTCGGACCCTGCACGGCCAGCTGTGAAATCCGGTCCGAAGCATTTTCAAGGATGGCGCCGAAATCGTTGCAGGCAACCAGCCAGTTCCAGTCCTTTTCAACATTAGCAGCATTGACTACCAGCAGGTATTTGTCCTGCGAAAAAAAGTAGACCAGCAAATCATCGACAATTCCCCCTTTTCCATTGGGAAAGCAGGAATATTGTGCCTGACCGGGTAGTAGGACAGCCACATCGTTTGAGGTGACCTTCTGCAGAAAAGCCAGGGCTGCCGGACCTTTCACCCATATTTCACCCATGTGTGACACATCAAAAACGCCGACGCCGCGACGAACTGTAAGGTGTTCATCCTTGATTCCGGAATATTCTATTGGCATATCGAAGCCGGCAAATTCGGCCATCTTTGCCTTGTAACCAAGATGGATTTCGTGGAAGTAGGTTGTAAGCATCTATTATAAAATTGAATTTTGACTTGGTTAAATTTTATTCGATCCTCCGAATGGCTGATTCGTAAGAAAGCAAATAGGTTCAATAAAATTCTGAATTACCTGTTTTTACCAAAAATCAGCCACAATATCAGCCGAAAAACAGCAGCTGTTTCCGGTCCTCATTTAGTCTCCAAAATTAAGAAAAATATAGCGAGGCGCACCTAACAAAACTCATGTAGAAAGAATAATTATTCCTACATTTACGAATAAAACTTAACTGAAACCCATTTATCCCTTAAAAAATGGCCGTTACAAATTTAACCTATCTTAGGACGATTACCGATGGTAACAAGGCGATCATTCGTGAAATGATTGAAATGTTTATGGTACAAGTCCCGGTTTTCATTCAGAATTTGAACAATTACTACCAGGCAGGAAATTATCTTGCTCTTGGAAAGGAGGCACACAAAGCCAAATCTTCGTTGCAAATCATTGGAATGACCGATTTGGAGATTGAGATGAAAACGTTGTTAATGAAAACCATTGCCGGTACGGATGTGGAAAGTTATCCCATCCACATCCGAAAATTTGAAAATCAATGCGAAGTTGCCATCAAGGAACTGAAAGCAGAACTTGCAACCTTGTAATTCAGGTTTCAGCCTTCCAATCCTGCAGATCACCACTTGATTTTATCTCTGCAATCCTTTTTTCATTTTTAACTGATCATTGCACCGGACGCAGACCAAGAACCTCTTCGGCAAACGAAAAGGTCGCCTTTCTGACCTCAGCAACGGCGCCCGAAGTCAGGTCGCAGGCCATCACATGGGCACCTGCATTCGGGAAGGCCACCGATCTCTTCTGGCTCGCAGGCGTTCCCAAATCACTAACCATCCGAATGGAGGCCTTAACTTCCACGGTTTGATCCTGGTGCAGCTCATCCTTGTAATAATATCCCATAAAAACCGGACATTTCACTTTGGTAAAAACCGCTTTCTTCATGGTGGCGTCCAGTAGCTGCTGCAGATACACGGTGGCCTCCGCCCGGTAGCTGCAATTCCAGTATTTACAAATTTCCCCGTGAGGGTCATCGTCTGTCACCCTGAATTTGCTTCCATAGTTCAGGCGGGCAATCTGCAACCCCCAAGGTCCGGACAGTAAAACGGCAGCCTTCTGCTTGATCTCTATATTTGGAGAATATAGAATCAGGGCATCAACCATCTCCGGAAAATCAGCCGCAAGTTTCAACGCCAGCGTACAGCCTGTTGAACACCCCATGATTACGACCTTCTTCCCCAATTGTTTGGCAATAACCAGGGCCTCTTTAGCCGATTCATAGAGGCGATCCGGAGTCATGTTCAACAAGGGATTGTCAGATACCAGACCATGGGCAGCCAGCCTTGCAAAATAGGCATTGCAACCAAAACGCCTGACAAAATCCTCATTGACAGGGGATCCCTCCCTCCAACTTGCCGAGAAACCGTGCAGGTAGAGGAGTGCATAGGGAGTCTGTTGCTGCAGGGAGTCGTTGGCCCAAATAATTTTTGCTTCGCAGCCGGGCCGAATGACCAATCCGGGTCTGTGCTCCATCTTTGCCACATGATTGCTCACACTTCCCTCAATCACAGGAAGTTTGTTGTTCAGTAACGGTTTTGGCATTTCGGGTCCGGCCAGGTAAAGAAGCACCAAAGCCAGGAGACAAATCAGCAGGTATTTTAAGGACTTTATCATAATTTTAGATTTTCGATTTTGGATTCTGGGCAATCATGATTTATTCGACAATTAAGGCTCAATATTTCTCATTCGGACCACA
>Ga0209697_10009088_pt1 | contig 11099 bp, 16 predicted proteins | sample AliMusrvi5mmetaG_FD_184115 | JGI IMG/M metagenome (GOLD analysis project Ga0209697, IMG submission 184115) | Freshwater lake bacterial and archeal communities from Alinen Mustajarvi, Finland, to study Microbial Dark Matter (Phase II) - Alinen... | ecosystem: Environmental > Aquatic > Freshwater... | reverse complement strand
CGTGGTCTGAGCCCGGCCGGAAATAGGGAATCACGATCCCGGAGTAGTTGCCGCCCTTGCGGCCGACGATCTCGGCGCCGGTTATCGAGTCGACTCGCCTGAATCCGGCCTGGATCGCCAACGTACGGTCTATCCAACGCGCTTCCAGCTCTGCGTAGTCCTGGATGGTCAAGTGGGATCCAGGCACCATAGAGTCGCACGGAGCGGTGCCATGAGCAACCGGACCTTTTGCCACGAACAATCCACCTTCGACCGCAGTTTCGCCATCCTTTTCCAAAGGCGGGCGGTGTATACTTCCGTTGAGAGAATTCATTGTTCACCCCTTAGGGTCAATGGCTCGCGAGGCAACGCGGGCCATTCGTTTTTTTGGGGCTAAGGGCTTACTGCATGGTCCGTCGGAAGCCGGCGCTCAACGGAGGCACCGTATCAGAACCGTATCACAACCACTTCTATTGAGCCCTCAGAGGATGTCGGCTGAGCGAAAGCAGACGCCCCAAGTTGTTGAAAACCATAGGAGCAGATCGAAAGTATAGGAGGAGCCCGAATACCTTACAAGCAGGATGTCGGGGGTTCAAGTCCCTCACCGCCCACCATCGTCTCGCTGATTCCAAAAGACTTATCCGTTTCCAATCCATCACTTTTGCCCGTTTCCACCCAAGACTGAGCCAAAACTGCGACAAAACCCTCTCAGACGGGCCGGACTGTGCCAGAACCGTTACCACCCTCATTCGCGCTCCCATTAAGCTTGCCCAACGCTTCCCGTTTCATCTGCAGCTTCAACTGAGAGTACTTCTTGAACACCTTGGCGTCACCTTGCCTGAGAAGTTGCGTCACAAGTTCGTCCTCGCCGCCGCCAGCGCTTAGCCTTGTCGCGTAGATCGACCGCAAGTCACATATTCGAAAGTCAGGAACAAGCGCTTTCCACGACGTAGCGCAGCAAGCGGTCCTTAGCGACTACTGGCAGCCCACCCGAAATCCGTTTCAAGGAAGCAGGATGGGTCCAGGGTCCGAGTTCGCGAGTTGACCGCGAAGCGCATTGATCGCGATGTCGGTGCGGGGAACCTCCGTAACACGGTTTGGCATTTTTGAATCAGGAATGCACACCGTTCCGTTCTCCCAATCGATGTGGCCCTCCTTCATGGGGCAAGCTCCTTATAGATAGAGAGCCCGGCTTCGATGATGGTCTGGATCACGTTCTTCAATTACTGAGGCGCATTGAGTTCGATCTTTTGATGCCCGGACTATCCCGTGTAGTGGGGCCGAAACAGTCCATCGGCTCTTGCTGGGAACTCCACGCCTGAGCAAGGATTAGCAGCGAGGACCTTCTTGCGAACCGCCGAGTTCAGCATGCGCCGCAGCACACGAAGTTCCTGATGTACTGTGGTTGCATTCGGTAATTCCTTTTGAACGAATCCCCCTATTGTCTTAAACATTACTCGCTGGTTTAGTCGATTGCAGAGCTACATCTCCATCTCGCCTGCGGTCAACTCGACGAACTTCGTCTCTCCGAAGGCCGCCTTCAGCTGCCGCATTGGGCGCTGCTTGACATCGTGCGTTTTCTGTGCTCGGAACGGCGACTTGGAGGAATTCTCCAGGTAGAACTCCGCCCTTTCCCGGAGTGTGATCGCTTGTCCATTGCGTTGGCAAAGCAGAGTGCTTTTGTCCAAGTCGCCTTGACGCTCTCGCGGGATCTTCTTCGCAGCATGCCAGTCTGCTATTCAAGTTGATTCTTTCTGACGCTGTCCGCCATTGTCGCGACAATGAATCCATCAGAGAATCCATTCTTTCCGTCTGAACGAACTGCCATCATGCGTAATTGGTCGTGCCATGTCCCACCGCCTGTTCCAACGCTGCTCAGAAGGGCTTTGGGTCCGATTGCAGAAACCGTATTTTGCAGCCCATCACGCGCAGATGGGGAAAGTGCTTCCGCTCAACCCAAAGATGCTCCGTTGGCGGGCGTACGCCCAAGTACGAAGCGGCATCCTGAATAGTGATTGGGCGAGCTTCGCGTGGGAAAGCAGCTCTGTCCGACCGCACGCTTTGGACAACCGTGAAGGAAGAATCTACTGTACCCATATTGCTGGCTCCGAAAGATGTTGGGCCGAGGATCGGTCCGTTTGTCCGCACTTGTCGTCTGGATTGAACCTGGAAGCGTCATTCGACACTTTCAACCTGCTCAAGGTCCTCCAGACGCGCGCCCACCTGGTGAAGTTGATCGAATTGTCGGACAGTGCGATCTAGCTAGCAGTAAATCGCTTTCCGCGCGCGCTGACCTTCGCGTGAGGCGGAACCCCAAACTCAGCCGCCTCGAGCAGGATTTCCGATCGCGTTGAACAATTGAGACCACCTTCCGGGCGAGTTCAACGTTGCCCATTGCAATGACCTCCTTCCGCGATTGCCCTGCCGCGTGTTGTTCTCCTCCATCTAGGAGCCAAGCCATTCCTTCCGTACTACCTTCCGCCGTTCAAACGTGAGGTGGGGCAACTTCGGCAACCCACGAACCCTGCCCGTGACGACGTTGAGTCCATGAGCTCTCAAGCATCGCACGCTGCCTGCGGGTGACGAGTTTTGCGCGCCGTTGGTCCTGACACTGGCGGATGGGCAAAGCTACGGCCAGATCATGCTGTCGCTGCAGACCACGGCCCCGACGATTTCGCGCTGGACGCAGCGCTTTGGGGAGGCCGGGCTCACTGGACCCGATCGGCGACACAAAGGCAGCCGGCCGCGCGTGGCGGATGCGAAGGTACAGGCCAGCATCGCGCGTAAGACCCCGTAGCCCCCCCCCCGACGGCTCGACCCATTGGAGTTGCCGGGAGATGGCGCGGGCCGTGGGACTGAGCAAGTCGACCGTGCAGCGGGTGTGGGCGCAGATCCGGTTGAAGCAGCACCGGCTCGACTGCTACCCGGCCTCCAACGACCCTCAGTTTGGGGAGAAGGTTGCCGACATCATCGGCCTGTACATGAATCCTCCGCAGCATACCGCCCTGTTTTGCGTAGCTGGCAAGACGGCGATGCAGGCGCTGGGCCGACTCGATTCAGTGCTGCCCTTGGAGCCGGGTCGCGCCGAACGGCACGGGTTTGAATACTACCCTCACAAGGACGTTGTCGCTATAAGCGGCTCTGGACTTGAAAACAGCAGTGTTGCATGGCATGACGGCAGCGCGTCGCACCGCCCAAGAGTTCATTGCATTTCTTGAGGGTTTGGCCGAGCGAACCAAATGCGCCTAGGAAATCCACGTTGTGCCCGGTAATCTGTCGGCGCACAAAACCAATGATGTGCAGAGGTTTCTCGCCGAGAACCCTCAGGTGAGATTCCACTTCACGCCAAGCTATTCGTCATGGCTCAACCAGGTTGAATTGTGGTTTGCCAAGATCCAACGTGACGTCATTGCTCGCGGCGTCTTTACCTCGATCGCCGATCTCGGCAACACACCGCGCAAGTACGTTCGTGCCTGCGCAAAATCGGCGCGACCATTCCGCTGGACCTACTCCGATCACACCCGCAGAATTCGCCCTAACAAAATCGCCGAGACAGCTTATTGGTCCACTGGCGAACGTCAATCCTACGCCGCGTCGACTTCGGACAGGTGATTTAGTGGCCTTGAGGATTCCTTGAAGTTAAGAGCATACCCGCAAGCCTTCGGCGCTACACGCAACGACTCCGTGAGATCAAGCATGATTGGACGGAACCGCGCGCATCCCTCGTGCGTCCATAGAACCGGAGCCAAAGCTCCAGACATCGAGAGAGGCGTGAGGGTTCTGACCCGACGACCGCCCGGCAACCTGGTTTAGCCGCCAAGGTGCCAAGGTCAGCCCGGAAACGGGAACGATGTGGCAAACGACAGCAATCAATGGCTGCCTTGCTCGTTCTCCCTACAAAACCCGCACGCTCACGGAGGAATTTCGTGGGCCGCAAAACATCCGTCGCAACGCCACCAGTAGAACAGTCACCCGCCGCTCAGGCGGCTGTCCCATGCATACTCGACGAGCTCGGAATCGTGGGTATGCAGAGCGTTGAACCGGTCATCATGGCTGCGCTGATCCAGCGGGATCCGCTGCTGTTGGTGGGCGCGCACGGCACCGGCAAGTCGTTCCTTCTGAATCGACTGGCCGAGGCGCTTAGCTTGGATCACCGGCATTACAATGCCAGCCTGATGAACTTCGACGATCTGGTCGGCTACCCGCTTCCAAACGGAGCGGGAGGCCTCGACTACATCCAGACGCCGGCCTCCATCTGGGGGGCGCAATCGGTGTTCATCGACGAGATCTCGCGCTGCCGCCCGGAAGTGCAAAACAAGCTCTTCTCCATCATTCACGAGCGCCGCGTCCAGGGGCTTCCGCTGCAGCGCCTGGTCTACCGTTGGTCGGCCATGAATCCACCCGCCGGCGAGGATGAAGAGGCGATGTATGCCGGGTCGGAGCCGCTTGACCGGGCACTTGCGGACCGCTTCGCCTTCATCCTCGATATCCCGGATTGGCAACGTATCGGCGTCGAGGCGCAGGAGCGATTGATACTCACCGGCGATAAGCCGCTCGATGCCGCAGCAGCGTTGCGACTAGCCGCCCGCGTGGAACAGGGTCGGCGCATCACGACCCGCATTCTCGATTCCCTATCTGCGACACTGGCGCGCTATGTCCGGATCGTCTGCGCGTTGTTGCGGCAAGCCAAGCTTGTCCTGAGCCCGCGCCGATGCGTCATGTTGCTGGCGAACATCCTGGCTGTTCATGCCGCCAGGCTGCTCGACGCACCGGATGCAGACACCGCGACTTCGGCGTTTCTCGCGCTCCGCCACTCGCTGCCGCAGCGTGCCACGGGGGAGGCGGTGAATGAGACGAGCGTGCTCGCGGCCCACAAGGAGGCATGGAGTGCGGCTGGCGTCCCCGCAGGCAGCCCGATCCACATCCTGATGTCGGAACCCGACCCGCTGCACCGTGCTCTGGCCGCTGTCCGGTGCAGCTCAATCGGCAAGCGCGATTTCTCGACTGTCGTCTCCGATTGCCTGGCAGCGCTCGCGCCCGGCGCACGGCACGCCCTGGCCGCGCACTTGTTCGAATCCGGCGCCGCCGGCCGTCTTGTCGCCGCTGTGGCGGAGCAGGCAGCTGACTGGTATGCCGTGACCGCGACTCCGCAAAACGTCACTGAGAGCGTGCAGTCCGGCAGCCCTCGGCACAGAGTCTGGCAGCGAGTAGTGTTCGCGCTGGCGAGTCTTGCCAAGGACGATCCTGAAACGCCCGCAGCCACCAACCTGCTGGTCGGGCTGTTCTCGCTAAACGCCATCGCAGCCGGTTCCGATGCCGAACAGATCCTCCGGAGCTGGCAGGCGGCGCGGCTGAGCATTGCCGGGACAATCGCATGAGTCGTCCGGCGCTGCTTCACAACATGTCGTCACCGCCGAGGTCCGCGATTCAACATAGCGCTCCGGTCTCGTCCAGCCGGACCGCACTGTATCAACTGCCTCCCCAGTTTGAGGAACCGAGCCCAGGCGCTATCCTGGCGTCCCTGGACGGGCGGCCCTGGGCCGAGGGTGCCAAAAAGGCTGAGACGGAACTTCGCCGGCGGATCAACGAGCACGCGCTGAAACTGCCCCTCCCGCCGGCAGTATTGGCTACCAATAAGGCGGGTGCGAGGGAGTCGGTGGAAGACCTGCTCACCGTTTGCACGGTGCTTGCGAAGTCGTCCGACCGCGTCTACCTGCGCGACAAAGAACCGAATCTCGACCGCATCGAATTCGGACGTAGGATCACGCTCCGGTTCCCCGGAGCAATGGAGCCCAAAGTATGACTGCACCTTCGATTACCGAACGTCTGCTGGAAGCATTTCCGGCCGGGAGCTATGGCCTGATGGCTTTGCTCCGGCTGCTCGACATCGTAGAAACAACGGAGGTGGAGACAGCAGCGGTCCAGTGCAAGCCGGTACCGCTGCTGCTCGTCAATCCCAACTTCGTAGAAGTACATGCCGCTACCCCCGAGCGTTTGCTGATGCTGGTGATGCACGAACTACACCACGTTCTGCTGGGCCACACCACGCTCTTCCCGCGCGCAACGCCAGCTGACAACCTGATCTTCGATGCTCTGATCAACGCGCTGTTGTGCCGGATGTTCCCCAATGCGGCCTACACGTCGTTCTTTACAGAATTCTACCGAGATGATCGTTTCCCGGAATGCCTGCTGCGTCCTCCCTCCAAGTGGAGACCTGCGGAGCGGGCGACGCGTCCTCCCGCGCTCGCCACGAAGGAACTGCAAGTCGTGCGCGGGGTGTATCGGGCGCTCTACTCCGAAACGGGCGCCACTCATGACGATCTATATCATGTCTTGAAGAAAGTGGTCCCGCCTCTGGTTGAGGCTAGGCTGATTGGCAGTCACGGGGCCGAACCGGACGAGTTGCAGGGTTTGATCTTCGAGACGGTCCGCTCAATTGTGGAGCACTGGCCCCAGCCTCCAGACCCCATCCAAGGGCGCTCGTGGTCAGAGTTGACGAGGTCCGGTCCGGTGCAGGTCAAGCGGTCCAACCGCGGTACATTGCGGGCCCTGATCCGAAAGGTAGCTGGCCCGCGCGGCCAGGCGCGTTTGAAATCATGCGAGTCCGGGCTTTGTGCCGCCGTTACTCCGGTTCCGACCGCCGACCGGCGGGCCGTGGTGCTGCGTGCGCTGGCAACGCCGCAACTCCTGTACCGCAGCGAAGTGACCAGCAGAATCCGCGAAAGGTGTGAGCACGTGCACGTGTACCTGGATGTCAGCGGCAGCATCGGCGACCTAAAGGGTGCTCTGTACGGGGCGGTGCTCGACTGCAGCGATGTCGTGCATCCCGCGGTTCACCTGTTTTCGACCGTTGTCCACGACGTTTCATTCGCCGGTTTGCGGAGTGGGGAGTGCCGGACTACGGGTGGCACGAGCATCGAATGCGTGGCCGAGCACATGCAGAAAAGCCGCGTGCGCAGGGCAGTGCTCTTGACCGATGGGTGGGTGGGCAACCCCGGCTTCTCGGCCGCTGAAACGCTCGCCAAGGTGCGGATTGGTGTGGCTCTGACGCCATCATCGAACCGATCGGACCTGGGGAATTACGCCGATTTCTGGGTGGAACTCGAAGGGAAGAACTGAACATGTTGTATGCAGCCGAATACGTGCTACCGGGGCACCCGGACAAGCTCTGCGACGCCATTGCGGACTCACTGGTTGAAGCCGCGGCACGGCTGGAGAAGCGCGCGCTGTGCGGGATCGAAGTGGCGGTGCACCGCGCTTCGGTCTTCATCACGGGGCGAATCGCTTGCAGTGGCGCGAAGAAGATCCCGGTCGCGGAGAGCGCTCGCGAGTGTTACAGAACCGCGGGATATGGTCCCGAATGGCAGCCTCGCCCGGAAGAACTGGAAGTGCAAACGAACCTGTGTCTCGGTCCGTTGCTTCCTGGAGAGCCGGGCTTTCGGGAAGTTTCCGATGATCAGTCGATCATTACGGGGTATGCGGTAGATTCCCCCGGAACCAACTGGCTGCCGCCAGAGCACTGGCTAGCCTCCAGGCTGGCGCGGCGGCTGGAAGCACTTCGCGAGGAGTGTCCGGAATTGAGGCTAGGCCCGGACGGGAAACTCGCCATCCTATTCGATGACGAAGTTAAGACGATCAGCTGCTTCACGGCTTCGCTGCAGCAGTCGATTGGCGCCGATGAGATCGATCTGAATCGCGCCGTACGCCGATGCGTCACGGCAGAACTGCAGGCTCAGGCACAGGCCATTCCAGGCCTTCGTCAGGAGTTGCCGGCATCCTTCCACGTCAACGGCGCGGGCAACTTCGAAGTCGGAGGGCCGGAAGGGGACAACGGGCTGAGCGGCAAGAAACTGGTCGTCGATGCGTACGGGCCGCGCGTGCCGATCGGCGGCGGCGCGCTCAGCGGGAAGGACTTCTTCAAGGCCGACCGCGCGGGAGCGGTTTTAGCGAGACGGCTGGCGAAGGCGGTAGTGATGAGCGGTGCCGCGACGGAATGCACTGCAACGCTCGCCATCGCTCCCGGCGACCGCGAGTTCCGAGTCGTTTCACTGGCAGGTGGCCAAGCGATCCTGGACACATTGCGTTGGACGAGGCTGATCGACCTCTCGATGGCCAGTTCCGGGGAGAGCTTCGCCCAAATGCCAGGGCTTGCGGGACTCGCTCGCTACGGTCATTTCACGTCGCCCGACCACCCGTGGGAAAGGATCGCCTTCTGAAGGTGGCAACGAATTACGGCGTGCCGCTGCCCTGTGAGCTGCCCGCGCCGAGCGATACGTGAGACGAGGGTCGCGCTCTCCAAATGAGACTTTCTGGGACTCGTGTGCGTCAAGTTCTGCAAAACCATTGAGAGCTGGTAGGCTTCTTTCTGAGCGGAGCTGCGGTTCAACGCCTCCGCAACTTGTGTTCAAGATCACGCCATCAGGCGGCGGGTTCCGGGTTTCTCACGGCTTGTTTTGTGCTCTTTGAGGTCCTCCCTGTTCAGGTTGCGGATTGCTTCGACCCAATCCTCGTGGATTTCGATAGCCAGTGCACGCACCAATCGCAGGCAACTCGGGGCGTTGGGGAAGATGTGCACCACGAGCGTTCGCCGCTCCAGTTCTTCATCGAGCCGCTCTTGGATGTTATAAAGGTCGGAGCAATAATTGACCACGTAGCTGGTTCTGGCGACTGCTTGTGGGTGCGGCTTCCGCTACGCCCTGGCCCGCCCTTACGGGCGGCCCAGGACTCCACTCCAGCCGCATCCACAAGCAGCAATCAATGAGCTGCGGAAAGTCGGATGTGGTCCCCTTTGCCTCCGCCACGGTGGAATACTTTTACTCCGCCCTTGACACCAGCATCCGATCGATGCGCTCTCTCACCGGATCGAGCTTCGGATGCGCCCGGTCGCTCTTTTTCCTCTCGGGCGGGATGGCTCTGCTGATCGCCTGGCGCACCATCCGACGGTGCATGCCATGCTTCTTAGCCAACCCCAGAATCGTCTCGCCTGCCGCGTATTCGCGGCGCAGCACTTCGAACAGTTCCACTTTCTGCCTCCTGCCCATCTCGGAACCTTGTCATTCCGGGTTGTCCAGGTGGGCCAAATTTGGGTAACAATATACTTGTCTAATCCACGCCTTCCGGCAACGATAGAGGTATGGAAGTCAACCAGCCGTACGAGCCGCCAAGCCTAAGAGACGCAATCATTTACTTCGCTGATCCGGCCAATTGCATGACGTACATGGTCGCGAAGCGTTGGCCGGATGGTGTCTCCTGCCCTACTTGCGGTAGCACCCATGTAAGTTTTCTGACGGTTCAAAAACGATGGCAATGCAGCACCCACCATCCCCAACGGCAATTCTCACTCAAAACCGGGACAATCTTCGAAGACTCTCCCATCAGTTTGAACAAGTGGCTTCCGTGTGTCTGGCTCATTACCAATTGCAAGAACGGCGTTTCGTCTTGGGAGATTAGTCGCGCACTCAAGGTCACGCAAAAGACGGCTTGGTTCATGTCTCATCGTGTCCGTTTGGCGATGAAAGAGGACACTACTGGCGACAAACTCAGCGGCGAAGTCGAGATTGACGAGACCTTCATTGGCGGCAAAGCGCGGAACATGCATGAATGGGCTCGAAAAGAAAAGATCACCGAAACTGGCGGCAAGGACAAGACTGCCGTGATGGGTCTTCTTCAGCGCGGCGGCAAGGTGCATACGAGAGTTATCGCGAACCGGAAGAAAGACTTACTTCAGACCATCGTAAAGAAGCACGTCCAGCCGCGAGCCGCGATCTTTACGGACGCCCTGAAGTCGTACGAAGGATTGGATTCTGAGTACCAACACCAGTTTGTCGATCACGCCATTGAGTACGTGAAGGGCCGGGTCCATACGAACGGCATGGAGAACTTCTGGAGCCTCTTGAAACGGTCGCTGAAGGGAACGAACGTCTCAGTCGGCCCGTTCCATTTGTTCAGGTACGTTGACGAACAGGCTTTCCGGTACAACAACCGTCAGAAGCCGATGAAGGATGGAAATCGCTTCGGCTGCATGGCTCAGAAGATCGTCCGCAAGCGGCTCACGTATAAAGAATTGTGTCCTTCCGGCAAGGCTGCGTAGTCGGCTCAGGCGACCTTTTTCTTCCCGGAATTCTTAGCCAGAATGCGGCGTACCGAGGTGCGCCCAATCTGCAAGCGGCGGGCGATCTCTGCCTTGCTGACGCCGTCGCGGAATAGTTTGCACACCTGCCCAGCGTAGAGTGCCGCGGTAACCGGCCGGCCTAGCCTTTTGCCGTTCTGCCGGGCGTGGGCCAGTCCAGCGCGAGTTCGTTCCCGCAGAATCTCCTTTTCGAACTCCGCGAATATCGCCAGCAGGCCTGCCATCGCTCGACCGGCCGGCGTGGTCAGGTCCAGCGCTTCGGTCAGCGATACGAAGCCCACTCCGAGATGTTCCAGTTCCTGAAGTGTTGCCAGTAGGTCCGTGACCGACCGGCCCCAGCGGTCCAGCCGCCATACCAGCACTACATCGATCTCGCGGCGGCAGGCGGCCTCCAGCAGTTTCTCGCGAGCTTCTCGCTTGGCTGCACCGGAGCTGATCTCACGAACTTGCACGGCGATCGTCCAGCCGCGCCGGGCGGCATACTCCCGCATAGCGCGACTCTGCATGGGCAGCGTCTGCTGATCGTTCGTGGAAACGCGCGCATAGAGGCCGGCGCGGAACATTTTCGCTGGTTTCCGTGCCTGGCCAAAAACGTTATACGAATTTGCGTTTTCAGGTGCCCGTTTTACGGCCATTTCGGGGTGTCACTCAATCATGGCCGAAGACGATCCTTTTCGGCCATGCGAGATCCATCATAACTCTACGAGGAATCCGCGAGGCCCACGGTTCGCGCGAGCGTCTCGCGGTAGTTCCACGGCATCCACTGCGCGGGGCTGGCCGCTAACTCCTGGGCGTGCCGTTGCAACTCGATTAGGTAGTCGAAGGAATTGGCGCCGCACAACTGGCAGGTGTGGATCAAGCTCATGAACAGATCACCGACCTGCGCTCCGTTCAGCGTTTTGTAGAACAAGGCGTTCTTCCTGTGCAGAACGGCCCGCTTCAGCGCCCTTTCGCAAATATAATGCCGCGTGCCGGATTATGCCGCGCGGGG
>Ga0209697_10009086_pt1 | contig 11099 bp, 8 predicted proteins | sample AliMusrvi5mmetaG_FD_184115 | JGI IMG/M metagenome (GOLD analysis project Ga0209697, IMG submission 184115) | Freshwater lake bacterial and archeal communities from Alinen Mustajarvi, Finland, to study Microbial Dark Matter (Phase II) - Alinen... | ecosystem: Environmental > Aquatic > Freshwater... | reverse complement strand
TGCCACCAGTGCCGCACCATGGCAAGCTGGGACAGCGTGAACGTGATAAAAACATTGATACTGTAGAGCACCACCAGAAACCGCACCGAGCCGCCCGAAACCAGCATCATCCCCAGCGACAGCGCGCCCATGATCAGTATGCCGTTTTGCGTAACCAGCCGGTCGCTCAGCATGGCAAAGCGGGTGGGAAACCAGCGGTCGATGGCCATATTGGAAAGCACCCGGGGACCGTCGAGAAAGCCGGTTTGCGCCGCCACAAACAGCAGCACGGCCTCTGACGCGAGAGTAATCAGCACGAACCAGTAGCCCGAGCTGCCGGGCCAGCCCTTGACGATATTATCAAACAGCACGGCGTTTAGTGTTTTGCCCGGCACAGCTTCAACGCCGTAAAGAACATAGGCGACCATGAGGCCCATGACCGCAAGCGACAGAGACCAGGCCATGTAGCGCATGGTGCTCTTGGCGGTTTCAACTTTCGGCTCCCGCAGAATGGGCAGGCCGTTGCTCACTGCTTCAATTCCGGTGAAGGTGCCCGCGCCCATGCTGTAGGCCCGGAGAATGAGAAGGCCCGTGCCCAGAATGCCAAGCTCGGCGTTTGATGCCTTTACATCGGCAACGGTTGCCTGTATGACTTCGGGCAGGTTCAGCACATGCGTGATGATTGTATAGCCGATGGCAATGATATGCGTAGCAATGAAGGCAATGAATATGGGCACCAGGGGCAGCACCGCCTCTTTGACACCGCGCATGTTCATGACCGTCAAAAGCGCCACGCCGACAATGGCAAACGCGAGTTTGTAGTGTAGAAAGCCGGCAGGCAGAAAGCTGAAAATAGCGTCGGCGCCGCTGGCAATCGAGAGTGTAATGGTGAGCACATAGTCGATGAGCAGGGCGCAGCCCGAAACCATGCCGGCTGTCGGTGACAGGAGCTTGCTTGCCACCAGATACCCGCCGCCGCCCGACGGAAACAACTCTATTATCTGGGTATAGCTCATGGAGATGATGAAAATGGTAAAGACCGTGGCAAGGCCCACAAAGAGGCCGAGGTAATGATGCCCCTGCAGGGTTAAAAACGCTTCCTCCGGGCCGTAGCAGGATGAGGTAAGCCCGTCGGCCCCGAGGCCGACCCAGGCAAAGAAGGCAATCAGGGACAGCTTGTGAAACACATGCGGATCATTGGGATTGCGGGCAGCCCCGATAATAAACTTAAAAGCTCTTTTCAGCCAGTGCATGGCGGTTCTCTCTGCAAGAGTAAAATTGATTGCGCACTATGATACTGTTTCTTGAAGCTGTCAATAAGAATATTGACCAGAATTATTCATAGTTGGAGGCGCTTATGCATCAAACAGCGGAAGCTCACAAAAATCACCAAAGGAACTGAATAGCAGCACCGGCGCACATGATATCTAAACTTAACCAAAAATTAACACAAGTCTCATTTATTCTTAATAAACTGCCGATAAGAATAATGGCGTGGAATGTTTCGATTTTTCCTCATGGGCATCTAGTTGTATGATAAAAAAATTAACAGAAAGGTTTACGGCAAACTGCAGCAAATGATGAAAAAACTTATCGCCATTGTTGAAGACGAGCCCGATATTATCGAGCTGATGACAATTCACCTTGAAAAGGCGGGCTTCAGCGTAAAGGGCTGTCACAACGGCGCTGAGTTTCTCCGGTTTATCGATAAGACCGTGCCGGCGCTGGTGCTGCTTGATCTGATGCTGCCGGATATGGAAGGCATAGAAATATGCAAAAACATACGGCGCCGCGAGCAGTTTGCCGCCGTGCCCGTCATCATGGTGACGGCAAAAAGCGAGGAAACCGACAAAATTCTCGGCCTTGAGCTCGGGGCCGATGACTATATGACCAAACCCTTTTCCCCGAAAGAGCTGGTGGCGCGGGTAAAGGCCGTGCTGCGGCGGCATACCGTTGCCGGCCCGGCTGCGCCGCTCGAGATAGCGGGGCTCTCTATTGACCGCGAAAGATATGAGGCCACGGTCAATGGCCACGTAGTCGAGCTAACCTCGGCGGAATTTAAAATACTGGCCCTGCTGGCAACGAAACCGGGCTGGGTGTTTTCGCGGGAAAAAATACTTGATCACCTCTGGGGCGATGAAAAGGCGGTCATCGACCGCACGGTTGATGTGCATATCCGGCATTTGCGGGAAAAGCTCGGCGAGGCGGCCCATCTCATCAAAAACATTCGCGGCGTTGGATATAAGCTGGAAGAATGAAAAAATCGGTTTTTGTAAAAATTTTTGCCGGGTACGCGCTGCTTGCCTGCCTGATTGCGGGGGCGGTATTCTTTCTTTCTTTTCGCATTGCGCGGCAGCAGTATGAAAAAACGCTCGCCGCAGAGCTTGAAAAACTGTGCAGCGCGCTTATGCTATCGGTATCGCCGCTGGTGGCGGAGCACCGGGCAGCCGAGCTTGAGGCCATGCTCAAAAGCCTCGGCCCGGCCATTGACACCCGCATCACGGTGATTGATCCCAAGGGCGTTGTCATAGCGGATTCCGAGCGCGATCCCGCGGCCATGGAAAACCACCTCACCAGGCCCGAAGTCCTCATGGCCCTTCATGGAGGCACCGGCTCGGCCCTGCGCTACAGCACGACCGTGCAGGAAAATATGCTCTATGTGGCCGTGCCGATCCACAAAGATGCCGCCATTACCGGCGTGCTTCGCGCAAGCCTTTTCATGCACGGCATCGAGCGCATTCTCAGCGAGTTCACCACCAATATTCTGTATGTGACTTTCTGTATTCTGGCCATCGGCCTTCTGGTGTCATTTATCATCTCGCGGCGCCTTACCCGACCCATCCGCACGCTCAGCACCGCTGCAAAACGCATTTCCGCGGGCGATTTCAGCGCGCGGGTATTTATTTATAATAATGATGAGTTCCGGGAACTGGCCGACAGCTTCAATAGCATGACCGAAAAAATCCGTGGCCTGTTTCAGGATATCATTTCCTCCATGAATGAAGCCCTGCTGGTGCTTGACGCTGACGGCAGAATCACGCTGGTAAATGAGGCGCTCAGGCGCTTGCTGCCGGAGCAGCCGCTGGAGGCAAGATTCTACTGGGAAGTCATTCGCGCGCCGGAGCTCGGGGACATTATCAAGGAAGTTCGCTCGGGAAAACAGCGGCATATCGGGGAAGTGACACACGGGCAGACCACGTTTCTGTGCAGCGCATCGCTTTTGGGGCACAACCGGGGCATACTTCTGGTGCTGCTTGATGTTTCGGAAATGAAAAGCCTGGAGCGCATGAAAAAAGATTTTGTGGTCAATGTATCCCATGAGCTGCGCACGCCGCTGACGGCAATAAAAGGCTTTGTGGAGACCATGCTTGAGGAGGACGGGCCGGGCGCCAGCCGCCGCTATCTTGAAATCATCAAACGCCATACCGACCGGCTGATAAATATCACCAAAGACCTTATGGCCCTTGCGCGGCTTGAGCGCGAGGAGCAGCCCGACCTGCAGCCGCTGAATCTCAAGGACCTGCTTGATCAGGTGCTGATCCTCTATGAGGACAAGCTCCGGGAAAAACAGCTTTATCTAAAACTTGACATAAGCGACGGCATGCCCGATCTGCGGGCCGACGGCGTTATGCTTGAACAGCTGTTTATAAACCTGCTTGATAATGCGCTGAAATACACCGAGCAGGGCGGCATCACCCTCGCGGCCTGCCGCGAGGGTGAATTTGCCGTCATCACGGTCGCCGACACCGGCAGTGGCATCCCGCCAGAGCATGTGCCGCGCATTTTCGAGCGCTTCTATGTAGTTGACAAATCCCGCTCCCGAACACTGGGTGGCACGGGCCTGGGGCTTTCCATCGTCAAGCATATCGTGCTCCTGCACAACGGCACGATCGATGTTGAAAGCATGCCGGGCCGGGGCACCACATTCATCATCCGCCTGCCGTGGTAAAACATCTCACGAACAACCGCAGGTAATCCGCAAAATTTTATTAATCAAAACCTAACCCTTTCCTTATTCCGGCTTAATAAAGCGCGGCTATACTTCAGCCAGACACTAAAAAATAGAAAAGGAGATGGTTATATGAGCACCAACACAAATGAATTTTTAGCGAATTCCCTGAGCATCTATTACCTGCGTGGCATACGCGAGCGGTTGCTCAGTGAACTCGGCCTCATGGCGCAGCAACTGGGGATGCAGACAGGTGACGAGCCGTTTGCCGCTATTTACCGAACAGCGGCCGAACATCTTTTTGAAATTGAAGATCTCTGCTGTGATGGCGATATTGATCCGCGCGCCTGGGTGCGCACCTGCCAGGATGATGAACCCTGCCAGCCCTATCCCCGGCGTCTTCGGGTGGGCTTGTACCCGATTGCGGCAAACCCACTGCACTGGGGCCATGTGCTCATCGGGCTTCGGGCCATGGCGCGGCTGCAGCTTGACAAGGTCGTCTATGTTATTTCCGGCCGCGACAATCGAAAGCCCGGCATGGGATCAGCCGATCTGCGGTATGTCATGGCCAGAGATATACTGAAACTGTTCGGGCCGCTGTTTGCCTGCAGCTCTCTCGCCCGCTACAGCGGCTGCGACGGAGAAACCAATCTCTTCCGGTTTCTCAAGCTCAACCGGCAGCAGCCCATGGATATGTTTTATATTGCGGGGGGCGACCATTGCCGCAGGTTTTATCCCGGAACCGAGTACCCCGATACGCTTGCGAAGCTCGAGATGCACAAGGATGCGCGGATATTTTCCTATACGCCCGCACTGCACGCGGTTAATGCGGCTTTTATCCAGCGATGTGCGCATGATGCGGCTGCCGAAACCAGCCTTGACGTGCATTTTCTTGATGCCCTGCCCTGTGCAGCCTCATCCACCATGGTCCGGGCCGCCCTCGGCGGCGCCGGGCCGCGCAGCGATCTTGCGATCCTGCCCTATAGCGCTTATGTCGATATCCGCAGCCTGAACCTTTATGGCCAGGATATGCATGTACCGGAGATACAGAACCAGGGAAGTCGATTCCGCAGTGATGCGCTTATGGCAGTTGCCTGAATACAACAACGCCTCACTACGGATTTTTTTTGAATTTGCAATAAGTCAGCAACCAAGGCATAGCGGATGGTTTGATTTCGCCCCAAAAAGAGGGGAACAAACCAATTATTAGCAATAACCCCCATATCAAAAAGGGCCCCCGATGAGTTTCACTGCTTCTAACGAGTATGTTGCAAATCTTGAGCGGCACATGGCTGAGGTGCGCCGGCTCTTCACAAAGGTATATGGCAAAGTATTTCAGTTCAGGGAAGAGATGCATGCCCTGCTTCCGGTCAGCGCGTCACAGTTAAAGACGCTGCTGGCGTTTGAGGATGGGCAGACATACACCATGGGGCAAATCAGCAGCAGCACCATGGTCAAAAACGCCACCATGACGGCAATGATTGACCGTCTGTTTGCAGACGAGCTTGTGGAGCGTGTCAGGGATACAACCGATCGCAGGATCGTGCTGGTGAAGCTCACGGAAAAAGGCGCGCGCATACGCAAGAGCGCGCTCACAAGGCGCAGGCAGGAGCTGGGCAATGTGCTCAACCTGCTGGACAGCGACGACACTGCAGAAGAACTTCTGAACTCCCTTGAAAAAGCCGCCCGTATAATAAGAAAGGTTTCAGGCGAGAGCAACGCGGGTCTTGCCGAGGCCAGCATATGAAAATTGAAGAGCCGTTGAGCTTGGGGCATTAAAACAAAAAAACAGTAAAAAATTCCGTACAAATGAGAGGCCGGAAACAGGTAGTGTTTCCGGCCTCTTGTCTTATCTTAGAGCAGTTCCTATCCGGCAACAAGTATTCTTTCGGCAGCAATTTCCCCAGTATATACCCGGGCAGGAACTGACTTCTGCCGGGAGCTGGCGCTTCCCGCAGCCGCGGCCCGGGCGCCGTCAATAACACCGTGGAGCACCGCAACCATTGTATTCAGCTCGACAGCATGGCCGGACAAAACGCTGCCGGTTGCAGCGGCCCGGCGCGCCTGATCCGTGGTTGCTTCGGTCACTGCTTGCATGTCCGCAACCGATGCGTATATCTGTTCAATGGCTATGGCCTGCTCAACACTTGCCCGGGAAACATCATCGCTCAAGCCCCTGATTACCGCAATTGACCGGGCAAGGTCACCAAAAACCGCTGCAGCTGACTGTGAAGCCTTAAGCCCGCTTTCTGCATGCCCGCGCGATTCATTGACCAGCGCCGCGGTATTTTTGGCCGACTCGGCGCACTGCTGCGCAAGAACGCCCACCTCACGGGCAACCACGGCAAATCCGTTTCCGGCTTCGCCGGCATGAGCTGCTTCAATTGCGGCGTTGAGCGACAGCATTTTGGTCTGAAACGCCAGGCCGTTGATTGTTTCAATGATGGTGGCGCACTGGCCTGTCGATGCTGCAATCCGCTCCATGACGCTCAGCAGTTCCTGCATATGAACGGTCCCGCTGGTTGATGATTCATGGGCCTGGCGGGCCGTATGCGATGCAGCCGTGCTGCTGTCTGCATTGGCCCTGGTCGTTTGCGCAATCTGCTCAAGGGCCGCTGAGGATTCCTGCAGCCGGGCCGCCTGCATTTCCGCCGACCGCGAAAGTTCTGTGCTGCCGCTTGCCATGGCAACCGAGGTTTCCCAGAGATTTTTTGATCCATGCCGCAGGCCGTTCATTACCCGGGCGAGAGAACCGGTTATATGCAGGCTTAAAAGCATGCCGAGAAGCAGTGAAAAAAACGTTCCCAGCACGCACCCCACCAGTGCATTTGTACGGGCCCAGTGCGCGCTTTGGAGCGATTCGGTTACCGAGGCGGTCGCGGACTTCTCATTCAGGTTAATCAGTTGTTCCAGTATGCCCTGAACGATTTTCTGCTGCTGAAATATGCTCGTCCGCGCCTGCACCGTCATGCGGGTATAGAGTTCTTCAGCCTGCGCAGCTTTGGTGCGCAGCTTGTCGAAAAGAGCAAACATGGTTTCAGCGGCCGGGATCATTTCAGTAAAAAAGGCAAGCGAAGCATCCTGGAGACGCCCCAGAGTAACCTGTTTTTTTATTCTGGCCACGGCGGCGTAAAATTTTTGATGCTCCGGCACAATCGCCTGCACCGTCTGCTGCAGTTCCGGATTCGGGCTCGAAAAACGGTCCAGCCAGCGGCCGAAATACGATTGCCGCGGATCATCGCCCCCCTCAAAGGTCGTATTGGTTTGTATGAGATAGGATGTCTGGCTCTGCAGCTTATAGAGATCTCCCCGGAACTGCTCGACATCGGTTTTCATGGCCAGCGGATTGTCGATGGCAAGGCCGTCAAGCTCGCGGCATAGATCAAGAAACCCTTGGTGTTCTTTTTCCCATGCCGCAAGGGCCCCGCGAAGCTGATCGTAGAGCTGTTTTTCCTGATCCGAGCGGGGCAGGCCGTTATACAGGCTCAGCTCATGGGCATAGGCTTTTTGGGCTTGCCTAATAGCCTCGTACTGGTGTTGCCGCTCCTCCCGGCTGTTGCCGGGATCAACCAATATCATGTCCGAGGCCTTGATGGCCTCGAACTGGGTACTGGCGCGTAAAATATTTTCTATACCGGCCAGTCTGACCGTGCCCACATCAACCAGATGCGAGCTGAGCCTGTTTGCCACGCTCCAGCCGATAGAACCTGTGAGCAGCGTGGTGCAGGCGATGATGGCGAAACTCCCCAGCAGCTTTGAGCGCAGCCTGATTTTGTTCAGGGGCAGGGTCAGGCGTAAAATAATATCTGAAAAAATCATAAAAATCCTTTTTATTGCTTTTGCCGGCAGGGCAAAATGTTTTTGTTACAGGTGTTCGCACTTGATGCCCGAGGGCGAGTGCTTGGCCTCTTTTTTAAGGCTCGCCATGCGCTGGCTTATGTCCTCAAGCGACAAGGCACCATGGTTTTTTGGCAGATACAGAATCGCAGCGCTCACGGAGAGCAATGGAAACCGCTGCAGCGTGCCGTCCCGGTCAACACCGTTAAGATATCCGTTGCCGCGGTCCTGGGGGCTGTAAAAAGCCATGATGTCCTCGCTGAAGCGCTGAATAAGGAGCTGCGTGCGGTGAAGAATATGCTCGCGGTTTTTTTCGCTCAGCAGAATACCGGCAAAAAAATCATCCCCGCCGATATGGCCGATGAACGTGCTGCCGTTGGCGCTTGATTTGAGCAGGTCGGCAAACAGCAGAAGTGCCCGATCCCCTACGCGAAAACCGTACACGTCATTAAACGGCTTGAAATTGTCGAAATCGAAATACAAATACACGTAATCATGGTCAAGATCGCACAGGGATTCGGCGATAAAGGCGTTTATCAGCGTGTTACCCGGCAGTTTCGTGAGGGGGTTCTGGTCCCGGGCAATGGCGATATTTTTTTCATTCAGGGCCTTCAGCAGGGCCTGTGCGCTCATGAAACCCATATAGCGTCCGCCGCTGGTGAGAATGACGCCCTCGGAGCGCTCATCAAGGGCGTAAATATCAAGAATTTCCTCGAGGTCCCTATATGCATCGGCAACGGGGCAGCGGGAGATAAAGTCGTGCAGGGTTTTGCTCAGGCCGGTATTGAGCAAGAGGTCCTTACCATAGCGCGAATAGGCGTATTCCTTAAGGTCTTTTTCCATAATAAGGCCCAGGGGCTCGTTTTTTTCATTTATCACGGGAATAAAGGTTTGCGATTTGTGTATGCGAAAAGCTTCAAAAACCTCCATCATATTCGTGCCACCGATGCGGATGGGTCTGATGAATTCCATCTGGTCGGTAATGATGCTGTGGTCGGAATTCCTACGACGGCGTTCCGCCCGGCTAAAGGCGGGAACCTGTTCGTATATGTAGCTCATGCGGCTGCTGTCGAGTTGCGGCTCCTGAATTAAATATCCCTGTACGAAATCGCAGCCGATATCCTTGCATGCAAGGAACTCATCAACCGACTCTACGCCTTCGGCGATGACCCCGATACCGAGCGTATGGGCCAGACTCAGCACTTTCAATACAAACAGCCGCTTTTTGGGGTCCGTGGAAATGCCGGCGATGAAAAACCGGTCGATCTTAATGTAGTCAGGCTCCGAATGGTAGAGCAGCTGCAGCCCGGAGAATCCTGATCCAAAATCATCGATGGCGATGCGGTAGCCCTGCTGCTTGTAGATATTCAGGGTTGTCTTGATACTGTTGAAGCACTCGAACTGGTGACGCTCCGACAGTTCGAAGCAGACCGTGCTGGCCGGCAGGCCATGCTGTTCAAGCATGCGGGACGTATTGCCCGGATGATAGTCGGGCATCTGCAGCATGCGGTTGTCGATATTATAAAACAGGCGGCATTTGTCGTAAAAATCAAGGCTTTTGAATTTATTGATCGCCTTTTCACGCAGCAGCATGTCAACGGTATAGAGCATCCGGGCTGTGAAGGCCGCATCGAAAAAATCCTGAATAGAGCAATAGCCCTCTATGTCGGTTTTGCGCAGCAGGACTTCAAACCCCAGGCTCATGCCGGTATGAATGCTCACGATGGGCTGCAGGGCGAAATCAAGCCGGTCAACCAGGGCGCGCCACACGGAAGCATCACCGGGCGGGCGCTCCGGAAAAATAACTATGTTTGCTGTTTCCTGGCGTTCGGCCTTTTTATCTCGGGTCTGTACTGGCATCATAGAAAGCTCCTTCAGCAAAATTTTCGGCAATGTTTTCTCGGGCAAGGTATGATCGGCTGCATGGCCGGGGGCGTGCTAACTCAAAAAGGCCGCATATTTTCCGGTGCGAAATAAATCGGCAACGAAACAGTCCTGTCGCCAAAGCAAATCCCGCTTGTGCCCGGGGCGGTCCCGACGACGGCAAAAGGTACGCTCTCCTGCAGCATGAAGGCGAAGCTTGTCTGCAGGTCTTCAAACGCTTCGCAAAGCGGCAGACTTCTTGACTTCGAGCCCCCATAGCCTGCAATGCCGAAGACAAGCAGGCTGATCATAAAGCTTACCGTAATTATTCTGATAATTGAGTTCATCTTAATCCTTTCCGTAGATGTTTTTTTCTGAAATTTTTTTTAATCTTGCCCGGCATGCTTCCGGATATGACGTGACCGTGTTGTTGTTCGTTGTTCCTGTGTACCAGTATTGCATTTCTGATTTAATGCTGAATAAGCTGCCGGTTAAATATCAGTTAATTAATAGCGCTATTAAAAAAGTTCTTTATGAAAAGCACGGGAGGGCGGGTCTGAAGATTATTGTTATTTCCCGCCCCATGATCTTGAAGAAAATTGGAAGGGGGGCCGGGTGGCCCCCCCAAAGGAGGAGTGATGCTGAAAGGGGGAATCAGCGTTACTCTGCTTATACTTATAGCTGTTCTTATTTAAGATTTGATAAACATGGTTTTAAGAAAGTGTTAATTTTAGAAAAAATTACACCCGGCTATGTCTGACATGGAATGACAAAGTCGAGCCGGTGACCATGCTGCAGCCGGTGTAGAGGAAGATAAAAATCCAGAGCCCCTGAAGACCGAAAATAGCTGCGGGGCGCCACAAGATGCGCAGGCCTGCGGGGATATCGACAAGGGCGGCAACAGCCGAAAACGGTAGCAGCATAAAAACAAAAGCGATGACACTACCGGCTGCGCTCATGATCTGATAGGCTGACACATCGCCTCCGCCCCGGTAGTCGGCCCGGAAGAATTCCGAAGCTACGCGCCACAGCTGGCTTACGGTAGCCGTGAGGAGAAAGGAGGCCCGCACGTGTCCGGTGAGCAGCAGCCAGCAGCCTGCACAGCAGCAGGCGCAGTTGATGGCGGCGCTAACGGCCTGCACGGGAACAACGGGCGTTCCGTCCAGCCCGTGGGCATAGGCGATTTTTTTTGTTGCGCCGGAAAAAACGAACGCGCAGCCCGAAAACAGACGCTGCATCCAGCCGGGCGCACGACCAAGAGGCATGCCGTAGCAGCAGCCGAAGCTGATGCAGGCAAGCCGGCCAAGCCCTTCACCCAGACAGTATGCGGTGCTGATCGCGGCAAGCACGGGCAGCACCTGCAGGTTCCAGCCCCTGCCGCGGCCAATCAGTTCCTGGAGAGCAACCACTGCAACAGGAATAGCGATAATACCGGCAAATGCCGCCCCACCCACGGTGAACACATAACGCT
>Ga0209697_10009085_pt1 | contig 11101 bp, 3 predicted proteins | sample AliMusrvi5mmetaG_FD_184115 | JGI IMG/M metagenome (GOLD analysis project Ga0209697, IMG submission 184115) | Freshwater lake bacterial and archeal communities from Alinen Mustajarvi, Finland, to study Microbial Dark Matter (Phase II) - Alinen... | ecosystem: Environmental > Aquatic > Freshwater... | reverse complement strand
GATCCCCACCATTACCACCGAGATGCCGGAGGGTGGATCGACGGATTTTCCACCAGGCGTGAGCGTGCCGATGCCCGATAAGCCCGGGACCTATCAATACACGGCCACCATCAGCGTCCACACGCAGGATGATCCGCATCAGCATACGGAGATATCGTCGACGCCGGTGACGCTGACCGTAGTCGAGATCAACGTCGCCGCCTCGAAATCCATCATTGCGGTGGGAGGCATCACCAATGATGCCCACCGAACAACCCTGACGGTGACAGTAGCCCCACCAATGCCCGGCAACGTGAGCCTGGCGGTCAGCGGGACCACGGGCAAAAACACCCCGGCCGCCCTATCCGTGACCAGTGCAACACCCGTCAATGGGGTGGTGCAGTCGGCCCTAACCTCCAGTGATTTGCTGGAAGATATCGACGTCGAAATCACCTACCAGGGGGCGACAACCGTCGTAACCATTCTGCAAACAGACTGGACATATACGCAATTTATCTTTACACCGGATGTGTTGGAACACGAGAACGATACATCCACCATCAATTTCGCGATTGTACAACGCGGATCGACAATCCCGTTACTCGGTCATCATATCGAGTTTTCCATTGCTGCCATTTGTGATGCCAACGGTCCCATTGATGCGGCGAACTGGGCCCAGTATGGCGCATTGACGGACGCCGACGGCATCACCGATGCCAATGGCCTGGCCACCGGCGAATTCACTGCCGGTGCCGGCATTGAAACCAATGAGGTCACCATCTACATCAGAGCGGAGGATAATGATGTTTGGACGAAGTAACCCTCGCGTGGGAGATCACCACCGTGTAGTGCCGATTGCGTGTCTGCTCTGTGTTTTCGTCTGCTGCGCCGCACTGGCGCAATTGAAACGTAATGAGACCATGGATGAGACGTTTGGCGGGACACTTGCTCCCAAAATCACCGAAGCGTGGATCGCGTTTTACATTACCGATGTATGGACGGACCCACCCATACCATTCGATAATACTCATTTGTCGATTAAGCTCGTAGTTAAAGCGATTTTTCAGGGACAAACTCATTTATATGCTGGAATAACAGCAGCTGAGAATGCTGTCCTATGGTCTGTATATGGCGTCGATGGGGCGACGGAAGCTGCACCATTGAGTTATCCAACTGTACAATCCGTTACCAATATTTCCACTATCGAACCATGGCCTAGTTTTTTTAAGCATTTTCCGGCTACTCAGGATGATATTGCCAATGCAATTAAACTTGGGCAACCAACAGTAACATGGTATATACATAATCAAAAATGTATCGCCTATCGTAAAGCAAGTGATCGAAAATATTCGTATAATGATGTGTCAGCAGATAATTCATGGCTGATCAACAATATTTGGGGTAACGATACAACTAGTCTCTTAGTTCCTGGACTTGTCAGAATGCGTGCAGTTGTCGACTACAAAGGCCGTAGTATAGAAACGCCAAAATATGAATATTCAACACGCTTTCTTGTGAGAACGCACAATTCGTTTTGTTCGAATGAACGCCGGAACAAGTATATACAATATCTCCATATGTATCTAAACGAACCATATGAATTCGGTGGAAAATCCGTTGGCGGTAAAATATGTTTACGATGGGATACATATGCCGGAATAGATGCAAAAGGCAATAAATATTACACGGATGATAAGCATGGTACAGACTGTTCTGGTTTAGTCGCGAAAGGTGCAAAATGGGCAGGTTACAACTGGCCTCTTGGTCAAAATTATGGCACAGGTAATATTCCAAATGTTTCGGGTACTACTTTTCCACCATCTGATCCCTTCGGCCCAGGGGATATTCTAAATAAGGTTCAAGATCATGTCGTCACCGTCACAATGCTAGATGGAGATTCGTTTGATTTGATTGAAGCTATTGGCGGAAATACCAGTATTGTCCGAAGCTCGCAATCTGAGAGTCTAGCCGCCTATATAGCGAATGGGTATGTGAAACGCCGACTTGAGGTGCAATAAGTTATGAAGTACTTAATGGCGACCGGTATTCGTATCATTATATGGAGAGTGATGTGCACAGGGATACTGTTGCTGCACTGTGGAATAATCTATGCTGTCGATCCCACACCACATATACTGATCAGCGTGCAATATGGTAGCACGATTGACCAGTTGGGAATCATCATGCCGGCTGAAGATATTCCTGGTGACTGTCCGCGTACCCTCGTTTGTGATGACGCGAAAAATATTTATATTGGTGATCGAGTCAATGGAAAAATTAAAAAGTATTCGGCTCACGGCGAGTTGCTAGCGGCTACTGAAGGATCATTGACCAATCTTCAGTTCTTTACTGTTGATTCTCAGGGGGGAGTTTACGTAGTTTGCCTTGATCCAACTACTTGCATTTATAAATTTAATAACAATGAAAACTTAGTCTGGAAGAAACATTTTTCTCAACTTGTGACTCACGAGACAGAAACGACACTGACCACCAAATATAGTCTCAATATCGACGGAAATATCCGCAATATCAGTTGTGTTGACAAACAATATATTATTGCTGAAATAGGTGGGAGAAGTCAGAAAGACAATTCACGTAAACGGCTTGGTATTGTAATCGACGAAGCCGGTAATTACCTAAAGACCGTAGCCTATATAGGCAGTAGTAATGGTCGATTCTATAATTATACAACGGAGAGGATGCTGAATTCTATTCTTCCTACTGTTCATATGCAATGGTATAATGCTAACGGAGATCAAATGGCAAATACAGAATTGATTCTGAGTAAACAAATTGAGATATTTCAAAGTGTCGAGACAGGAATCTCGCGAATTATTATCGATAATAATTTCAATACTTATATACTGGCATACGCAATAAGAAAAAAACCTATTGTCTTCACACCAACAACGGCTATCCGCCTTGATTGTATCATCGCAAAATACGATGCGGATGGTAAATTCGTGGCATCATACCGGTATGAAGATTCACCATTTCATACCTACGCAGAAAATGTCGCGATCCTCAATACTGGCGCAGTAATGTATATAGCCTATAAAGCGTTAAAATTACAGGTTATGGAATCATACGTAAAGTAGAGCCTGTGTTATTTGGGTCAGAGATAGCGCCGATGAAAACCGGCGATAGATAGCGGGTAATCTAGATTCGAGATTTCCTCGGTCATATGGACATCAAAGTCACCGAGGTGTATTGTCGGCTTCATATATTGCATCACACTTGTCCAAAATAGCTTTTCGGTTCATGCTTGATTCGAACGTGAATCGAACGTCAAGGGGTGGTTTTCAGCCTTCCCACTCATGATCGGGTTTTGGACAGCATATCGGCCCCAATGGCGTCCCAAAGGCAATTTCCGCGACTCTTCACTGTGATCATAAGTCTGTCCAGGAAAGTAAAAATCTATTTTGGACAGCTGTGATATTGCGTATGTGTCGCATGAAATAAGGGTCTGCAGTAGGAAGTAGGGGTCTGACCACCTATAGTGCAGCCCACGTATATGTCGCAGGTTTTCATCGGTGCTGTCACTGACCCCTATTTCCATGGAATACCGCATTGCGGCAGCATTCCATTGACAAACGAGCGAGTGCATGCTACGCTCTGCGCGCGTTTTGATAACGCTCTTTACGATGTTTGATCTGGAGTCGATGTGGTGCACGAGGCCCCGCAGTGGAACAGTGTTGGCGGAGAACGACACGCGTTGCCGCACCGTTATGCGGTGCGACGGTCTACCCTCGTGCTCCTCTACGGACTGGTCTTCTTCCTACTGCTCCCCGTGCGCGCCCTTGAGATCCTCGACCTACCAGAGACGCCGGATGCCGCGTATGATCTCCGCTGGTCCATGCCGCTGTCGCCGGAACCTTTCACACTCGCGCTGGATGGGGACGGACGGACGACCGGGTATCGCGTCACGATTCAGGGTCGTGCCGTGACGGTGGCGCAGGGAACGACCACCCTCGCCAGCAGTACGCTGCCGGATACCGCGCTGGCGGCCTGTGCGTTTTCCCTCAAGCGCCGGGCAGAGACGCTAGCGATCTTGTGTCAGCATCGGCTGGTGCTGAGTACACCGTTGCCGAGTGGCCCCTCGCCGCTGGTGACAGTGCTCGCGTCGCCCAGGGTGTGCACCGGAGAGCTGCGCTACCAGCCGGTGGAAGCGCCGACCTTTGGGGATGATTTTATGCGGGCGGCGCCGGCATTGGCGGACCCGGAGGCTATCGTGACGTGGCAGGATCCCGTGTGGGCGCAGACACTGTCCTGTGCCGACTTCACCGGACATCCGGCCCCCGCCGGCGCCACCGATCCGCCCTGGGCGTTGAGTTATTATCCCGACCCACTGGCGACCACTAACGGCTTCTGGCTACAGTACGGCGGCGCGGGGCCCGCGGCCGTGCTCTCACATCCGGGTCTCACCTATTCCTGCTGGGACCGCTACTTTCTGGAAGCGGCCGTGCGCCCGGACTACGACAGCGTAGTGGGGCTACTCGCCGCATATCAGGACCCGCAGAACTACCTGCTTTTCCGCTGGCACCCGCATGACGCCCCCGGTCCGCACGCGGAACTGCTGGCCATGATCGACGGCCATCCGCAGACTCTGGCCACAGGCGCCACGGGCTTCTTCCCCGAGCAATGGGCGACGGTGCGCCTCACCCTGGGGTGGCACCGCGTGGCGGTGTGGGCGAATGAGCAGCTGCTGCTGGACGCCGCCAACCCCGGGCCCATCGAAGGGCGGGTGGGGCTCTACGCCGATGGTGCCCTGCACCCGCAACGCCCGGCGCTGGACGATGCCACCTGCACCATGTATGTGCTGAAAGACCCTGTGACGGGCATCGAGCACAACGAAGCCACCCAGGGATTGCGCACCACTACCAGCCTGTACTTCGACGACGTGCGCGTGGGTCCGTGGGAAGCCGTGATGGACGACGGCCATACCTACCGCCGCGACACCACCGCCCCGTGGGATGACACCATCCCCGGCGAACTGCGCGCCCCCACGCCCGCGCGCCTGACCCTGGCGTTGCCCGTGACCCGCGCCACTGCCGACACCGCCGTGTGGCTGCCTCCCGGCGGGCAAGTCGCGTTGCTGGGTGGGCTGACCGCGGACGGCTCCGGCTACGCCTGGGTGCTCACCCCCACCGCGCAGACGCTGGTGCCCATCGTGAAGGGCGTGTGGGGCGACCCCGTCGACCGCTGCCCGCGGGGCCTCCCGGCGGAGACGTGGACGCCGGTGCAACTGGTGGTGGACGGCCCCTACCTCGCCGGTCTCGTCCAGGGTGAACGCGTGTTGGACGTATACGACCCGCACCTCGCCGCCGGGCAGGTGGGCATCGAAGCGCGCACCGCCGGCGTGCGCGTGCACCCCCTGACGCTGGACACCGCGCCGGCGCCGCGCTACCGACCCGTGTATATCCACCCCAGCTTTATCACGAATACGTGGATCTCCACCTGGGCCGCTGCTGACGCCGACTGGTACCCCGCTCTGCCGCCGACGGTGCTGCCCATCCCACCCGGACAAACCTATCAACTCGTCGCCGCACCGGCGCCGACCAATACACCGGGCCTCTACTGGCACAAGGGGGGACACTACCACGACCTCCGCGTGCGGATTCCCCTGACGCCGGAGACGTGCGCCGGGGCGTTGCTGCACCTGTCCCGCGACTACCAGCCCACCGGCGGCTACCGGGTGAAGGTGACCCGCGCCGGCGCGCGGGGGATAGTCACCCTGGTGCGGCAGACCCGCATCGTGGGCACGTACCCGTTCCCCCTCACCCCGGCTATGCGCCTGGTGGTGGAGCGGCTGGGTGCCTATTTGATCGGGACGCTGGAGACGCTCGACCCCGCGGCGCCGGTGGCGGACGCCGACGCTGACGCCGTGCACCCGCTCTTCGTCTACCGTGACCCGCAGCCGCTGCCCGCCACGCAGGTGGGGTTTACGGTGACGAATGGGACACTGCCCGCAGCGGCGGTGTCGGTGGCGTCCGACCGGCGGGTGGACGCCTTTGAAACCGCTCCCGCCGGGTGGACCACGCAGAGTGGCGTGTGGCGGGTGATGGCGCGCTACTCCTGTCAACCACAGTGGAACTGGTTCGGCGGTTTTGGCGCTGAGACGCCGACGGCCTGGCACAACACCCGGCTGGACGGCGACCAAGTGGTGGAAGGCTATTTTGGCGTGAAGATGCTCTACGACAACGTGCAGGAGGACTACTTCAACCGCTATCGCGACCTCAACCTCACCATCTGTGCCGACGGCGCGCACCTGACCAGCGGCTACACCGTCCTTCGCGGCGGGCGCGCGGAGACGGGGGAGCGCTTCACCGCGCTGCTGCGCGGCACGGAAATCGTCGCCTCCAGCCGCGAGCCGCGCGACCTTTTTCCATCAGAGTGGCGCGGGCACCGGCAGTGGTTCGCCACGCGCATCGAGAAAGAGGGGGCCACACTGCGGGTGTATATCGACAATCACCGTACCTTCACCTACACCGACCCGCACCCCCTCCCCGGCGGCTATGTGGCCTGTTGGACATTGAACAACGGGATGATGATCGGGCGGGTGAACCTTTCCGCGGAACATTTGACCCCCGGCGCCCCGCAGGCCGCCGCCCCCGCCGCGCTGCAGGAGACCTGGCCCGCGCTGCCGCCGCCGGCGCTGACCCTCAACGGCACCGCCGTGCGGCTGTCGACCTTCGAGACCAGCCTGGACGGCTGGGCTGCGCGACCAGGCATGAGTGGGCGGTTGGTGCGTGTGCGCGCGGACGACCGTGCCGAATTGCAGGTGATCAATAGTTACCCTGCCGGTGACCTGGGGGTCACCGTGGCCACCGACGTGAACCTGACCGTCACCCCCATCTTCACCACCGCCTACGCCTTCGACCCCGGTGTGCAGGTGTCACTGTATTGCCGGCTGGCTAATCGCTGGTACGCCTTCCCGCTCACCGGCAGCGCGGCGGCCAGTCCGGCGATCTACGTCGGCCCAGCGCAGCCTGCGGTAGCCGACGGGCAGTGGCGCCGGCTCACCATAGACCTGCAGACCCTGCTGCTGCCGCTGGTGCAGCAGCGGCTGGGGCGCCCGGCGGAGGACGCAGTGGTGCAGGAGGTGGTCATCGCCGATTGGGGTGGCCCCGCGCTGCAACGGCAGTATGGCTTCGGCCGCAACCCCGGCGGCGCCACGCTGCGCTTCGCTGCCGCCGCCTGGCTCCCCAAAGTCACACGCCCGCTCACGCTGGCGGGGACGCCGTCGACCTGGCGCGGGGCGCTGTCACCCGCGCCGAACACGCTGCCCGCCACTGACGCGCCGACGGCGCACCTCATGACGGGCACACGCGACGCACTTAATCTGCACCTCGCCGGCACGGCGGAGGGGGTCACCTCCCTCCTGCACCTGCCGCTACCGACACTACTCATTACACACGAATAAGAAGGAGTCGTTATGCTTCGCACCTGGGCACTCTGTCTGGTCATGATTACCTCGTTGCTCCTCGCCGTCACCGCGTGGGGCCAGCCGGCGCCCGATGAATCTGCCTTGCAGCGCGTGTCGCAACTGGTCACGCAACGGCAGTTCGACAAGGCGATAGCGCAAGGCACGGCCGCACTGGACAAGTTCCCCGACAGCAAGGTGCGCGATCTGCTGCTCTTCCAACTCGGTACCGCGTATGTGGAAGCCCGGCAGTACGAACCGGCGGTGACCACGCTCACCGCCTTGCGCACCAACTACCCCAACAGTCTGGTGGCGACGAAAGCCGCGGTGCTGCTCTTTCAAACCTATCTGCAGCAGAACAACGCCGTTAAAGCGACCGAGTTGTGGCAGGAGATCCTGGGACGCTGGCCCAAGACGGAGACCGCGTACCAGGTGGTGGAATTGACTATCCAGCAAAAGCTGGCTGTCGACCCCGCGGCAGCCGACGCGAAGATCGATGAAGTGTTGAAGGCTGACGTGCTCTCTGCCGCCGGACGCATTCGGCTGCGTGGCATGCGCCTGCACGTGTTGGCGCGCACCAAGCCCGACGCGGTGCTGCGCGAAGGGATCAATATCCTGCAGTTTGTCGACAACGCGCAGTTACCGGACGAACTAACCGCCTATGCCGACATCGCACGCACGCTCTATCCCCAACTCATGGCGGCCAAGCAAGGCGACAAAGCGCTGGAAGTGCACCAGGACATCCAGGACAAAACCACCCAATTGGGCGACCCGGGCGGCCTGCTGCTCCTCGATACGCGCGCCTACCTGACCGCGCTGCAGCAAACCGACCTGGACGCCTTCCTGAAACAATGCAAACCGCTCATCAGTGCCCTTCGCTGGGTCAAAACAGCAGAGGAGGCCACGCCGACCGTGGACTTGATCCGTCCCACCTACGCCTTGCTCTACCAGAACACCCGCGGGGAGGACGCCCACGGGCTGCATGACCTGCTGCAGGCGGCGCTGAAAAAGTTCGGCGACGTACCGATACGGCGCCAGGACTCGATGGATTACACCCGCGCCCGCCTGCAAGCGCTGCAGGTGCAGCACCCGGCGCAATACTTCACCGAGGCGCTGGGGGCGCTGGCTGCCGTCGGCGAGGTGAAGACGCCCGACGAGGTGCAGTTCCCCGCTGAGCTGGCGCGCAGCGTGTATCAACCCCTGTGCCAGGCCGGTCGGGTTCCGGAAGCCGAAGCCCTTCACGCCAAAATGCAGACGGCGCTCACCCGGTTGGAGAATCCCTTCAACTGGGGCAACGACGATCTGCATGCCTACTTGGAGGCGGTGAAAGATGCCGATGTCGCGCGCTTCCTGGCGGCGACGCCGGCGGTCCTCGACGCGCAACTGGCCACGGCGGCTACCGACGCCGCCTTTGCCCATCCCCTCGATTACGCGCGCTGGCTCTATGCCGCCGACTTGACAGTCGACAAGGCCGCGGACGCGAAAGCCACTCACGCAACAATGCAGGAGGCGCTCACTCACAAAAAGCTGCCCGACCTGGCGGCGCAGGATACCATCAACTACGTGACCGCGCTGTCCGCGCTGGGCCGCGCCCCCTTCGTGGCCGCCGCACTCCCGGAGATTGCCCGGCTGAAAACCGCCGACATCGCCGCTGACGTGCAGGCGCCGGCCACCCTGGCCGGGCAGGTGTATGGGGATCTGTACGCGGCGAACCGGCGCGACGATGCCAAGGCGATTCATGCCGACGTGCAGGCGGCCTGCACGAAGTTCAGCCTACCGGCGCTCGCTGCGGCGGATACTGCCGCCTATCGGCGAGTCAGCCTGGAAGTGCTCTCCGCGGAGAACCCGAAGGAGTTCCTGGTCGCCGCGCAACCCTTCCTGGCCCAGGTGAAGACGGCCAGTGACCCGAATGACCTGGCCTGGTTGGGACAGGTGGCGCGCTGGAGCTACCGCCCGCTGTGTCAGCAAGGCCGGTTCGATGAGGCGAAGGCGCTCACCGCGCTAATGCAAGTCAAGCTGGCGCCCATCTCCGCGCCGTATGCGCGCTACACGATGGATGACGCGGACCAGTACTTCATCGCATTGCAAGAAAACAGCACCCCACGCTTTCTCACCGAAGCGTTGCCGGTGGCGCAAACCGCGCTCTCCGCGAAACCAGGTGATGATGTGGAACTGCCGCAGCGGCTCATCGGTCGCCTGTACGGGGCGCTCATCGGCCAAAACCGCGGGGATGAGGCACAGGCGCTGCATGCGAAGTGGCAGGCGACACTGACGCACCTCAAAGTGACGGACGGGCTGACGCGTGACAACACCGAGTTTGCCCGGGTGAGCGCTGGCCTCGGCGCGGACGCCTACCTGACCAATGCCCTGCCACTTCTGGCGAAGGTGAAGAACGCGAGCAGCGCCGCCGACCTGGCCGCACCGATCCAATTGGCGCGCGACGCCTATAGCCAACTGTTTGATGCCAAACGCGACGACGACGCGAAGACGGTGCATGCCGACATCCAGGCGGCATGCGCGAAGTTCGCCCAGCCGGCGCTGGCGGATGCCGATCTCTACGCGTTCCAGCGGTCGGCAGTGCTGCCGCTGCTGCGCACGGATGAACAAGCCTTCGTGACCCAGGCGCTCGCGATCCTGGAGCCGACGCTCACCACGAGACCGCTCTCCCAGGACGGGATGGGGCAGTTGGATGATCTTGCCAAGAACCTGTATCTCTCGCTTATTCACGTGCAAGGGGTGGAGGCGGCGCGTGCCTTCCACGCAAAAATACAGCGTGCGCTGAAAGTCTGGGGCCTGCAGGATGAGATGCGCAACGACGATCATCGCCGTTTCCTGGAAGCGCAGGAGCAGGTGGACCCACAGGCGACGTTGGCGGAAACGCTGCCGCAATTGCAGCAGATCGCCAATTGCGCCACCCTGGCCGAGTTGCGCCCCCGCGCGATGCTAGCGCAGCGCGCGTATGGGATGCTGCTCAAGGTGGGGAAGCTGGATGACGCGGCGCAGCTCCATACGAACACGCAGACCGCGCTGGCCAAGTGCGCCGCGCTTCCCGACGAAGTGTCTACGGACACCTACATCTACGCGCTGCGCCTCCGCGACTATCAGCCGGCGGGGTACCTGGCGCTGGCGTTGCCGCTGCTGGCGGATGAGGCGCCTTCGGTTGGGCAGTTGACGCAACGGCTGGACCTGATCGGCACCGTCTACCCGCGCCTGATGGAGCAGGGGAAGTATAGCCAGGCAGCGCCCATTCATGAGAAGCTGCAGGCGGCGGCTAAGCGTCTGGAGCAACCGGTCACGGCGCATAGCGAGCAACTGCAGTATGACCGCTACCGCCTGCAGGACCTGCAGAAGAGTGATCCGAAGACCTTCCTCACCGAGGCCCTGGCGCAGTTGACCGCGGCGAAGACGGCTACCACCCGCGCCGACAGTGAACTGCCGGTGTTGGCGGCCTCGCTGGCGTATGCCACGCTGCTGCAAGCTAAGCGCGTGGACGAAGTGCAGGCGGCGCACGAGGGGTTGATGGCCACGCTGCGTCGTCTGAAGTTCGCCGATCTCGAAGGACAGGAATATGCCAGCTATCTGAGTGCCATCGAGGGCGGCGCGCCCAAACTGTTCCTGGACGACGTGCTGCCCGGCCTGACGAAGGCGAAGGACAGCGCGACTCTGGCAGACGCCCAGCGCACCGCCGACCTAGCCCGG
>Ga0209697_10009083_pt1 | contig 11102 bp, 7 predicted proteins | sample AliMusrvi5mmetaG_FD_184115 | JGI IMG/M metagenome (GOLD analysis project Ga0209697, IMG submission 184115) | Freshwater lake bacterial and archeal communities from Alinen Mustajarvi, Finland, to study Microbial Dark Matter (Phase II) - Alinen... | ecosystem: Environmental > Aquatic > Freshwater... | reverse complement strand
ATACCTTCGTCGGCAGCGGCTATCGCATGAATGAGTTCACCGGTGGTGTTCTTCTGGCCCAGGTTCGCAAACTCGATACCATCATCGGCAAAGTGCGAACCAATGCTGGCCGCGTATATGCGGGCATTCGCGATCTGCCTGGCATCGAGCTGCGCAAGCTGCCCGATCCAGCGGGAGAGCTGGGCACTGGCGTGTTCATCGGCTTCAAAAACAATCAGAAGCGCGAGAAATTCCTGGCCGCCATGCGTTCGGAAAATGTCCCTGCCTCAGGGCCGGGCGGCTCGGTGATCCTGCCCATCCAGAAGCACATTGAAAACAAGGTGACCGTCCATCCGGCGTGGCCCTCGTTCACCTCCGAACGAGGCAAAGCGATTCAGTATGGCGAGAAGTGCTGCCCGAAGACAATCGCGACGCTGAGCCGTTTCGGCGGAGTGTTGATGGACCCGATGTATACGGCGAAGGATTGCGCCGATGTGGTGGCGGCGATTCGCAAGGTCTATCCGGCGATCGTAGGATAGACGAGGATCGGGGGACGCAGTCCAAGCCACGTCCCCCCCCCGCTTAGCCGCCTGCAATTCTAGAGTCTCTTTACCTGCCATAATCATTTAACTTCAAAATCATTGTGCCTCCCAGCCATCCCGTGATATAGTCTCCCCTATAGTAAAAAGTTTCACATTACAGTCTTCAGAGGTTCCAAATCCATGTTGAGATTCACAGTCGCACTGTTGTCGATGTGCTGTATTCCGTTATCCGCCCAGACGGGCCGAGGCACTATTCTCGGCATCGTTACCGATCCGAGCGGCGCCGCCGTTGTCGGCGCGAAAGTCGCCATTATCAATGTTGATACCAATGGCACGATCTCCACGGTGACTAATGGGCAGGGGTTCTACACAACGCCTGCGGTCAATCCGGGCAGCTACAGGGTCACAGTTGAACGCGAGGGCTTCAAGAAAGAGGTCCGTACCGGCATCAGCTTGCAGGTCGACCAAACAGCAGAAATCAACGTGCACCTGCAGGTCGGGGCGTCGTCTGAATCGGTAAACGTCGTCGCCGAAGCGCCTCAGGTTAGCATCGACAATGCAGCAGTCGGTACGGTCATTGACAATGACTTCGTCAATGACCTGCCGCTTGACGGTGGCAATGCGCTGGCCCTGGTCCTCCTCGCGAACAATGTTCACTCCAACGCAGGCCCGGTCCAGAGCGGGTTCGGCGATCGTGGCACGAGTCTCAGCGATCTCAGCATCAACGGCGGGCCGAACGCCGCAAACAACCTCCAAGTCGACGGCATGGTGGGACAGAACAGTTACTATCCCGATTTGAACTCTAATCTGGGCGTGGACGCCGTGCAGGAGTTTAAGGTGCAGTCGGGAGCAATGTCTGCTGAATATGGATTCACATTGGGCGGCGTGATCAACATGGCGACCAAGGGCGGCACGAATCAATACCACGGCTCGGTAAACGAATTTTTCCGCAACGACTTTCTCGACGCACGCAATGCGTTCACGCCTGTGAGGCCTCCGTTCCGTTACAACCAGTATGGTGCGACAGTAGGCGGACCTCTGCAGATTCCGCATGTCTACGACGGCAAGAACAAGAGCTTCTTTTTCGTGAACTGGGGTGGCTACAACTACGTCGTTCCTAACAGCGGTTTCACATCCGTTCCGCCGCTGGCGCAACGGACAGGCGACTTTTCGCAGTTGCGGACAAACCTGGGTGTGCTCACGCCGATCTATGACACCAAAACCACCGAGGCCAATCCGAATGGTTCGGGGTTTATCCGCCAACTGTTTCCCGGCAACATCATTCCAGCCAGCCGGCTCGACCCGGTAGCGCAAAATATCACTAAGCTCTATCCGGACCCGAACATCGTTCCTGTGGGCCCCAACGCGTTCACCCAGTCCAACAACTATCTCTGGGTTAGCAGCGGGCAGCAGCACATGAAGCAATGGACCATCCGCGAAGATCAGCAACTTACGCCCAAAGACACGATGTTTGCGCGTTTTACTCACTACAACGCGTATACGAATAACTGCCCCTGCACCTTCCCAAATTTAGCCTTGAATGGCCGTTATGACAACTTCGGCACCACGAACATCTCCTTCAGCGAAACGCACACCTTTTCCGGGCGCGTGATCAATGAGTTCCGCCTTGGCGTCGCCCGGCAGCATTTCCCGTTTCAATCGGCCAGTTACGGCCAGGATTGGCCCAAGCAACTCGGATTGCCGGCGAGCGTGCCCAACACCACCTTCCCGACGATATCCGCCGGGTACGGCACCCTTGGAAACCCCACGGTGGGCTTCCGTGGCGCAATTACATGGGACATGGTGGACTCCATAACCCTGGTGCTGAGACAGCACACCTTGAAACTGGGCGCTGAGTACCGGATTCTGAAAGGAAACAACTACCAGACATCCGCGCCATCGGGTAGTTTCAACTTCTCGGCAGGACTTACCGGCAATCCGCAGAATCAGACCGGAACCGGCAGCACGTATGCGGGTTTCCTGCTGGGCGCGGTGAGCAGCGCCTCGGGCGTCACCAATGTCGGCGAGTCTGAGAAGGGACATACCATCAGCGGATATGTGCAGGATGCATGGCGCCTCCGGCGCAATCTGAACATTAGTTTGGGTTTGCGGTATGACTTCCAGCCGCCTGGTTACGAGGCCAACTGTGGCACCTCGAATTTCAATCCTTCGGTCAAGAATCCGTTGAGCGGACTCCTGGGCGCAATGCAGTATGCCTGCAAGGATTACGGGCAGATTTATGCGAATCCGAATTATAAAGACTTTGGACCCCGTATCGGTATTGTGTGGGACCCGTTCAGCACAGGCAAGATGGCAATTCGGGCCGGATATGCCATTTTCTACCCCGGTACGTTCAACATTACCTATTTCGGAAATACGAACGGGTTTGCGTCGACAAGCACGAGTTACGGCGCTCCAGGCGGAAACGGAAACCTACCGGCCTTCTATCTCAAAGATGGTTTCCCCACGGCGCTGACTCAGCCCCTTGGCCCCGCGCTGGGACCGAACTTCCTGCTGGCCCAGGGTGTCAGCTACGATCAGGCTAACCAGCGAACGCCGTCGTCGCAACAGTGGAATTTTGGTATTCAGCGGCAGATTCGCGGTGGTTGGGTATTCGATATCGGTTACACCGGCAATCGCGGGAATCATCTCGTCGCCGGCGGTTACAACATGAACCAATTGAACCCGCAGTACGATACGGACCTGAAGACGGCGCTACAGACCCAGGTGCCCAATCCTTACATCACCGCCCTGCAAGGTACGACGCTCGGAACTGCGACAATTTCCAGGCAGCAGTCGCTGCTTCCTTATCCGTATTACACGAGCATCACGGTGCGAAATCCGCACCTCGGCAACTCGATTTACAACGCCGGACTGGTCACCGTCCAGAAGCGCATGAGCAAAGGACTGTCCCTGCTGATTTCCTATACGAAGGCGAAACTTATCGATGACAGCGTCGCGTCGCCAATCAATTTCGGATCCATCGAGCAAGTTACCAGCAACGGCTACCAGAATGGCAATTTCGACCGCTCTCTCGATCGCGCGCTCGATCCCACCAATGTGGCTCAGCGGCTTGTCATGAGTACGTCCTATAAGATACCCGTCGGAAAGGGGCAAGCCTTCGATCCGCACAACAGAATCGTAGACGGGATTATTGGGGGCTGGCAGTCACAGGTCATCATGACGTTGCAGAAAGGGCTGCCGGTACTGATCAGCGGCGCAAATAATAACCTGGCGAGCCGGCCTAACTCGACCGGCAAGTCGGCGAAGCTTGACAATCCGACTCAGTACCAATGGTTCGACACTTCTGCTTTTGTCAACCCCCCGACATACACTTATGGAAACATCAGCCGAACAATGCCCGACGTAAACAACCCGGGCTTCTTCAATTGCGATTTATCCCTGATCAAGAACACATCGATCACGGAGCGCATCAAAGCGCAATTGCGAGTGGAGGCCTTCAACTTGGATAACCATACGAATCCCTATGCTGTCAACGGCAGCTTCTCCCCGGGTACCAACGGGCTGAATCAGAGCAGCACGTTCGGAACGATTACGACCGGCCGTGCACCGCGAAGAATTCAGTTGGGGTTGAAGATCAACTTCTAACTGACAGGTGAAACCGCCTGTCCCACCAATGGTGGAGCAGGCGGTTTCGCTGCTCTTTCCAGGCTTTTATTCCGGTAACTGCTCTTCCCATTCACGCTCCAGCATGCGGGAGTACTCACCGGAGGCATAGAGGTCGAAAGTGAAGTTTGAGGAGCGGATGCTGCTGAAGGCAAACAACATCTGGCGGCAGGCGAACATGTGGTCGGCGAAGCGATAGTAGTTGCGGATAAAGTCGTCGCTGAGTTGATCCCTTGTTGGTGCCTCGGCAAACACCGAGTTCAGGCCAACCGCACGCGTGAAGATAGCCTTGTAATCCGCTACTCCCCACTTCTTTAGTTTTTCCTGGACAGCCACAGGCGGATCTTCCACCAGAAAAGCAGCGAAGCTCTGCTGTTTCACACCGGCCCGTAGCAGGTCTTCATCGCGATCGACGACGTCCATGCACTGTTCGATCCAGCGCAACAGATCCTTGCCCACGTAGTACAACATGCGGATCTCACAGAACCGCCCGTCAAGCAACTTCTTATCGAGTTGGTCAGCGGAGAACTCGCTGTTCGGCAGCAGTCCCTGCATCATCATACTGGCGCGCGAACTCTCAACCAGTTTGTTGGGTCCGGCGGCGTCCGAAAACGGGTGAAGAATCAGGGGTGGAAGCTTGTAGACTTTGGCCGGTGAGATCGTCGCTGTGTGCATATCCTTACTTTGCTAATCGTCCATTGAGATGGAAACAATTACCCGAATTATCCTTTTATTTGAGTGTGACTGTCTACTTCCGCTTGGTCAATAGTACTTTGAACGTCATAGTTTGCCCATCGCGAAGGACTTTGACCTCCACTTCATCACCTGGCTTCTTGCTGCGCAACGCATAGGTGAAGTCGTAGAGGTTCAGAATGTCCTTTCCATCGAAACCGATCATAATATCTTTTGCCTTCAATCCTGCCTTGTCGGCGGGAGATCCGGAGCGGATGTCGGCAAACCGGACGCCCTTGGGCGGCTCGGAAAAGTCAGGTATGCTGCCAAAGTCGGGGCCATAGCCGCCACCGCCTCCGCTATCGCCGCTCGACCCATGCGCACCCATCTTCGGCGGTTCAACCCTTACATACAGGGGGCGATCTCCGCTGATCAACTTGCCTCCCACTTCGGCGACGAAGGCCAACATCTGAGCGGCATCGGTGGAGTTGATTTTGTCCCAGGTGTCGCTGGGCTTGTGATAATCGGCATGCAGGCCGGAGAAGAAGAACAACACCGGGATCTGGGCTGCCGTGAAGGAGGTGTGGTCACTCGATCCATAGCCGGCTTGTTCGGAGATATCGTACTCGAGCTTGGAGTGGGACTTCGCATCTTCAACCAGCTTCTTCAGCGTGGAACCGGTGCCGGAACCCGCCAGATAGACCTTGCCATCCCGGATGCGCCCGATCATATCCATGTTGATCATGGCGACCGCCTTGGCCACGGGCATCAGCGGATGATTCACATAATAGCCGGAGCCTAGCAGGCCGTGCTCTTCGCCGGCGAAGGCCATGAAGAGAATCCCCCGCTCCAGTTTTGGCTGATGCGAGAAGTAGCGGGCCAGTTCGATGACGCCGGCCGTCCCGGAGGCGTTGTCGTCGGCTCCAAGTGGGGAGTGCCGGCCTGGGCCGGAGCCATGGAGAATTGCTCGCCAAGACCGAGGTGGTCATAGTGGGCGCCGATGATGAGGTACTCGCCGGTTTTTCCGGGCAGGTAGGCGAGCACGTTATGGACTGTTTTCACCTTGCGGTTGATGTCGACAGTCAGGTCGGCCTCGATGACTGCGGGCAGCGCGAACGAGCGTGGTTTCAGGTCCTTATCGATATCTTCCTGAATGCCCTTCAATGTCTTACCAGTAGAACTCAGCCAGCTTTCGGCGAGGTCTGCCTTCATCATCACGAAGGGGATGCCGGCGTTATCGGGTCCGGCGGAACTGCCGAACTTTTCGAGGGTTGTACTGCTTAAATCGGTCAGGAGGATGACGCCCTTCGCTCCGTGCATGCGTGCGTTGATCGCCTTGGAGTCGAACTGGGAATGCCGGGTATAGTTCTTTCCGGCGAAGACGCTCTTCTCGTCGTATTCCTGCGGCTCGCGGCGGAAGATGAGGACAATCTTATCCTTTACGTCAAGCCCCGCGTAGTCGTCGTAGTTGTATTCGGGGGCGGTGATGCCATAACCGGCGAAGACGACCTGGCCTGCGGCATGGCCGGAACTGGAGAAGTTGAGTGGAATGAAGTCATCCTGAAACTTCATGGCGGTGCGAATGCCATTCCTGACGGCGAGTTGATTTTTGGTGCCCAATTCGGCGCTGGTGGTGACCTGGAAGGGCTGATACATGCTACCGTTTACGGGTTTGAGACCGAACGATTGGAACTTCTTGGCTATGTAGTGGCCGGCTGTTTCCAGTTCCGGCGAGCCGTCGCCGCGCCCTTTCAATTTCTCCGAGGCGAGGTATTTAACGTGTTCGAGGTATTTCGCCGGGTCGAGATCGGCGGCAGCCACAAACTGGCTGACAAGGGCGAAGAGAATGACTGAGATGTATCGCATAGTTGGTTTCGGGCTCATTTTGCCAGCATGGGAAGCGGAATGCTGCAGCCGCAATCCTCACCTGCATTTTTGGCGGTCTTCTGGTATTTGATTTCGGCGTCGATTACCTGTTTCAAGGTGTCCCACTGCAGGCTGCCGGTCATCTTGCGGCCGTTGATGAACATGGTTGGCGTGGAGTTGACGGCGAGGGAGCGGCCTTCTTCCTGGCTTCGCTCGACCTCTTTTTCGGTGGTCTTCTGATCGATGCAACGGTTCAGTTGCAGCGAGTCGAGCCCTTTGGTGGCGGCCCAGCCCTGCACGGTGGATTTCAGATTTGCCAGGTTGATCTCACCCTGCTTGTCGAAGACCATATCGTGATAATCCCAGAAAGCCTCCGGGCTTTGGGCAAAGACACAGCGGCCGGCCACGGCAGCCGATTTAGCCCAGTCGTGCAGCTGTTCCAACGGGAAATCCTTGAAGTAGAGGCGGACCTCCTTGGGGTAAGACTTCAGCAGATTTTCGCGCAGCAGCTTGGCTTCCGCCTTGCAAAAGGAGCACTGAAAATCGCTGTACATGACGATGACTACGGGGGCGCCTGGAGTCCCCAGGTTGGCAGAAGTGAAGTCTGCCTTGATCTTGTCCAGATTCTGTTTGAAGGGATTGGCTTTGGCGTCGAAGACCGTACCGCGGATGATCTTTTGCCCGTCGTCTGAGACGTAAAAGATCTCTTCCTGCGACTGGTTGCCGGCGGAACCGGTTACGCTGATTTCGACGTAGCCGGGCATCGGCGCGGGTTTCGGATCGCCAACGGCGACCGCGATCTGGGCGCCCCAAGTGAAGGTCTGGCGGACGTATGCCTCCAGGGTAGTTTTGTCCTTTGCGGTCTTCAATTGCGCGGACGCAAGTGCGGCGGAAAAGATCAGGCATAACAACAGGCGCATAGAAATATTCTAGCGTGGATTGCCGCAGGGGCGTGTCCGAAACCGAGGTTCTAGTACTGACTACACCTCCAGCTACTACATTTGAATTAGATTGCGCCGTACGCTGTATACGTATATGAGACGTCTTTCTATCCTTTGCCTGTTTGTACTCTTCATTGCATTTGCTGACGCACAGACCGCCTATGTGGCGGAGTTCCAGATGCGCACCTATGCACCGGGCTCCTCGATCGCCTCCCGGGTGGCGAATGGAATCGAGGCGCTGCGCAGCGACGGCTCGCTGGTCCACATCACGGAGTGGTTCTCGACCGCCGGTGGGCCTTTGCGGTTTTACGAGATTGTCGACCTGACGAAGAGGCAGATGGTCCGTACCGATCCGCTGACCCAGTCAAAGACCACCCGGTACCTCTCCCAGGCCGAAGTCGCGCTCTATGTCGCCGCGGCAGACGGATGTAAGTATGCTTCAATCGCAGAGGCAAATCCGGACATGATGTCGACGCGGCTGGGCAATAGAGTTGTGCTGACCTTTACTCATGACCATGCAGCACAGTGGGTGGCTCCGGAACTGGGATGTGCCGTCCTTGAGTCGAGCGTGGCGTGGGCGGATGGGGGACACCAGGAGCGCTCCGTAGTAAAGATTGCGTCGATTGAGCCAGGCGAGGAGTATTTCACTGTACCGGATAGCTTTGTGGAGCGCACGGCAGAGCAGATCGACGCGATTTACCGTAGCAAGTACGGAGTGCGGTAGAGGAGGCTCCCACGGACTCATCGGGAAAATATCACCCGCCAGCCCTGGCCTCGTAGTAGACTTCAAAGGCTCCGTACACGTCCATCAAAATAAGCGTGCGGGCGCCATTTTCCCGCTCCATGCGCCACACAAAGCCTTCCAGTGGCTTTTGTGGCACGACGAGGACCAGCGCATTGCCCTTGACGACGTAGGTGCCGCGGACGATCTCATTGATTGTCTTGCCGATCCGTTTGGACTGAAACCTGCCATCCGAGGTGAAGGCGTATTCCCAGTGCATGCCGCCGTGATTGACGGTCCAGGTTGCGACAAGGGAGGCTTGCTCATAGGGGATGAGTGGCCCCGCGGCATAACGCTGGTCATAGCGTTCGAAGTTATGCGACGTTGTGGAGCCGAATGAGTCAGTCAGCTTGAGGGCCGGCCTCCCGTATTCGTTGACGATCCTCCAGCGAAAGGTTTCCGGCGCCGTGCCCGGGAGCCGCAGGGTCAGCCGGTCGCCCTGAACGGAATAGGCGCCACGATGCACCAGGTAGACCGATTGGCCGTAGAGCTTGGACTCAAATCTGCCATCTTTTGTGAATGAGTAGTCCTGGGTTACGCCGCCGGTGACGACTGTCCAGAAGCCGACAGGGCTAGCCGCTGCTTGAGCCCGGCTGGTTTGCGGGAGCAACAGGCCGATGGCGGCGAGTGACGCGAGCGCAAGGCATGTGCCTTTTCGCTGTCTCATAATTCGAAGGCGATCTCCTGGTGGGAGCGTGCAGGGCTCACCTCTTCATTAGAGCAGAGCCTGGGGCTTTCACTATGCCAGCACCAGCACTCTTAGGACATTGCCTCGCTCTCAGGGTTTGTATTCGCGCTCCAGATGCGCGCGGATATCGCTTTCTGAAAACCAAATGGGCCGGAGCTGGTCCTTGGCGAAGACGCCGATCTGGTCGCAGCAGTGTTTCGATTTCGGGTCCTCTGATTGCCCGTAGGCAACCACCGACCAGGCCTTGACCGGCTGCGAAAACTCCACGGAAATTACCCACGCATCGCCGAAACCCTTGCCCGGACCGGCGGCCTGCTTGCCACCGCTTTCGTTTTGGAAGCGTTGCACGCGGTAGACACCATAAGTTCCGCTGGCGCCGGCCGCGGGCAGATCGGTCCCATCAGGAAAGCGGTAGCGGTGCACGTCTCCCCAGGCGATATCTTCACTGCCGAAGTCCTTCTTGACGGCTGCGGCTGCGGCTCCCATAGCGGCGAGGGCTGCCTTCACATCGCCTAATCCCTTCGGAGTGGTGGCCGGATTCTTGGCGTCCCAGGGCGTGGAGTAGGGTGTTTTGGTCGCGGCCAGATATTTGTCGGCGAAGGCCATGAACAATACAGCGCCCTTGCTTTCCGGCCGCACATGGTCATCCCATGCGGCCAGGACATCGCGCGCTTTTGAGGGTGGCATAGCGGCAATCAACTCGGCCTTGATGCGGCTGGCCATCAGGACTTTGCTCGCGTACTTGGCCTTCCAGACGTCTTCCACGGAGAATTTGCGGTCGTTATCGATGAGTTCCAGGATCGCCTGCGAGCGCATCCGCAGTTCACCTTTTTCAAAGTAGCCCGGGTAGCTTTTCGGATCGAGCTGCTGTTCGATGTTGGTGTACCACGGCGCATCGTTTGAATTCATGATGTAACCGGTGCGCGGATTGGTCATCTGCGGCAGCTCAGAGAACTTATGCAGTTTCTGCCAGACATACTTTGGCTCATCGGGCACGGTGCCGCGGTAATCGGTTCCATCGTCCAGGCGCTTGGGGATGCGCGCATTCCAGGCGTAGAAGATGTTTCCGTCGGCATCGGCATAGGTGAAGTTCGAGGTAGGAATCAGGCTCATCTCGAGCACCTTCTTGAACTCGGCCAGGTTGTGCGTTTTGGCGAGAAGATAGAAGCCTTCGAAATAGCGCACAGCGTTGAGGCTGGCCGAACGGACGGCGGTGGCAGTGGTGGCGGTGCGGGAGACGATGGGCCCGATCTTCGACTCCCAATAGGTGCGCGTCTCGCCGCCCAACGTCACTTCGTATTTCGCCAACGGGATCGACTTACCGGCATAGAGATAGTGATCTTTCTTGGCGGGGTCGAGCTTCAGTTGGTAGGTGTCCACCAGATCAGGCGCATTGTTGGTTGTCACCCAGCCGAGGCGCTCATTGAAACCCGCGCGCAGCGTGGGAATGCCGGGCAGCGTAGAACCGAAGAAGTTGATCTTGCCGGGCACGGTGATGTGCGCTTCCCAATACCAGCTGCTCCATTGCAGGTGCGGATTGCCAAGCAGGATTGGAAAGCCTGAAACGGTGCGCGAGCCATGCAGTGCAAACGCGTTGGAACCGAGATCGAAATCCACGGGCTCCTCGCCTTCGGTGGCGCGAATGCCAGACAGAGAACCAGCGCGCGTCGACGCTATCACATCGACACCGGTGAACACCGGAACCCAGGCCGGCAGTTGCGCCTTATGTTGCGCGACGTAGTGGTTGAAGCCGGCGGCGAAGGAATCGACCCAGCGGCGGAAGTAGGCAGGGAGTGATTTGTGGAGACGCGCGGATTCGGAGGGATTGCGATACCCGAGGATACGGAAATCAGCTTCTTTGCTGCCTCCGTAGGTTTTGTTGGCTTCGCCTTTCGCGGCGACCCAGTGGCGGGCAATCGTTTCGGCGTGGTCCTCGGCCTGCGCATAACCCAAACCGAACGCCGCGCCCTCTTCGGTGGCGGCGAGGATATGGGGGATTCCATAGG
>Ga0209697_10009080_pt1 | contig 11105 bp, 11 predicted proteins | sample AliMusrvi5mmetaG_FD_184115 | JGI IMG/M metagenome (GOLD analysis project Ga0209697, IMG submission 184115) | Freshwater lake bacterial and archeal communities from Alinen Mustajarvi, Finland, to study Microbial Dark Matter (Phase II) - Alinen... | ecosystem: Environmental > Aquatic > Freshwater... | reverse complement strand
GTGCGGCGAAGTACAGCGGAGTGGGGCGTCCGGCATAGTTGTTCAGCAAATCATCGAGTTCCGCTTGAAATGTTGGATCGGCCTTGGCCTGTTCGTATGCGGTGGCGAGTTCCTGTAACGGAGCCATCAGGGTTTCCGGCACGAACATGCCGCCAAATTGGCCGAAGTGACCGGTGGCGTCGGGAAGGATGGGGCGGGCGGGGGCCATGGGCGGCCGAGTTTCCAGCGGGAGTGCCTGAAATTCAAGGGGAGAATGCGCCATGGCGGAAATCCTAAACAAAGAGGAAGAGAAGACAGGCTGATCCGGGACGTTCTTTTCTTCGTTTAGAATTTAGGATTTAAGATTTCGTGCTTTCTCCACCGGTGACATGCGGGGTCTGGTGAATGGGTGCCACTACAGAGAGCTACGGTACAGAGGGGCTCGTCCTGGAGTCCTCCGGCGAGGTAACGGTGGACCGCAACGGTCTGTGGGCCGGCTCCTGCCGCTTCAAGGTGCCCGTTGACCGAAGCGACCTGCTGCCGGTGCCGGGCGACCCTCACCCTCTTCTTTCCTTCATGCTGGCGGAACGCACCCGGCTGGTGATGGCGCCCGGGCTGTGGATCGGAGTGGTGGAATACGCCGGCGCCAATGCCGACTCGATCCCCCAATACGAGCTGAACCCCGGCGTGGGCACCGAACCGATCGAAACCAACCCGGATTTCATCGACTTCGCCGGCACCCCGGCCTCGCCGCTCAACGGGGCGCGCTGGATCAACCCGGAAACCAACAAGCTCACCAAAAGCATGGTGCCGGGCACGTTCGAGTTCGACAAGTTTTGCAGCTACCTGGGCAGTGGCGCCAAGAATCCGTGGTCGGGCACCACCGGCTTCCTTGAGGCCAACAACACCGTTTGGCAGAAGAGCTGGACCTCCAAAAGCAAGCCCTCTCCCGGTCACGCGCTGGTGATCGCCCAGCCGCATGGAGACGCGCCCGACTATGGCGGCAACTACAACTGGCTGGAGCATCCGGTGGCCTACACCAAGCGCGGCGGCGCCTACGCCTGCACCCAGCGTTGGCTGCTGAGCGGCCGCCGCGGCTGGAACCATGCCATCTACAAAGAGTGATGTTGGAACACCTGAAAAAACTCACCCCACTGCCGCGCGGACTGCCGCTCAACAAGGCGCTCACCCGCGACAGGCTCGAAGCCATCCAAGCCTGCATTCTGGCGCTGGCGGAAGGTGCCAACCTGAAAACCGGCCTGGGCCTGCGCACGCACCGCAGCCCCGGCCTGGTCCGCGTGGATCTGGACGGGCGCCTGCGGCGATTCGCGCCGCAGCCGGGGCCGTTCACGCCGCTGGTGGAGATCGTGGATCCCGCGGTGGAGGATCCCGAATACATCGTGACGGTGACCGACGGCGTGGTGGTGGACCGCGAAACCAACGCATGCGGCCCCACCGTGAAGGCGGAAGCGGTGATCTATCACCGTTGCGCCAACCGGCTCGACGATGATGACGAGCCATACCGCTTTCCCATCAAAGAGGGGGAATCCGTGTTCGTTCACGTCAAAGTGAAAAAATCCGGCGCGGTGGGCGCGGATGAAGAGCCCTTCTGCGAGCTGGTGGTGGACACCGAGCCCAAGAGCGAGCACTATGTGCCGCCGGTTGACCCCGATTCGGGAAACACCTACAGCTATGGCTCCGACGGCGAGTATTACTACAAGCTCGGCACGCTGAAGGTGGAGGACGGCTACCCCTGCATGGAGTTATGGCTCGGCGGGGACAACATCCAGCACTTCCGCGAGCTGCCGAAGATTTCCGGCGTGGGCACCGGCCAAAAGATTTTCAAGCAATACAATCCCGAAACCGGCGAGTATCAATACTTCACCATCAAGGGCATTTCCCCCGTCGTTGTGACCCGCAACCAGGACACGCTGGAAATCTCCCTGTATGGAGGCACGGCCGGCGGTAACAACCTCGATCTGACGGTCAAGACCTATCTGATGATACCCGGGACTGGCGTTTTTGTCACTGACGAGCCTGCCGGCGCGGTGCTCTTGCGCTGGCGCGACGGGCATTTCGTGGACCGGGTATCGCCGGCCAGCAGTGCCGAGGCGCTGCCCGGCGATGGAGAGCGCGTGATCGAACACCAGGATGTGGCAAGGATTGAGTCTTGGTATGAATGAGCCATGTCGGCCGCAATCACTATCCCAACTTTTGTCGGGATAGTTTAACTGTTCGCGCTTGTCCTGTCTTCGAGCGCAGCCATCTACCCGACCCCCATGCAATGGCTGGCGTCTTCCTCGTCCTCGTGGAACTAGGGGTCCATGAGGAGTGAGAGCAGGGCGGAGAGGCCGTAAAGGGCGGCGTAGGCTAGGTCCTTCTTGCGCTTGCCCTCGGCGCGGAACATGAGGAAGCCGCGCTTGGTGAGGCGCGGGGCGAGGTCGGGACCGACGACCCAGGTGCATCCTCCCGCATCCTGCGGGAGGTCTTCTTTCACTCCCCGCGCTCACCGGCAGCCTTTGCGTTTTATTCCGAAAAGCCGCTTTTCGGCTTGACCAGCCCCCCAAAATCGCCGCAACTTGACGTGACGGGAGAAATTCTACCCGACATCCTTTTTTCGGCCAGGTCCTCCGCAGCGAAATCGTTTCGCCGGACGCGCAGGATCTCGCGGGGAAGTGCGCTGCCGGGTCGGATTTGCCCCCTGTTCAACGACGGGTTCGATGAACAATTGTTAAGGCCACACGTTCGTGAACAAAACTGTTCTACCAGATTAGTCATAATGAAAAGAATATCCGTCACAATTGTCCAAATCGCGATTCTTCATACGGCCTGGGCGGGTGAACTCACCGCTATCTCCTCAAAGTTTGTCATAGCAGCCAAAGATGGCGATATTGAGAATCTTGCCTCTACACTTTGGAACGGTGGACCAGCGAAGGGAGAGATGATCGAAGAATTCAAGAAAGTCGTCCCCGAGATTAGGGAGGGGAAACTAAAGCTCACAAGTGTCGATAGGGAGCTTATTATTGGGGAATTGGGCGTCACTTTAATGCGAATGGATGCAGAAGGTGCTAAAGCCCCGCACTTCAATCCTATTATTTGTCTGAAAGTGGATGGCAAGTGGCTCATTTTCCCTTGGGCAACGGAGGAACACCTAAAGGTTCTGTTTAAGCAGAGAAGCAATGAGGAGCAGATTCATCTCAGGCTTTTCAACGAGTGGGCCAATTTGATGGAACAGTTGCTGACCAAAGAGGTAGAACCAGCGGACGCTGGCCAACCGGCTACCCAGCCCGCAGACAAGGCACCCGTGAAAGATCAACCCTCAACCCCCACGTCGGAGGATGCCCCCCGGTAGCCGGATGGCAGGCCCGCACGTTAGCCCAAAGAATATGTCCGCAAGCGTTCGCGAATGGAAGGGACCACCGCCCATGGACACCGGCGCACCGCTTCCGGCGATTCTGAAGGAAGAAGACCGCCTATGGGTTTCATATGTGTGTCGCAACCCGGATTTCCCCGGATGGGATAGTGGTGCTCTGCCGGACCATCCCGGTTTTGCGATTTGGTGTGCACTACTCCGATTTGAGGGCGTTTCTGATTTTCATTTTGGCGCACCGAATGATGAACGTCTGGCGACCCATCCCCTCTATGAAGTCGGCCTGGGATTCTATGGCTTTTACGAAGCAATCGGCACCAGTAGGTTAGCCGGAACAAACGGGAAGAAGCATTGGGTTATTACCTTTCACGACGAGACACTTGAGGTAATTGCGGATTCTGCCGATGTCGTTTTATCTCGAATTGAAGGCGAAGACACCCATGCAGCACTTGAAGAAAGAGGCTAACAAGCCGGTGGATGCGACGGCGAGAAGCTCCCTAGTTAGTTCAGAGTCCACCGCGCCGCCGCATCACCTTTAACGTTCGGCAGAAACAAACCTGATCATGAAAACGACTGTACGCCAGTTGCCGGCAGTAATACTACTATCAATAATGCCGTTTTCCCATTTGCAGGGTGCAACCTTGTCGGAATTGGCTTCTGGGGAATCGACGGTTTATGTGGTTGACAGCAGTGATCTCGTTGGTCCAGCCGCGTCTGGAATTTCTCCCACTGCCGGGACTGGTATAGTATGCGTCAATAATTTCAGCATTTTGGCTGAATACTCCACGATAACCGTCGTCTTGGTCCAGTGGAGCCTTATGTATGGGACCACCTACTTCACTGCTGGTATTTGGTCCGATCCGAATCAAGACGGCATTCCAAACGACGCCGTGTTGCTTGCGACCAGCGCACTTACTCCAGCAGTTGCCGGCGAGTATCTCCAGCAGGTCAACTTCCCATCACCGCAGTTTATTGGCCCCGAGGGGACATCATTCTTCGTTGGAGTTTACTGGCAAGAATCCTCCCAGCAAGGGGTGGATCTTTTCATGGGCAAGGACCGACCGATTCAGGGTGAATATGCGTCCTGGCAGAAAAAATGGACAGCCATGCCGCCTAATCCCTCCGACTTAAGCGGAGCTACCGTGTATCAGGGAACCCACAGGGCTTTCGTTATTCGTCCCACCGGAGTCGTGCCAGAGCCATCTGTTGGCTTGTTGTTTGCGACAGCCGCCTGGCTACTAACTAGGAGAAGCCGAACAAACCACTCCTGCCGACAGGCATGAACTCCCCAACCTCATCCCCCGAGCATCTCTCTCGCCCGGCGGCAGAGTGGAGACGTTCGTCCAAAAGAAAAATGCTTAACCCCTGACAGCACCTCACAACAAACAATCTGATCAACAGCCCCTCGGAGATAATGAAAAAACTACCCTACAAAGACTGTGCTTCCCGTTTGATTCGTTTTCTTTCCTTTGCCACGACAACGGCAATCTTCTGCATTTTCGCCTCGGCAATTCTTCTCCTCGCTAATTGCTCACGCAAACCAAAAACAGTAGCAGCCGGATCGACACTGGATGGGAAATTCGTCCTAGCCTCCTGCATGAGGGGCGCAGACGCAATCGACGCAATCGAGTTCCTTCCGGACGGCAACTGTGTCGTGACCCCTGGAAAAGAAGATACAACCACATTCCCAGGATCATACAAAGCATATCCGGATGGCCGTCTTATGCTCGAATTTCGGGGATTAGGAAGCATGGCAAAGATCTACAAGGCGGAGGCTTCAAAGCATACGCTCCGACTGTCTGATGATGGAAACACCACTCTGTTCTTCGTTCGCCCGCCACATCCGCCTCATCCCAAGTTCATTGATCTCGTCGGGATCCGAAGTTCGCAAGCGGACTATGGAGAGTATTCTTATGTTGACGCATACGAACTAACCGCAGACCAACGGTTCAAGGCCCGATCGAGGGTCCTGATACCTGAGAGCCACACGTATGTCGAGTACTCAATGAGTGGAACGTGGTCCTACAAGAATGGGATCATGTTGTTTACCCCCGAGAAGTCCGATTCACCATGGCCTTTTCGCTACTTTCGCTCTTTCGTCACTAGGTGCGACGCAAAAGACCTTTGGTATATCGACCCCAGAACAGGCAAAGAGGCCAATGCGGCTACGACATCGTCTTTGGCATTACCACCGCCGCCCGCCGACTATCATCCCGCGTCACATCCATAGATGTAAAGGGAAATCTACCATTTTGACAATTCTGCAACTTACGAGCCGTGAACTAACGCCTGACAACGGACGAACAAGGAGTGGATGGCAAGCCGCCTGAGGCTCCTCAAACACCTCGCTGAATCACCTCAATCACGCGGCCGCCATCACAAAAACGCTCGCTAGAAATCAAACCAAGCACCACACATGAGCACTAAACTATGGGTCATCGCCGCAGCAGGAGTCGCCATCTTTGGAACCCCAGCATACCTCAAGCATCGCGACGCAGAGAACAGACGACTGTATCAGCAGGAGGTCCTGAATGCTTTTCGCTCACTCAGTCCACGCGAAGCCCAAGCTGTTCTTCTCAACATTGAGCAGAGAAGATTCGGACAGGTGCTGACACCGGATGCACGGCTGGACATTTTTCGTGATTTCTCATCCTCGCTCGCTAAGAACTCAACATACTCTGGAGGCACAGCATGGCACTCTGACGGGACTTTCTCGACACGGATCGGCAATACATGGTGGCATTCGGATGGCTCCCATTTGCATCAACCTAAGGCGTAAGGCTCTAAAAATGAGCAACTTCCGATAAATAATTCCGGTTTTTTCTTGACGCGCCGATGGCGCGGGCAAAATCGGAATGTTAGAGACAATTCATTCCAACAAGTCCATCGGTCTATGGGCCGCCCTAGCCGCCAATCTCGACTCTTTCGCCAAGGAGTCCGGCTTGGTTCAGCGCATCAGCAAGCAATTCAGTCCGCAAGCGTTCCTTCTCTCACAGCTTGAGGCGGTCTCGACTGGAAGGGCTTCCCTCAACCAACTCGTCGCGAGCATCGGTCATGATGAGGAGTGCCTCAAGATCAGCCCGCAAGCCCTCCAGCAACGGATCACCCGCACCGAGTGCGGCGTGGAAGGCTTTCTTGGCCGCTGCCTCAGTCATATCTGTCAGTGGAAATTCCTCAACACCAGACCGGCTGGCACTTCACCGTTCGGCCGGATAATTATCGAAGACTCCACTTTCATCCGCTTTCCCAAGGGGAATGCCGATGAATTCCCGGGTCACGGCAATGCCAGTGGGGCCACTGCCGGATGCAAGGTGGATCTCGCCTTCGATTTGCTGGGTGGGGAACTCATCCGCAATGAACTGCACCTCGGCACAGAGCAGGACAAAACCATCGGTGCCGACCTGCTGGATGAGTTGAAGCCTAAAGATCTCGCGTTGCGCGACATGGGCTATTTCGGCGTCGATAACTTTCAGTTCATCGAAGAACTCAATGCCTTTTGGTTAAGCCGTCTGCCGCTCACCGCAGATGTCGTCACGGCTCGCGGAGTGGCGCTTGAGAAGGTCCTGGAATCACACCGCGGAAATACCATCGACATCGCCGTCAAGCTCACCTCCAAGGAGCAACCGGCGCGTCTCGTCGCCATCCGCGCGAGCCAGCAGGAAGCCGAGAAACGCAGGCGGGAACACCGTGCCGATGCCAGAAAGAAAGGCCGGACAGCAACCAAGAAAACCCTGATCCGTGACGGCTGGCATCTGATGGTAAGCAATGTCGCCAAGACCATGCAATCCGCCATGGAACTGGCCGCAATCTATAGCCAGCGGTGGCTCATTGAGATTGTTTTCAGAGCATGGAAGCAGGCCGGAAATCTATCCAAAGCACTCAATCGCGAAAGCAGTCCGCAGCATCTCAAGGGGCTGGTACTGGCGGGGATGATAGCACTGGCGGTTAGCTTGAAAGTCGGCATGTCGCTTGCCCGTCGGCATCCGGAGCGCCGGTATAGCTTGGAAAAGATCTTTGACTATATCATAAGTCGGCTAGTCGCACTCAAGAAGCTAACAGACATTGCCCGATTCAAGCCCGATCCGCGCCACCTGCAAGGCCAGAAAAGAAGCCGCAATTCATTGAACTGTCAACTTTTGGAACTCTTAGGTTGATGCGAATGGGATGGCTCCTTCTCGAACATAATTGGGAATACTATCTGGCACTCGAACGGTGACTTTACCAATCGCATTGGGAGCACCTACTGGAACTCAGACGGAAGCTCCTCGACCCAAATCGGAAATACCCTGTGGAACTCGGACGGCTCGACAACCACTCGCATCGGCAATACATATTGGCACAATCCATGAGAGCTATAATCGCACTTTTCATTTGGCTAGGAATTCCGGTGATATTGACGGCGGCACTTGATCTGCATGGAGGGATTTGGAAGTTTCTATTCTTTGGAGTCTTCGGAATTGTCGCCATGTTCTATTACGCCCTTTCCTCGAAAGCCTAAACCACAATGACTAACTTGCACTATTCACCTGCTACACAAATCTACCGGTCTCCGGTCATTAATTTGGCTTTCACATTTGCAATCACATCATCACCAATTGCTTAACACATTACTATGAATGACTGGCTGACAATTTCAGTTCCTGCGGCAACCGCCGTAGCGGCCGCTTACCTTTCAGCAAAGTGGACGACCGCGAGGGCATACGAACAGCGGTGGCGGGAGCGGAAGGAAAAGGCGTATTCAGATATCGTCGAGGCACTCTACGACATGATCTTGTATTTTGATCTCACTGCGGCGGAGTATATGACGACAAGGGACGAGGAGAATCCCAAATTGGCCGAGTTTCGGGCAAGATACACCGAGGCGAATCTCAAGATTCAGCGATTGACCGACATCGGTGCATTTGTGATTTCTGAAGAATCGGCGAGTGTGTTGATGGACCTACGCAAAAGGCCGAAGCTTGAATGGAACGAGAATCCGCCGTGGGAAGTTTACGAAGAAGAGAGCAGGCACTTTCGAGAAGCGCTATCGGCGATCAAGCGCTGCGCCAAGCGTGACCTCAAAATATAAGAAGCGAACAAGTCGTGGCGCACCAACCGGCCATAAGCTTTTCAATTTCATTTCAACATCCCTTCAACCGCGCCGGTGGGCGCACATCAAACGCTCGGCTGCGTCAACAATCTCGGCAGGCGGCAGCAAATCGGCAATGGAATGGCAGGTCGGGGCGTGGGTTGCGGTATTGGATTGGTCATTCATGGTGTTGGAAATTCGTGGTGTTCGCAGGCGTCGAGAAAGTGGCCGGAGAGCTTTTTGCCCACCCACCAACTATGATTGTCCAGATCCCATGAGTGCTGCGCCTTCTCGTGGAATTTGGCCAAATCCCCTTCCTGGTATTGGCAGCCAGGAAGCCACTCTCCCCACTGCTTGAAGAAGAACGGAACGCCGGCTTTGGCACACTGGTCGCGCAGCGAGCGTGCCCAACCCGGGTGCATCGGGCGGGCGTGCGGGCCGCTTTCGCCACCGCAGATGAGCCAGTCAAGAGGGACCGGATCGCCGTGTTCAATATACTTGTCGCAGACGGGTCCGCAAAGGGTGCTGATGATGTCCACCGGACCTAGCAGAGGTTCGCATGACAGGAATCTAACCCGTGCCGGGATGGCCAGCAGTTTCGGGATGCGCAGCTCGGCCATTTCCTGGTTCTCGACAGTGGTGCCGAGCCATACGTTAGACCATGGATGTCCGGCGATCCAGTTGCAAATGCTGCAACCAAGTTGGATGTTCTCAATTCCTTTGAGGTTTTTGAGCGCGGCATCCATGCGGGGCAGGAAGTTCTCTGGCCTTTTGGTTAGTAAGAGCCAATCGAGATTTCGGGTGTTGTGGATCAGGCGAAGCAAATCAGCGAGCCACTCGGCCGGCACCTCGTCGTCCAACCAGTCCATGAGGCTGCCGCAGAAGATGCGGGGGCGCTCGTAGTCGATGGGGTTGTATTCCGACGCGTTGCCAATGTCGTGCTTGATGCGCTCGATGGTGGCAGAGGCTTCCTTGTCCCACTTCAACGGCTGCCGCCAGTTGGCAACGGAGGTGCGCTTGCGCGGCTTTCCCTGGCCCCAGCCTTCGGGCGTCCAATGGCGGAATCTGTCCTGCGTTTCGGCGTAACAGTTGGCGCAGCCGGCCGAAACCATGGTGCAGCCGATCCAGGCGTTGAAGGTGCTGTGGCACCATGATATTTGGGTGGTCCGGCTCATGGCTTGGAATTTGGATATCCGGCAATTCAAGCGTGCCGGTGGTGGGATCAGCGGGCATGATCCACCCCCTTTGCTGATGGATTTCCGACGGTCCTTGTTACACCGCTTGTTACATTTTTTCGTAACTCATTGATTTGCAACGAGCGGAACGGGAGGGATTCGAACCCTCGGGAGTAATTTCAACGGTCTTACAATGAAAAACGCTGATAACTAGTGATATTTTATGATTGTTTTTGACAATGTTTGCTACGGCTTGCTACGTTACCGCCATGGCAAGCTACTTCGCACGAAAGGACTCCCCGTTCTATTGGATTCGGGTCAAGCGGCCTGACGGCACCTGGCATCAACGGTCGAGCGGACTGCGGATGGATGAAAAGGGGTCGATCCGGAGAATCAGCCAACTGGTCGCCGAGGAAACCGCCAAGGAAGCGTTTGAAGAGGACGGGTCCTCGGCATTTTTCAAGCAGTGGGTGCCCCAGTGGATCAATTACCATTACACGAACGGGTTTTCCAAGGTGCGCTGCAACAATGCATGGGCGCACCTTTCGGTCTTTTTTGCGACGAGGAAGGTGCGTCATCCGGGGGAGGTCACATATGCCATTTGCCACGATTACGTCCGCTGGAGGACCAGCGAAGCGGCTGAAAGCGAAGGGCGCAGACGGGCAGCGTGGAATACGGCGGTGATGGAGATGCGCGTGCTGGGCGCGATCATGCAAGAGTCCCTGCGACGGGGATGGATCGTGGCCAATCCGTGCGCCAGGCTGGGCTTGCCCAAGCGCAAGGGGAAAGAAAAACAAGTGATAACGCCCACGGAGGAGAAAATGGTTTTTGCCGAACTGCGGAGCAGGGGATCTCCGGATTGGATGGAGGAATCGTTTTTGGTGGCAATGCGACAAGGGTGCCGGTTGCGTGAGGTCGAGGTGCCGTTGGAGCGAATCGACACTAAAAAGATGGTGGTAACTTTCAAGGTGAAAGGGGGCGGACTGCACTGTGCGCCGCTGCACAAGGACTTGCTGCCGCTGGTGGCCAAGGCGAAGGCCCAGAAGAGAAGCGTGCTGGTGAAGCTGCCGGCTCAACCGAGCCCGCGGTGGGGGAAGTTCTTCAAGTCGGTCGGATTGAACGTGTGTTTCCATTGCACGCGGGTAACGGTTGTCACGCGGTTGTGTGAAGCTGGGTTTTCCGAGTCGCAGACGATGGCTTATGTCGGCCACGTTTCGGAGTTGGTGCATGATCTCTATCGGAAAATGCGACCGGTGGCGGTGGCCCATCTTGGAGATGTTCTCTCACCCCAAACTCGGCGCAGGAAGAAATGAAGGCTCGTGCCATATTCAGCGATGCTTTTCCGCCGGGCATTTTGAAGCCGTGAAACTTCATCGCGGTGAGATAGTTGCGGGACACACCCATTTGTTCGGCAAGATCGCCAGAGGTGCGAAGGAGGTTGAGATGGCGGTCGAGTTCGATCGCGGTTTGGGCGGATTGGGTCATGAACGAAGTTGTGTGATCGCTTTTTGAT
>Ga0209697_10009077_pt1 | contig 11106 bp, 9 predicted proteins | sample AliMusrvi5mmetaG_FD_184115 | JGI IMG/M metagenome (GOLD analysis project Ga0209697, IMG submission 184115) | Freshwater lake bacterial and archeal communities from Alinen Mustajarvi, Finland, to study Microbial Dark Matter (Phase II) - Alinen... | ecosystem: Environmental > Aquatic > Freshwater... | reverse complement strand
CCGTGGGACTTCGCGGGGGCACACGGGTGACCTCCGCCACGTTCAACCGCCGGACGCGGAAAACCGCATATCCGGTGGTGTGGAAGGGTCACGGGGCGAAATCCCCGTGACCCCATCCGATCATTGGTGAAAACAGGCTGATTTATCTGGATTTTGGAGGGTAGGGTGCCGGCTCCCCTGAGCGAAGTCGAAGGGTCCCGACCGTCTGGATTTGATTTCTTCACACCATCAGCGCGGCACCTCTCTTGCAACCCCGCCCAGGTTGTGGTTAGATTCCCTCAAACCTGTAAATCCTGTTCAAACACAATAGGAGATCAGTGACATGTCCCTGGCACGGCCTAATATTTTGATCCTGTTTACCGACATGCAGAGAGCGGACACCCTGCGGGCTCTGGGGAACCCGATCATACGTACGCCGAATCTCGATCGGCTAGTAAAAGAGGGGACCGCTTTTGTCAACTGTTTCTCCCCTTCGCCGGTTTGTGTGCCGGCGCGGTGTTGTCTGCATTACGGATGGTATCCTCAAAAAACCGGCGTGACCAATAATGGGCGGATGATGGCCGACAATGGGCGTTCATACCCGGCGTTGTTGGGGGAGGCGGGGTATCGGACCCACGCGATTGGGAAATGTCATTTCACCCCCGAGCATGCCGCCTTGCGCGGGTTCCAGTCCCGTCAGTCGCAGGAGGAATGCACCTCAGACCCGACGCGCGACGATTACGTGGCCTGGTTGGCAAAGCGGGGACTGGACATTTACGAGCCGCATGGCGCGCGAGGGGAAATGTATTACATTCCCCAGATTTCGACGCTTCCGGCGTCTGCGCATTCGAGCCAGTGGGTGGGGAATGAGAGTCTTCGTTTTATTAAAGCGGGTGCGGAACAAAAACAGCCTTGGTGTCTTTTTTCGAGCTTCCTCCACCCTCATCCTCCTTTTGATCCCCCAAAGCCGTGGCATAAATTATACCGGGCCTCGGACATGCCCTTGCCCCTGATACCGCCCAATCCGGCGGCGTTGATGACCTGGGTCAATCGCTTTCAGAATCGATACAAGTATCGGGATCGAGGCTTGGACTTTAACTTATTAAGGGTGATCAAGGCCTATTATTACGCAACGATATCCTTTGTCGATTTCCAGATCGGTCGCATCCTGGCGGGACTTGAAGCGACCGGCCAGTTGGACCAGACGCTGATTCTGTTCACCTCCGATCATGGGGAACATCTGGGCGATTTCAATTGTTTCGGTAAACGCAGTATGCACGATGCGTCCGCCCGGGTGCCGATGGTGGTGCGCTATCCGGCCCGGTTCACAGCGGGTCGGCGCTGTTCAACGGCTGTTTCACTGGTAGATGTGTTTCCAACTTTGTTAGCGGCGGCGGGTGTTATGCGGACGGATTTGGATTTGGACGGGGTTGACCTGGCGCGGGTAGCCCGGGCCCGGGCCACTGATCGGACGGTTTATTCCCAATTTGGGCAGGGACAACGGGCGATCTACATGGGGGTTAACCGGTTTTGGAAATATGTCTATTCTGCAGGTGATGATCGCGAGTTTTTGTTTGATTGACGCAATGATCCACGGGAATTTATCAATTTGGCAAAGCATGCGGCCCATCGTGAAACTCGGGATGCCCGGCGGGAGGACGTGCTGAAATTCCTGAAAAGGAACGGGGCGTCCGATGCTTATATCGACGGGCGGAAAGGATTGCGCTGGAGGAAATATCCCCCGGTTGATGAAACGTATCTCGAGAATTCAGACGCGGAATTACTGAGGCAGGATTATCCGCCCTATCCGCTGGATCTGCCGGGATATACTTGATGCCGTGTTATCGCCCATGTTCCCGATAATAACGGAAGCCTTCGACCAGGGTCCTGAGATTTTCGATTTTCACGCCCGGCGCGATTGAACTACTGCCGCCGAGGAAAAGCCCGACCTTGGGTCCATTCGCCACCAGCCATTTAATTTCTTTGGCCACATCATCAGGGGTCCCCAAAGGCAGGGTTCGGGTGACCGACGCGCCTGCGATGATCAAAAGGGGGTTGCCGTTTCGGTCCTTCATCTGGCAAATCTTTATGTAATCCATTCCGTCTTCATATTGGAAGCCCTGGAAGCCGCCGATGCCCGCTTCAAGAAGGCGGGGCACCAAGTCCATCAGATTGCCGTCGCAATGCCAGATCAAGCGAACTCCGGCATCGAGTAGGGGTTGAATGGCATGCTTGAAGGATGGAAGCCAGATTTTATCGAGGGCCTTGATGTCGGTGAGCATGCCGCGCGAATCGGCCATATCGGAATCGAGTCGAATGAGTTTCGGGAGTTTCCCTTCGATAATGGCCCGGGCCGCGATCCGGCTGACTTGGGCGCCAATAGCGCCCTGCAGTTTGAAGCATTGCTCCATGATTTCGGGATAGAGCGCGAAGGTCATGAAATAGTTTTCGTAGCCATAATGACCATACATGAAGCTGGGAAAAGATTGGAATCCACTGTAGGGGACCTTGAGCATATTGGGTCCGAATAGGGCTTGGAGCTTGTATTCCTCGTCGATGAGCGAACGAACCCGGGAGTCCGCTTCGGCTTCGAGCGCCGCCAGCCAGTTACGGTATTCCTGAAATAGATGTTTTTCCATGTGGGCGACAACCGCTTCCGGGGAATCGATGAGCATTCCATTCCGGATGATCGTCGGCAAGCCGGTGGTGGCAGACTGGGGGGCATTGGATTCATAGCCGTGACTTCCCATGCTGAGGGGGTTGGTGGCTAGCCATTGATCCAGCATGCAGGTGCCGATTTTAAGTTGGAAATCGAGATAGACATGTTCGGGATTTTTAACATAGCTGCCTTCCGGGTGTCCGCTGAGAATGTCGAGGCTCTTCCATTCCATGACATTGAGGAGCCAACTGGGGATGCTGCGGGTCGGCTTGAGTTCGATGGTATCCCACGCCAGTTGGGCATTGGGTTGCCAGGGGGAGACATACGGGTGAAAGGCGGTGGTCATAAACACAGCGCTCCTTTGATGTGGTAAAAAAAGACAGATTAGGACGTATTAAGGTCAAGTCAAGCGGGAAGCGTGCGCGGGGCATAAGCGATGGCGGAGAGGAACAGTAAAGCCGGATCTGCGAGACGGCTTATCCGATCGGCCATTGAGAGCAAGGGATGCCTCCGCAATAAGGTGGCGCACGAGGCCCCTCTCGCCAGCGAGGGAGACGGCGCTGTCGGCGATAGCGCCCTACCTTTGAGAAGAGAGAACGGAAAGCGCCGCAGAGGGACCTGCTGTTGCACCTTGAAGCTTGATGTGCGCGGCAGCGAAGATGCGTTCATAGAACGCGGCTACACCCGAAGGAGTCATTATCTGCGGCGCAAGCCCGGCAACCACTCTAGCACGCGTTGGATTTGACGGTCCCAGCATGCCCACTCATGTCCACCCGGGCTCTCCTCGTAGGTGAGGGGCAGGCCCAGTGCTTGCGCCTGGTCCTTGAATTTTAGATTGTCCGCATAGAGGAAATCGTCCGTTCCACACCACTGATACAAGCGCGGCATTTCCGCGGCCGTTCCACTGATTTGCGCGGCGAGATGGAATAAATCATTCGGTCCAGCCGCCAAACTGCCTGAATCGCCGAAAATGTTCCGGTATTCGTTGCCTCCGTCATCCGCCTGCGCCCGGGCCAGTCGGACAATATCCAATGCGCCGGACAAACTGGCCGCTGCGGCAAAGCGGTCCGGATAAGTCAGCGCTAATTTGAAGGCTCCATACCCGCCCATGGACAAGCCGGCTACATAATTCTCATCTCGTGCATCGGAAAGCGGGAAAAAACTCCGCGCCAGAAAAGGCAATTCCTCGCTGATAAAAGTGCCGTAACGTTGGCCCGTGGCCATGTCGGTATAAAAACTGCGATCGACGGCCGGCATCACCACGGCCAGGTTCAAGGCGTCGACATACCGTTCGATGGAAGTCCGCCGTTGCCAGATGGTGTGATCATCCGAGAGTCCGTGAAGGAGATATAAGGTCGGAAATTTGGAAGGGGCTGACCCCGGGGTGGATCCAACTGGATTGGGAAGAATAACGGTCATCGTGGACGACAAGCCCAGGACCTGCGAAAAGAAATGACATTGAATCAGGGCCATATTCTGCCTCCTTTTTTATGCACGGTCATCATGTCATCCGGTGCGGTTGGAGTCAAGGGAGCGTCAACCTGAAAACGCGGTGTGGAATATCGCGCTTGAACTTTAGACCTTGTTTGGGCACCTTCTTTGCCGTGAAAGTGTTTCTTCAAATGGTGGTTGTTACGGCGTTGTGTCTTGCGTCCTGCGCGCGGACACCCGAGCCCCGGGCGGCCGGCCCCCTGCGTCACGAGGCTTATGTGTGGCAGCGCGACTGGAATCCCCGCGTTCAGGCCGCTGTCGGGGAAGGGGTGACACGATTGGACGGACTCACCCTTCTGGCCGCCGAAGTTAGTTGGCGTGGCGGTCGGCCAGAGGTGCTCCATATTCCGCTTCCGTATGCCACCCTTACGAACTCCGCCGTGCCCATCGGGTTCGCTTTGCGCATCGGTGCCTTTCATGGCCCGTTTCGTGCGGATGACGCAACCGCCACCCTCCTCTGCAATCTCGCGGTTGGCATCCTCGAAGAGGCCCGCGCGGCCGGAATGAAGCCGGTGGAACTGCAACTCGACTTCGATTGTGCCGAGTCCACCCTCGATGGCTATTGTCTATGGCTCGAGGCGGTGAAACGCCGCATCGCGCCAATCCCTGTGTCGATCACCGCCTTGCCCAGTTGGCTGGATCGTCCTGCGTTCCGGCGGTTGGCACGGTGCGCGGGCTCGTATGTGCTGCAGGTTCACTCGCTTCATCGGCCTTCGAATGCGAAGGAGCCGTTCACGCTATGCGATCCCCGGGAGGCCCGGGAAGCGGTTGAGCGCGCGGCGTCCTTTGGCGTACCCTTCCGGGTCGCACTTCCCACGTATGGATATCGTCTGGACTTTACTTCCGACGGCCAACTCGCCGATATTGCCGCCGACGGGACGGATGACGGAAATCCAAGCTCGCTCTCATCGCGGGAAATCCGAACCGATCCTGTCGCCATGGCCGGATTGGTGCGGGCGTGGATGCGCGACCGCCCGACGCTGATGTCAGGCCTCCTCTGGTACCGACTGCCCGTCGCCGGCGACCGGCGCAATTGGTCTTGGCCGACGTTGACCCGGGTTGTGAAAGGCCAGTCGCCCCGCGGTCATTTGCGCGTGGAACCGCGCTATCCACAGCCCGGGCTGGTCGAATGGGATCTATTGAATGACGGCGACGCCGATGCGTCAACCCGTTTCGATCTGAGTGTGAAGTGGGACAACGGGATCCTCATGGCCGGGGACGGACTCCACGGTTTCGAGCTGGCGGGCCGCGCGTCCATAAGCTGTGAACTTCGGAGCCCGGAGGAGGCCGATTTTCTGCCGCCGGGCGAGCGGCGTACCATCGGTTGGTTACGTCTTAGTACAAACACGGAGGTGCGCGGTGAGTTATTCCACCGACTACCGTAACCGTTACCTGCTCCGCATACTGGTGGGCGTGACCATCGGAATGCTCACGGGCGTCGCGGTTGCCTGCGGACCCTGGTTTCCCAACCAGATGCTCGACCAGCCGGAAGTCCGCCTCGCGCAAATGCGCGAAGGATCTCTGGCCATTGAGTTGAAGCGATTGGAACCGGTTTTGCCGTCCGTTCCCTATCGCGCCGTGATGCCCTCCCGAGTGACGGTGAAGTGGACGGCCTTGGTCGATGTTGGGGAACTGAGGAAGGCATTGAACGCAAGGCCGACGGATCCCGCCCGGGTAGCCGATATGGTCGCCAGTTATCAAGAGCTTCGGTCGGCCCTCTCCTCTTTCCAGCTTCAAACGGAGCAATGGAAGGCGCAGACGGATCGGCCTGAATACCCTCCGCGGGCTACGCGCCGCTTGCCTACGCCCCCGGTGTTCCCTTCGGTACGAATTCCCCGGGGACTACCGGACGAATTCGCGCGTTATATCGAAGGTGCCATCGCTTACCACAAGGGAGAACTCGCTGTAGCCCGAGCCGCTTGGCAGAAAGTTCTCGAGCTTCCGGCAGACCAACGGCACTACCGCTCGACTTGGGCGGCGTTCATGCTCGGGCGTTCCTATATGACCGAGAACCCCGTCGCGTCGATTCGGTGTTTCAACCAGGTCCGCGAGTTGGCGGACAGCGGCTATGCCGATCGACTCGGGCTGGCGGCCGACAGCATCGGTTGGCAGGCGCGTGTGGAACTCGATCAGAGCAACACCGTGACCGCAATCGAAGGATATATCCGCCACTACCAGACCGGAGATCCGACAGCCAGGGTGTCTCTCAACTGGGCTGTTTCCCGGTTGCTCGCCTCCGGCCCGGCGGTTCGGTGCGAGGCCGCGCGCAACCTCGCCGTTCAGCGCGTTGTGACGGCTTACGTCGTAGCCGCCAGCCGTCATACTTATGATGAGACTCCCGCCGCTACGAGCTGGCAAGCCATTTGGCTGCACACACTCGAAGAGGCAGGCGTGGTCGCACCCGCCGATGCCGACCGCATCGCGTGGATTGCCTATCGGGCCGGCGACCTGGCCGCCGCGGAGAAATGGGCTGCCCTCGCGTCGCCGGACTCGCTCATTGCCCAATGGCTGCGTGCCAAACTACTATTTCGCGCCGGGCAGATTGAGGAAGCCGTCGCCATCATTGCTCGCCTTGCCCGAAGCTTTCCTCCGGAGGATTCAACTTGGCTCGCAGTGCGCGCGGATTCATCCGAGGAGTTCCGGGTGTTTCAAGGGGAGGATAAACTACTGGGGGAGTTGGGTGTGCTGCGTTTGGCGCGCGGCCAATACATTGAGGCGCTCGACGTTTTGCTGCGCGGCCGTTACTGGCTCGACGCCGCCTATGTGGCCGAGCGAGTGCTTACGCCGGAAGAGCTGTCGGCGTATGTGGATGCCAACTGGCCAATGCCAGCCATTCATCCGTCTCCCGGTGAGGCGTACGAAGAATTCAGCGGCTATGTCTCTTCCGAACGGATTCCCGAACGCCTTCGATATCTGCTGGCGAGGCGTCTCACGCGGATGGGTCGCTATGCCCAAGCGGCTCCCTACTTTTCCGCTCACTGGCAGTCCCGGCTCGACGTCTATACGGAAGGGCTTCGGGCCGGCAATGATACGGCCCAACCGGCAGCGGTTCGTGCCGCCGGACTCTGGTCCGCCGCCCGCATTGCCCGCTATGAAGGCATGGAATTGATGGGTACTGAAGTAGAGCCCGATTGGACAGCACTCGGCGGGTTCTATACTCTAACTGATGTTTATGAATTGCGCACCAACGCGATCCTGCAAACAAGTGTGGCACCCTCGCGCAACGAACAGATCCGCGTCACACGCCAAGCGGCTGAAGTCAAGCCGGCCACCCGTTTTCACTACCGCTATCTGGCCGCTGATCTCGCCTGGCGGGCGGCTAAACTCATGCCCGATCAATCCCCCGAAACCGCCGCGGTACTGACAGAGGCAGGCCTATGGCTCGCTGGAAAGGAGCCGGATCGAGCCGATCGATTTTATAAGGCCCTGGTCCAACGCTGCGGACATACGGAGCTCGGAGCAGAGGCCGAACGTCTGAGGTGGTTCCCCAGGAAAGAAATTACACCGCAGAGACCATGAGAACAACAAGGTGGCGGGCGAGGTCCCTCTCGCCCGCGATGGAGACGGCGCTGTCGGCGACAGCACCCTACCGTTGAGAAGAGAGAACGATAAGTGCGGCAGAGGAGAGGCGTTCATAGAACGCGGCTACATTTTATTGTTCGAAATTGTTCGAAACTTTTGTCCCGCTTGGGTAGGACGAGGGATTCCTTATCTCTGACTCTTGCGGATCAGTTCGGCGATGAAATCCGCCATTCGCTGATACCCGGCGGCGTTGGGGTGGACATAGTCGCTTTTTAGGGAAGGTGACGAAAGAATCTTCGGGATGATTTTGGAATCGCAGGGGATCGAGTACCGGCCTGCGAGATCTTGGTAAAGGTCCGGTGACCTGAGGATCAGGCTCGGTTTGGGTACTCCGATCAGGATGACATCAGCCCCCCGCTCTTTTGCGAGTTTGATCATCCCATCCAAGTTGGCTTGAATTAAGGCTTCGTCTTGATGGGCCAGAAAATCATTTCCGCCGTGACAGAGAATAACGAGGTTCGGTTTATACTGGTCCAGTAGTTCGGGTAGTCGCAAGAGTCCTTCGGCAGATAACTCACCCGAAACGCCTGCATTGATGACGCGACAGCCCATCCTTTCAGAGAGAAGGGACGGATAACTTTCGTTGGGTTCGGCGCCAGTGCCAAATGTTAGGCTGTCGCCGAAGGCGAGGATGACGGAGGAAGAGTCGATCCGACCGATGTGCGGCCGGCTGCAGCCCAGGGCACCCATGAGCAGACAGATCAGGAGGATCGGTTTCATTGACGGGTCAATTGCTGGACAAGCGTATTCAGGGCCGGGTGGGCGGCGGTGTCCGCGAAAGCGATTCTAAGAGGAGTGACGGTGATCCAGCCGCGACCGATGGCGCCCAAATCGGCTTTTTCGGGAATTGAGTCGAAATCGGGGTAGGCTGGGGTGGGTTTGAAAGGGCTCGAAGAGCCTGGCTCAAAAATATCGAGATCGCCATCATCATGAATGGGCGCCAGTTGGATCCGATCCGGTGCCGGACAGGGATAGGGAAGATTGATATTGGTGCAGGATCCCGGGGTGAGGCACCCGGTTTTCCAACCGGCGCGGATCAACTCGGCCGCCTGTCGGAGTTCGGCGGAATAGAGCGCCAGAGGAAGTTCGGTGACCCGCGGATAGCGTTTTCGGATTTCGCGGGTATAGTAAATCGATACGGCCACGGCTGGAATTTTCAGGCGGGCACCAGCCAGAGCGGCCTGGACGGTACCCGAAAAAACCAGGCGCGCCAAGCCGGCGTTAACCCCGAAATTCGCGCCCGAAACGATCAAATCGGGATTGAGCTGTAAATGGCGGCAGGCGATATAGACACAATCAACCGGACTTCCCGTTACCCGGTAGGTTTCAAACGGGAAAGAGAGGTCGCGGACCGCTTCGACCGGGCGGGTGGCGATATGGCGGGCGCCGGCCCAACTCATCTCGGTGGCGGGGGCAACAATGACCGGGGTGAAATCGGACGCCAGTTCGGCGGCCAGGTGTTGGAGCAGGGGCGAATCGACTCCGTCATCATTTGTCAGGAGCAGGCGTGGTTTCATATTATGCGGACTTTCAGGCAGGTTCGAATGCTCTGGGCAAGACCCTGCAGAAAAGCGCGTCGCCCAAACCGTTCGGCATGTTGTCGAATGGCGACCGGATCCCAGGATTGGGTCTGGCATTTTTTGACGGCTTCCATCAAAGACGCAACCGATTGTTCGGAGAAGAAAATTCCGCTGACGCCATCGGCGATGGTTTCCAAGGCGCCTCCGCGTGCGAAGGCGATGACGGGTTTACCACACGCTTGGGCTTCGAGGGGCACAATGCCGAAATCTTCCTCGCCTGGGAAAACGAGGGCATCACACCGGCGATAAAGATCCAGAATGATTTCATCCGGTTGCCAGCCCAGCAAGTCGATTGACGGTCCGGCGATCCGGCGAAGGGGTTCGAATTCGCCGCCCACGCCGACGATTTTCAAGGGGCGTTGCAACCGGTTATAGGTCTCGATGGCCAGATCGATTCGTTTATAAGGGACCAGGGCGGAAACGATCAAATCGAAGCCTTCGCGGGAAGGTTGCGAATGGGGAGTCCAGCGATCTGTTTCGACGGGGGGGCAGACCACATCGGATGTCCGCCCATAAAAGCGCTGGATCCGATCCTGGACATGTCGGCTGATGGCCGTGAAATGGGTGACCCGTCTGGCGGTGTTCCGATCCCAGTTTCTAAGCATGGCCAGTAAAGGCATAAGGGTTATTCGTTTGAGAGGATTTCGCCCGAAATACTCTTCGTGAAAGGTCCAGGCGTAGCGCATGGGGGTGAAACAATAACAGAGATGCCGGGCGCCGGGTGGGGGGCGAATAGCCTTGGCGACACAGTGGCTGGTACTGATGACCAGATCGCAATCCGGTGGGCGAAGGCAATGAATGGCGAGGGGGAACACCGGAAGCCAATTCCGGTAATGCAAATGGATTCCGGGAATTTTCTGGAGGAAGGAAGTGGTAATCGGGTGGTGATTGATTTCCGGCGCGATGGCGGTGCGGTTATGAATCAGGGTAAAAAGCGGGGCCTTGGGGAAGAGTTCGCAAAGGACTGAGAGCACCCGTTCGCCGCCGCGCATACCAGTCAACCAATCATGGCAAAGGACGACCCGCAGGTGGCGAAGATCTTCGGGAAAGTCGAGGGAGGGTGGAGTCGGGGACTGGGTCATGGAGCCATTCCTTTGCGAAAGCGGAACGCTTTTTCGTAAACCTGGAGTGAGGCCTTTGCCGCAGCCGGCCAGGTAAAACGGGCAGCCTGAATCGGGCCCTGTTTTGATTTTTCAGCGGCAAATCCCGGCTGGGTGAGGAGGAATAGGAGAGTGGTTGCCAAGTCAGCCGGATCCTCGGGATTCACATATAAACCGGCGGGCCCCGCAACTTCCTCCAGTGCTCCACACTGTCCGCAGACCACCGGCGTGCCGCAGGCCATGGCTTCGGCGACGGGGAGACCGAATCCTTCATAACGGGAGGGCATGATCAACGCGTCAGCCTGCTGATAAGCCTGGACCAGGCGGCCCTCTTCAAGGCGGTCCACCCAGGTCACCTGGGAATTCAGCCCGAGTTTTTGGGCGAGAGCGGGCGCCTCGGGATAGCGGGGATCGCGGGCGCCGGCGAGCGTCAGGTGGACCGGAACATGGGATTGCCGGACCAGATCGGCAAAGCCGCGGATCAGGTTGGGCAGATTTTTATAGGGATCTGCCCGGCCGACATAGAGCAGCTCGCGCCGGCGAGTGGGATCAGCAGGATCGGGGCGGGTGGCCGCGGGCTGAAACACAGGATTGACGCCGTTATAAACCACATGGATTCGTCCGGCATCGGCGGGGGAGAAATCAAGGCAGGCGGCCAGATCGCGTTTGGAGTTATGGCTGACCGTGAGGATGGCATCGGCCCGACGACCCACCT
>Ga0209697_10009076_pt1 | contig 11108 bp, 9 predicted proteins | sample AliMusrvi5mmetaG_FD_184115 | JGI IMG/M metagenome (GOLD analysis project Ga0209697, IMG submission 184115) | Freshwater lake bacterial and archeal communities from Alinen Mustajarvi, Finland, to study Microbial Dark Matter (Phase II) - Alinen... | ecosystem: Environmental > Aquatic > Freshwater... | reverse complement strand
GTTCGGCAGTGAATTGGCAACATTTGGGCACGAAACGGTTCTTTTCATCCACGCCCTCGGTCAACGTCGCACGGCTTTGCTATCTGCTGGTCTGTGAGGCGGCTGGAGTGGCTATTGCGCTCAGCACCAAGGGCAGCGGCATTGAAATGTCGGTGAGCACGGGTTTGCTAGGTGGGGTTGCGGTGTCCGGACTGTTCATTTTCATGGAGTCGCTGATGAAGGGGTTCACGTTGCGGGGATTATCCACGGCCACCTTTGGGCTGGGAGTGGGCTTGCTTTGCGCGTGGCTGTTGACGCGGGTGAACATCACCCATCTGCTCGACCTGGCGTTCCGGGAACGGATTATCGCCGAGGAAAGCATCGGCGAGGCCAGGGCGGATCTGCTGGTCACCACGCTGCGGTTGGCCTTCGATGTGACCTTGTTTGCCAGCCTCGGGTTCATTGGGGCGGTGCTGGCGCTGCGCAGCAATCGCGATGATTTCGCCTTCATCATTCCTTACGTCCGCTTCCGCCAGGACACGGCCTCGGGTCAGCCGGTGGTGTTGGATGCGGAGGCGGTGATCGACGGGCGCATCCCCGCGATCTTCCGTGCCGGCTTTCTGCACGGGCGCCTGATTGTGCCGCGCTTTGTGTTGGAGGTGCTGCAGACGATGGTCGGCTCAACGTCTAACATCAACCGCCAGCGCGGGCAGCGCGGGTTTGAATGCCTACAGAAAATGCAGGACGCGCCGGACATCCAGATTTCCATTCATGACAGCCGCAGCATCGCGCCGGATGAAACCCTGCCGCAGCGCTTGATGGAAACCGCCCGTCTGTTGGGAGCGCGCATCATGACCGCCGACGACCATCTGACAAAAATGGCGAAGCTGCAGGGCTTGGATGTGCTCAACATCTACGAGCTCGACGAAGCGCTCAAGCCCGCCATGGTGGTGGGCGACCGCGTGCGAATCACCCTGGTGCGCGGTGGCAAGGATGAGCATCAGGCGGTGGGCTATCTGCCGGACGGCACCATGATCGTGGTCAACCACGGCGCCGGCGCCATCGGCAAGACGGTGGAAGTGACCGTCATCAGCACGCTCCAGACCAACGCCGGCACCATGGTTTTCGCCGAGTTCAATTGACAACCGATGGATCCGCGCCGCAACCCTTCGCGCAGCGGCGACGTTTTCCGGCTTCCCAAAGGTCTTCGGTCAGTCCCGTCCTGCTAGATCCGGCGCGTTTCCGATCACACAATCGAAGCCTGGTGGCCGCCGGGGCGCATCGCAGCCAACAAATTTCCATTGCCAGGGCTGGGTTTGCGTCCATCATGCGCTGATGACCGCAGATTTCCTCGTCATCGGTGCCGGTGTGGCCGGGCTTTCGTTTGCCTTGCGTGCGGCACGCCACGGGTCGGTGCTGGTCTTGGTGAAAGGCGGGGTTTTCGAGTCCAACACCGCCTGGGCACAGGGCGGCATCGCCACGGTGCTGCCGGGCTCGCTCTGCCACGGCGGGGATTCCATCGAGAGCCATGTGACCGACACGCTCGACGCGGGTGCCGGGCTGTGCAACGAGGCCGCCGTGCGCGCGATTATCGGCGAGGGGGCGGCCACCATCGAAGAGTTGATAGGATACGGGGTGGAGTTCGACAAGGAAGGCGGGCGCTTCCAACTCGGCAAAGAGGGCGGACACTCGTATCGGCGGATTTTGCACACCCGCGACACCACCGGCCTCAAGATCGCCAGCGCGCTCATCGAAACCGCCCGCAACATTCCTAACATAACAATCCTGGAGCATCATGTGGCCATCGACCTGATCACCACCGCCAAGCTCGGCGCCGTGGCCGACGACCGGGTGCTCGGCGCTTATGTGTTAGATGCGCGGACCAACGAGGTGAGCGTCTTCCGCTCGGACCGGGTGGTGCTCGCCACCGGCGGCTGCGGCAAAGTCTATCTCTACACCACCAATCCGGATTCCGCGACCGGTGACGGTGTGGCCCTTGCCTGGCGTGCCGGGGCCTCCATCGCCAACATGGAATTCATCCAGTTTCATCCGACCTGTTTCTACAATCCGGGGGCGACCGGGGCCGAGGCACGCTCCTTTCTGGTCAGTGAGGCGGTGCGCGGCGAGGGCGGCGTGCTGATCAATGGCAAGGGCGAGGATTTCACCACACTTGGCGATCCGCGCGGGTCGCTCGCGCCACGCGACATCGTCGCTCGCGCCATCGACCGCGAACTCAAACGCACCGGCGCCGATTGCGTCTATCTGGATGTCACCCGCAAGCCGAAGGGTTTCATGCGCGAGCGTTTCCCCTATATTTATGAGAACCTGCTCAATTACGGCCTCGATTGCGAAACCCAACCGATTCCCGTGGTGCCAGCGGCGCACTATCAATGCGGCGGGGTGGTCACCGACGTGACCGGCAAAACCGGCATCGCCGGCCTGTATGCCATCGGCGAGGTCGCCTGTACCGGACTGCACGGCGCCAATCGCCTGGCGTCCAATTCGTTGTTAGAAGGCAATGTCATGGCGCGCCTGGCCCTGGCCGAGATGTTGCTCCGCTTCGCGCCTGGCAAACCCGCGCCGGCACCGCCAGCCATCCCAGAGTGGGAGGCGGGCAACACCGCGGAACCGGATGAATTGGTCGTCATCTATCATAACTGGGATGAGATCCGCCGCCTGATGTGGGACTATGTCTCGATTGTGCGCACCGACAACCGCTTGCGACGCGCCGCCGCCCGTCTGCGCAATCTGGGCAAGGAGGTCCGCGAGTTCTACTGGGGTCACCGGGTCAACGCCGACATTCTCGAACTGCGCAACCTGGTTACCGCCGCCAGTCTCATCGTGGATTGTGCGGTGCGCCGCAAGGAATCCCGCGGCCTGCATTTCACCCTCGATCATCCCGCCACCGCGGAACGCCTCCGCCACGACACGGTGCTGCGCAAGTTCTAGCGAGGCTTCGCCTCAGACCCAAGACGCAAGACTTAAAGACACAAGACAAGAAAATTTGACCTAACGACAGCATCTTTGGCTCTTCAAGGACTCTAGTGGCTGATCACTTCGACTGCCGGCGACGATTCTGGCGCGACTTCACCGGCGACTGCATCCGCAGCTTCACCCGGGACTTCACCCGCAGTCTCACTCGCGACTTCATCCGGGACTTCATCCGGGACTTCATCCGGGACTTCATCCGGGACTTCATCCTCCTCATGCACCTCGTCTTCATCGAAGTCGTCATCTTCCATGAGTTCGCCGTGGAAGAGATGGAACTTGCGCTTGCGCTGGTGTTGCGGCAGCGGCGAGAGAATCATCGCCACGGCACGCCCGTTGAGGCGCGGCGGTTGGTCGACTTGCGCCATCGCCTTGAGATCCTCAATGATGCGGTTGAGGGCGACGAAACCCAGATCCTTGTGGGCGTTTTCGCGGCCCTTGAATTGCAGCACGAAGCGGACCTTGTGGTTGCCCTCAAGGAACCCTTCGGCGCGACCAAGCTTGATGTTGTAATCGTGCTGGCCCGTCACCACCCGGAATTTGACTTCCTTCATCCGCGTGGCACTTTTCGATTTTTGCTTCTTGAGCTTGGCCTGCTCGTATTTGAATTTCCCGTAGTCAATGATTTTGCACACCGGCGGGTCCACCTGGCCGGCAATCTCGACCAGGTCGAGGCCCAGCGCGATGGCTTTGGCCAGCGCCTCGCGTGAACTCATCACGCCGAGTTGCTCGCCGGTGGCGAGAATGACACGGACTTTCGGGGCGCGGATTCGGTCATTGATCCGCGTCATGTCGCGGAAACGACCCCTGTTTTGGTCTCTTTGTGGTTTAGCTATGGCGTTGTCCTCCAATGGGTGGATGCGACGCACCGGGGTGCAAGCGAGCAAAGCCGCCACACGCTGCCAGTGCGAAGAGGGATGCGAAACGATGAACCAAACGCCGGGTCATGGATGGGTGACGGCGAACCCGAACCAGTCACGGCGACCGGCTGCGGGTGTTCTTAATGAGGATCGTTTCTGAAAAATCATGGGGTGGCTGGATGCCGGGTGCTCACGAATGAATGCCAGACGAAGCCAATTCGCCCGACGCCCAAACCGCGCCTGAAGCCAATGGATAGCGCAATTCCCCGGCCAAGGCAAGCCGGATTTTTCGCCGCGGAGAAAAATCCAGCGCCTATGCACGAGAGGATCGTGTTGGGTTTGGCTTGGGTAGGCGGGGTCTGGCACTGGTGACCAGGGCGATGGCGGCGCGGTCATGATCGGAAGCCATGACGCCGCGGAAGTCGGTGGTGGTGAAGTGTTGGGGTTTGGGATGGAGCGACAACCATTGGCAGCATAGGCTGTTGGCCGCTCGGGTGAACATGGAGTGTAACCGCAAGGGCTTGGCATTGCGCAGTCGACAACGGTCGTCATGACGCGAGGCATCGAGCCGGGCGTGAAGTCCGGTTTCGATCCCCCGGTGGTCGATGTTGGCCTCAAGCCATTGCTCCGGCGACAGCTCGGATGCCGGGCGACTGGTGACCAGACAGACCGTTTCGGGTTTGCGTCCCGTGCGCTGGCGGTGCAGCCGGGCGATTTGCCCGGCGCAAGGAAAGAGCAGTTCTTCGCCGGTGGTCGCTGCGCATATCAACTGGCGTTTCACCCATTTGCGTTTCTTTTCCTCGCGATGGTGCCCGGCGCTGCGTCCGGCGTGCTGTTCCGGGACAAAAGGGGGGAACCCGGATCGGGCAGTTTCGACTCGATGCGCTTTTTGATCTCCGGAGAGTTTTCCTTGATGGTCAGCGAGTAATCCGCTCCGGCGTCCACAACGAGTTGGCGCGCGGTTTGCTGGCAACTATGCATGGCATCCGGCGGGACGATGCGAAAAGCAGCAGGCCAAGCCAGTGGTCATCCGCATCGAGCACGGCATACCAAAGCCGTTGACCGACAGGATTTGGAGCGCCCGGATAATGGTGTGCGTCGAGCAATTCGCCCGCCCGTTGGATTTCCTCGCTGGTCGAGAGAGGCTCGACGCGAATGTCACACAACAAACTTTGGCGGGATGGCCATTCCGATGGATGGGTTGGGGAGTGCTTCACCGGCCAGCAGAAAAAATCCGACGGGCGTTGTTCAGCGTTTTGATTCAAAATGTTCATCACCAATGTCTTGGATAATTCAGCGCATAGGCGCTGGCGCTGGGGCCGGACCCTAGGGCTGCCGCTTGAGCGTGTTGTAGAGGTCGAAGGCGTCCTTGGGCGTGCGGCCCTCGTGGACGACGGCACGGACGGCTTGGATCATCGCGACCGGATGCTCGGACTGGAACACGTTGCGGCCCATGTCCACCCCGGCGGCCCCTTGCTGGATCGCCTGATAGGCAAAGTCCAGCGCCTCGTTTTCCGGCAGCTTCTTGCCGCCGGCGATGACGATGGGCACCGGGCAGGCGGCCACCACTTGCTCGAAGCCCGTCTCGCAATAATAGGTCTTCACGAAGGTCGCGCCGTTTTCGGCACAGACGCGGCTGGCGAGCCCGAGGTAGCGGGCGTCACGGACCAATTCCTTGCCCACGGCCGTCACCCCGAGCGTCGGAATGTTGTATTTCGCCCCCATGTCGGCGGTACGAATCAGGTTCTTGACCGTGACCGCTTCGTACTTGCTGCCGATGGCCACCATGATCGCCAGCGCGGAGGCGTTGACGCGGATGGCGTCCTCAATGTCGAGCAGGCACTCGTCGTTGAGGTCGGTGAGCACGGTGGTGCCGGCCGAGTAGCGCAGCGAGATCGGTTTGTTAGACGCGGGCGGCACAATCGAGCGCAGCGCGCCGCGGGTGCACATGATGCAATCGGCGTATTCGATCAGCGGGGCGATGGTGAGGTCCATGCGTTCCAGGCCGGAGGTCGGGCCCATGATGTAGCCGTGGTCGAAGGCAAGCATGACGGTTTTGCCCGATGCCGGGTTGAAAATGCGGCTCAGGCGGTCTTTGATGCCCCAGTCGGCGTGTTCGAGACCCTTGAGGAAAAACGGGTGTTGCTTGACGGGAATGCCGATGCCGTAGTCGTTGGCATCCTTGGTGTTGTCTTGTTCGGCCATGGTGTTGGTTTGGTTGGTTGAGGGGGTTCAAAGTGCCTCGGAAAAGCCCTTGAAGAGGAGCGAGACGGAAACCGCGCCGGGATCGACGTGGCCGATGACGCGCTCGCCGAGGTTGCGGGCACGGCCGAACTTGGCGCGAAATTGCTTGGTGGCGTCGGCACCCGCGGCGGCCGCGGCGGCGGCTTGCTCGAGTGCGGCACGGATGCTGCCGGTCGGCGCGGCGGCTTGCAGTGCTCCGAGCGCGGGAAGAAAGGCGTCCATCATCGTCTTGTCGCCGACCCCCGCGCGGCTCTGCTTGGCTAGCTTGTTGATGCCGCCCTCGAACATCGCGACGAGCGCGGCGCAATCGAGTTCCGTTTGCTCGCCGACGGCGTCGCTCATGCCCATGAACAACGAGCCGAGCAAGGGTCCGGTGGAACCGCCGTCGCTATCCATCACGTCCCAACCGATCTTGGCGAAGAGCGCCTTGAGGTCGCTGCCGGGGCTGTCGGCGATGGCCTTGGCCACGGCTTCCATGCTGCGCAGGATGGTGGTGCCGTGATCGCCGTCGCCCACCGCGGCGTCGAGGCGCGAAAGTTGTTCGTGGTTGGCGCGGATTTGCCCGATGGCGCACTGCAGCATCCGGCAGACTTGGGGATAGGAGATGGTATCAGACATGACGGACTCAATCAACTCGGCTAACGATTCAGGCAGCCCCGTCAATGGGGCCGCACTTGACCTAGAGTATCACCCCCAACGGACGCAACAGAAAAAATCGGTTTTTTGGCGGATACCGCGGGGCCGGGCCATCGTGCGGATCACCGCTGGAATCGTTGCATCCGCAATTGCCTCCATCCTGATCGAGATCGCAAGCAACGCTCGCCAAGTCGGGCCAGGTTTGCCAAGGCCGCGGGGATTTCCCATTTGCATCGGCACGAATCCATCGTATCACAGCGGCGTGTGGCAATCCCTTCATGCAAGCATGCTCTGGGGCGGCGTGGGAATCGGTGTGGCTTGGCTGGTCACCGCCAGCTTGTTGGTTGCGGGCGTGATCGGCTGCGTGCTGCCGATCCTGCCCGGTCACTTGATCCTGTTTCTGGCGGCGGTGGCGCACCGCCTGATGCTCGGTGCGCAAGGCTCCCGCCTGCATTGGTGGTCGTTTGTGGTCCTTGGTTTGCTCGTCGTGGCATCCCAGACGCTGGAAATCATCAGTGGCGCGGCTGGCGCCAAATGGTTCGGCGGCACCCGTTGGGGGGCGCTCGGGGCCATGCTCGGGGCCATCATCGGCATGTTCTTCATGCCCTTCGGCCTGCTTGTCGGCCCCCTGGTCGGCGCCTTCGTCTGCGAAATCGGCCTGGCCCGCAAGGAAACGCGCCCCGCCGTCATCTCCGGCGTCGGCTCAGTGGTGGGAACACTCGCCGGCATGGGCATCAAAATCGCCATCGGTGCGGTCATGCTCGCTTGGTTCTTCCTCAACGTCTTTCTCATCGGCTGAGCCGGGAAAGTCGTTCGTTCTTATGACTGCAGGAGGCCCCGCTTGACAATTCTCACGGCGCGGATTGAGGTTGCGTCGTCGTGCCGCGCAGCCTCCCGCACCATGCTAGCAACCGATCACCGCGAAATCCTGCTTGAAGCTGTTGAACTCACCCGTGAGTTTGATGGGGTCAAGGCGCTGGACCGCTTCAGCTTCCAACTCCGCCGCGGCGAAGTCCTTGGCCTGCTGGGGGCCAATGGGGCGGGCAAGACCACCGCGATGCACTGCCTGCTGGGCCTCACGCTGCCGAGTTCGGGCCAGCTTTTCGCATTCGGCCAGGCGCTGCACCCCCATCGCATCGAGATTTTGCGCCGCAGCAACTTTTCCTCCTCATACGCCAGTCTGCCCGGCAACCTCAAAGTCTGGCAAAACCTGCTCGTCTTCGCCCGCATCTACGGGGTGCCGAGGCCCATGAAAAAAATCGACGATCTGCTCGAGATGCTGGAGGTGGGCCACCTCAGGGACCGCATCACCGGCCAACTCTCCGCCGGGGAAAGCACCCGCGTGAACCTGTGCAAGGCCTTTCTCAACGATCCGGAGTTGCTGATGCTCGACGAGCCCACCGCCAGCCTCGATCCGGACATCGCCGACAAGGTGCGCAAGGTCGTGCGCCGCCTGCAGCGCGAGCGCTCAATTGCCATCCTCTACACCTCCCATAACATGATCGACATCGAGGAAGTCTGCGACCGCGTCATCTTCCTGCACAAGGGCCGCATCGTGGCAGAGGGCTCCCCCGCCGACATCGTCAAACGCTCCGCCGAGCACTCCCTCGAAAACGTCTTCATCAAGATCGCCCGCAGCGGCGATCTGGAAGACACCAACGGCAAGGAACCCTCCGCATGAACCTCCGCATCGTCCACGCCCTGCTGCTGCGCTATGTCTTCCTCTACACCCGCAGCCCCATTCGCATGGTGGAAATGGTCTTCTGGCCGGTGGTTGACCTGCTGGTGTGGGGGTTTCTAACCATCTATCTGCGGCAAAACACCAGCGGCGAATTCCCCCACTTCATCACATTTCTGCTAGGCGCGCTGATCTTGTGGGACATCCTGTTCCGCGCCCAGCAGGGCGTGGCCATCTCGTTTCTCGAGGACGTCTGGACGCGTAACCTGCTCAATATCTTCGTTGCCCCGGTGCGCACCCTGGAATATCTCAGCGCCACTTTCGCGGTGGGCGTTCTGCGCATCGGCGTGACTGCCGTGGCGCTCGTCCTCATCGGCTGGCTGGCGTATTCATTCAATGTTTTCGTCATGCGCTGGTGGCTCATCCCGTTCTTCCTCAATCTGATGCTCTTCGGCTGGTCGCTGGGGATGATTTCCACCGCCTTGATTTTGCGCTGGGGTCAGGCGGCGGAGTCGCTGGCCTGGGCGGTGCCGTTCTTCATCCAGCCGGTGGTGGCGGTTTTCTATCCGGTAAGCGTGCTGCCCGGATGGTTGCAACCCGTGGCGCTGGCGCTTCCCCCCACCCACATTTTCGAGGGCATGCGCGAGGTGATGCGCACCGGCACCATGAGCTATGCGCCGCTGTGTTGGGCGCTGGCGCTCAACCTCTTTTATCTCGGGCTCGCCGGCGGCTTCTTCGTGTGGATCCTCAATTACACCCGCAAGCGCGGCCTGCTCACCAAATTCTCGACCCAATGACTGTTCACGACATCCTCATCGGTCTGCCCGTGATCGCCAGCCTCGTCATTATCGAAGGCCTGCTTTCTGTTGACAACGTGTTCGGGATCGCCGCACTGGCCAAGGAACTGCCCGAACATCAGCAACGCAAGGCGATCCGCCTGGGTTTGGCCGGGGCCTATGTGTTCCGCGTGATGGTGTTGCTGGTCGCCGCCTGGCTCATCGCCAACACCTGGGTGCGCTGGCTTGGCGCCGGCTATCTGGTGTGGCTGATGTGCGCCCATCTCACCCGTGGCGAGCCATGCGACACAGCCGGCAAAGCCAAGCGCGTCTCACCGACTCTCATGGGAGCGCTACTACAGATCGGCCTGATGGACCTCAGCCTGAGCATGGATAACGTCATCGCCGCGGTGGGGTTGGCACCCAAGGATCCACTCACCCAAGTGCCCGTCATGTGGCCGATCTACGCCGGGGTGCTGATCGCCATTCTCGCTCTGCAGGCCGTTGCTCCCCATGCGTTGAAGCTGCTCAGGAAATACCCGGTGCTGGAGCCCACCGCATTCATACTCATTGGCTTCGTTGGTGGCATTCTCATTTACGAGGAGACCTTTCATGTCATCACCCGCGGAGTGCTGCACATCCCGCCCATTGTCAAGTTTGCCGGCATTCTGCTCATCGTGCTGGTCGCGCTGCTCTACTCGACGCAGGCCGGCGTGCGCCGCCTGCTCACCCCGTTCATCCGCCTGGCCATCCCACTGATGCAAGGCTTCGCCGGGCTGGTGAATCTGATCTTGCTACCCGCCTCGCTGCTCATCGGAGCATTCAAGCGCAAGACCTGAGTGCCACGGGGCGACCCGCGCCGCAATTCAGCGTCCGCACACAAATGGCTTGCCATTGTCTCCGCGCCCGCTAGTTTCATCTCCATAAGTGTCCGCGACCCGAAGCGACCGCGGCTTGCTCCAACCCCAACTCCATCCAATGAAGCCCTCGATCTTTCATGACATTCCCGCTCCCGGCCTTCCCCAGTTCAAACTTCCGGCCCGACTGATCCTGTTGGTTCCAGTGGCCTTGGTGGTGCTGATCGGGCTGTTTTCCACCTACTTCACCGTCGATCCGGAGTCCGTCGCGGTGGTTCAGCGCTTTGGCAAATTCCAATACATCGCGGACCCCGGATTGCACTTCAAGCTGCCCCTCGGCATCGACAAGGCCACCATCATTCCGGTCCGCCGCCAACTCCAACTCGAGTTTGGCTTTGGCAGTCAAAATGCCACCAATCCCGATCAGGTCGGCACCGATCCCCAACTGGAGCGCGACATGGTCACCGGCGATCTCAACGCCGCGGAGGTGGAATGGATTCTCCAATACAGCATCTCGGATCCCAAGCAGTATTTGTTTCACGTCCGCAGTCCCGGTTCCACGCTGCGCGATCTCACCGAAAGCGTCATGTGCGAGATCATCGGGGACCGCACCATCGATGAGGTGCTAACCATCGGACGGGCGGAGATCGAAAGGGATTGTCTGAGCAAGCTCACCACTCTGCTCAAACGCTTCAACATGGGCATCTCCGCACAGCAACTCCAACTCAACAACGTGCATCCTCCCGGACCCGTCCAGCGCTCGTTTGATGAAGTCAACCGCGCCCAACAGGAACGGGAAACCCTGATCAATAAGGCCAACGGCGAATACAACCGGATCATTCCGGAAGCCAAGGGGCTCGCCGCGCAGCGCATCTCCAGCGCCGAGGGCTTCGCCGTCCAGCGCGTCAACGAGGCGGAAGGCGACGTGACCCGCTTCAAGCAACTCCTGACCCAATACGACAAGGCCCCCGCCATCACCAAACAACGGCTCTATCTGGAAACCATGGACGAGGTGCTGCCGAAAGTGGGTGCCAAGATCATCCTCGACGAGAGCGCCAAGCAGTTTCTGCCACTCATGAATCTGCAACCT
>Ga0209697_10009075_pt1 | contig 11110 bp, 20 predicted proteins | sample AliMusrvi5mmetaG_FD_184115 | JGI IMG/M metagenome (GOLD analysis project Ga0209697, IMG submission 184115) | Freshwater lake bacterial and archeal communities from Alinen Mustajarvi, Finland, to study Microbial Dark Matter (Phase II) - Alinen... | ecosystem: Environmental > Aquatic > Freshwater... | reverse complement strand
ATGACGGCCAGTAAACCTAACACTCCGCAACTTGGTGACCCTGGCTGGATTTTAACCAGCGACATCTGCCTTCGGAGGGCAGCGCTCTTTACGGGCTGAGCTACAGGGCCGAAACGTTTCGACATTTTGTACAACGAACTTCGCATGTCGCAATTTCTTCTTTTACAGAACCCCATAATTTAAATGCCTGTCTCAACGATTTTATGTTCATCGACTTTTGGCCAATGTCAAACTCTAGAAGAGCGGGGTCCTTCTCATCACAAATTACGCACGGATGTTCAGCATAATAAGCCTGAAGTTCTTGCAATAACATCCGATAGGGTTCTGTTTTCCTCATCGTTTAAAACTGGTAAGGTAGGAGGGATTCGAACCCTCGATGCCCACCTTGAAAGGGTGGTGACTTAAGCCACTTGTCAACTACCTCAAAATTTGGTACTCCCGATGTGATTCGAACACATATAAGATGCTTTAGAAGAGCATTGCCTTAGTCCGTTAGGCGACGGGAGCAAACTTAAAACTTGGTAGCGATGGAGAGAATTGAACTCTCATTCTTGGCTTGAGGGGCCAGCAGCCTACCATTAGCTGACATCGCCATACTTTGGAGACCCCGGCGAGATTTGAACTCGCGACCTCTTGGTTCGTAGCCAAGCACTCTTATTCCGCTGAGCTACGGGGTCTTGGTAGCGATAATGGGACTCGAACCCATGATTTCCTGAGTGAAAGTCAGGCGTCCTAACCAACTAGACGATATCGCCAAAAAATCATTAACGGGATGGCTGCGGCTGTCCGGATTGATCAAATCTTGGACCCACTCATCGACCACGCCTCGATGGGCGCTGCTCTCTCGCGTCTGAGCTACCGTTAAACTTTATTGAGCAAGCTCTGTTTAGTTGAGTCACATTTAAGTGCCTACTTGTTTGATGGAAGGAAACTTTCGTTTCATTTGCTGCTTGTTGCCAAGCCCATCGGATTCTCAATCTCTGACAGGTGCCTTCTTGCTCGTCGGCATTCCCCAAGGATTCTTCTAAACAAAGCCAGTATTTAATTGTCAAATATCTTGTTACTAATGAAGACCGCTTAACACCAACCCTTGGTTGGTTCCAAATCTGGAGGGCCAGCACAACATTCATACAGACATGTTCTTCTTTATATGCTGAGTTTTTGGAGCCGGTGTGCCTGGAATGGCCGGTGGAAGGAGTTATCTACGCCTAGACCGAACAGATGACACACCGAAACGTTCTCGACGTTCCGTTTCGCGTGTTGTTGTTATGTGCGTCATGTTCGTATCTCTATTTATACAACTTAAGGAGTTGGCTGCGAGTATGTCAAACGCTTAGCTTCGCCTCGTCTCTCGCAGCCGTTCTCTTAACTACAGAACCATTATAACACGACCTAACCAGCCTGTCAAGTATTGCTATTTCGAGAGCTGGTTGGCATCAGCAGTCACTTTATAGGACCCATCAGGTTGGCGGCACACTAAAACGTCGTGTTTTTTGCCATCCGAGTCCTTCATGGTTTCCTTTTTACAAGGACTTGGAATAGACGGCGTCACGTAAACACCACCATAATAGGGGTAATAAGCAGGATAGCCGTAATAGCCCCATGTCGGTGCTACGTAAACATGAATTCTCGGCGGTGGCGGTGCATAATGACGATAACCGCGCTGTGCAAAAGCAGAAGTAGCCAACACGAAAAACAAACAAATTAGTTTCATTGAAGTCTCCTGTCCCGGACTCACATATTTATTGACATGGCAAACAAGTTGTGATATAATTGGTTTAGATGAAACAAATCATGCTTGAAATGAAGCGGGACTTCTGGCGCAGGGGGCCATTCTATCGTTTTTATAAATCAGAGGTGTTCCGCTGGTTTATCTCAATGATTGTGTTATTGGCAGCCGGAATGACGATAACAACGGCTGGTCATAAACTTGATATCTCCTGGTTGCAAAATCTGGGATCGTCATTGGCCTTTGTCGGGTTCGCTGGAACAGATTTGACGTTTATTGGCTTCGCATTTTATGACATCTTTGGAAGGTTATTCAAAAATGAATTCTGAACGAGATATGGTGCCAGTATCAGGCAACCCGAACGTACTGATACCGAAAGTTGCCGTTGACAATTGGGATGTCATTTGCCCAGGCCCTGACGAAATCACTGAACCGGAATTCGTAAGCGTCAAGTATGTGTGCTACTGGAAACGCAAAGATTCCGAAGGTTTTCTGTTTCAATGGGCCGTCAAAAAATTTGGTTTTGGAGAGTTGACTTTTTCACGGCCAGTCGGCGGCACGCGCTGGTGGTGCGATAACGAATGCTGCTATCAACCATTTCCAACGTTGGCTCTGAAACACTGGTTGAAAACCATGAAATGGAAACGCAGCACCAATACTCGAATGATGAAAAAGCGGCTGAACGTTCCAGCCATCGTTCAGGAAATGGTTGACAACCCAGATAGCTACACTTGTGTGTGGAGCCATGATGACAAATAATGGCGCAAAGAGCTTCGACCTTTTCAAAACGGAAGCCCATGAACAACATCTGCGTGATATCACCACATGCGCAGAAGTTTTGACACGTAAAATAGAACCCATATGGCGTGAAGACCAGAAAACCTATGAGGTTTTTGTCACCGGTTCTTGGGAATGGAATGCTTCACGTCAAGCTTATAGACACTTCGCCACATCCAAAGGCCAACACGACATTTGCCAACAGTTTTTTGACAAAGGCTGGAAAACAGTAAGGTGCGAACGCATAGCCAGCACTAAGGGATTTTTTCCGTTTTTCCTGCCTAAAGCAACTTACATGTTTACCATTTCAATGGAAGAAGACTGTCCGTACCGTACTTAAGGATCAAAATGACTACACAAACACATGAACAGTTCAAGGTTTTCAGTGGCTATGCCATCGAAACCGCGATTCAGAAAGCCGAACTTTGGGCTAGCTCAGAGCATTGCTCTCCCAAAAGCATCAGTCTGGAACAAATCCAGCAACTGGCTGACAAGTCAGGTCCACCCACATATGAAAGCAAATATGTCTTAACGATTGGCTACCGCGCTGACCAGGTCGGCCATGGTATCAAGATAACGGTGGCTGCACTAGGCCAGCTCACTTCAGATGAAGGATTTGAACGCGCCATTCATCAAGTGGTTGATACTGTTGACAATTTGCTTTGCCACGACATGTTCACCATCAATGACGGGCGCGAAGCTATGATGGTCATGATGAGCGGATTGCTGTGACCGACGAAGAACTAGAACATCGTCGATGCGCTATACGGCCCATACGACAAAACCTACCGTCAAAATTTGGAAGATCTGAAACAAGAACTTGAGGAAGCAGATGCCGGAAAGGTTTTACACAAATAGCTGGGATGAAGTTCTGGGTTTTGAAGGCGAGCTTTCAGAACACGGAACCGTGACATCCACAGACGGCCTTATAGAAGAGCTTGAACTTAATAAGGCCGTCTGGCGCAGCGAAGGTGAAGCTCTTGCCGTTTTATTGGAGTTGGCGGAGCGCGAATTCAAAGTCAACAGATTACGGCTCAAGAAAATCAAAAAATTAGCACGAAAACACTTCATATCGAAAAAAGGAAAGAAAATCTCTTGGCAACCCAAATCATTGATAAAGACCGAGATCGTAGACGGCGAGACCAATGGCTGCGAGAAATGACCGGTAATTCAGGGTCATCTTCTGTTTTGGTTGGACGAAACATTACACTTGGTGATGTTCATCGTTGGCTATTGGAAGAAGTCAGAGGCAACTTTTTGAAGAAAACAACCGAAAATCCTGTGCAGATGTGCGGGTAGGAAGTCATGAGCGAACCCAGCCAAGTTTTTGAAGTAACAATAACTTACAAAGTAAGTGAAGAGCGAGTGCGCGATCTTTTGGTAAGCGCTTTTGAAGGAGGGTCCAACTATTGGTATATGATTGAACGCCACGACTATGGCAAATATACCGAAAAAGACTTCGAAACGGGCGGCGAATTTTACAACCCGGAATATCCAGGAATGGACCACTATTTACTTCCGTTTGTTCCTGGTTGTGGCCTTATCATCAGCGACAGTGTAGATGATGAGCGCAAAGATGAGCACCGGCTGGACCGCGAATCCATTTTGAAAGGGCTGACCTTGATGGAGCAGAACTGGCCGCGTCACTGGGGTAACTTTGTCACGGAAAATGATGACGCAGAAACTGCCGATGTGTTCCTTCAGCTTTGTTTGCTTGGCGATATCGTATACGGATAAATATCACTATGAACATTAATGATATCCCGAAGGGGTTACTCGACGACGTCACCAAGCTCCTGCAAGGCGACCTGAAAGAAACTTTTACATTCCCAGCCACCACCAAATTGACCATAAATTCGGCTTCAGGAGATCTTTTCTACGGTTTAGATTTCAACGTGGACATCAATGATAAAAACATTGATGGTGAATTCCATGGTGAAGGCCATGAAGTTATATCTAATGCATCTGGCTATGAAGAAGCCGTCATAATGATGCTTTTTGGTGTTGGCGACCCTGGTGATAAGGTAAAATGCAACTCTAAGGGCATGCCACGCAAGGGCACCTATACTTTCTCCAAAGCGGAAATGGACAAATGGCTCAAAGATTATGAAGGCGCTACTGGTGGCCCGTTACAACTTGAAGGACTGCAAGAAGATAAAGGTAGCACACTTGGTATTTACGTGGTCTATGGTGCTGCTGGCCGAAACAACGGTTGGGCAGCGGTTAAGGCCAATAGCAAAACCGAAGCAATGGCCATCATGCGTAAGAGCGGCTGGTTGACGACGGGAAAAGTAACCGGTGCGAAAACCGCTGAAGAATACCTCGACAGCGATGATGCTGAAGAAACACAATTTTTCCTGGACGAAATCAAGGAAGGTAACAACGGTAAAGAACTCCAGCATGGTGAATGGGTTGAGCTGGAGTGGGGGAGCTAAGCTCTAAATAGTGATGTGTTAAATTTCAAGCAATTCATCATCGAGAACCCAATATCTCTGTTACAACAATTGCGCGGTTTGCGGTCCAAAATGGCTGTTGCTGCGCAATCCGTGTATGATGGCTGGGACGACGAAGACAGCGATGGTGGTATTTGTGACGAAATCAGCCGTGAAATCCAAACCATTATTGCTAGCGAATTGAATGATGTTGATGTAACGGATGGTGGTCATGACGGCGACGATCACGCCACCACTTTGGCATCAGACAGCTCTGGCCAAATATTTGAAATAGACATTCCAGCCAATGTTTACGAACGTGGCGGTGGGTATTCATGGTCTAAAATACCTAATATCACAATAGAAGCATCTGATGTATTAATCAGCAAGGTCGATCTGCGGCGTGACCAAGTTTTTGACTAACTGCTTCACAAAATTCCACCAATTGTTCATCTGTAAAAGTGTGTTTCGATATGTTTGCCATGTAAGCTACGAATCTGATGTTTCCACGAACATATGGAATGTTGCTATCAATACGATCAACGCTGGCCAAACGCGGATTTCCAACATGTTCCCGCGTATTTTGCGATTGATGAAGGACCATTTTCCATCCAGTTAACGGACACGTTCCGTTCTGTTGATCCCATAGCTCTTTTAAGTATTTCAAATCAACATCGGTTACCCATCCAGACTTTTCACACCGACGATCAATATTACGCATATAAAGCCGAAAGGCAGTCAATTCATCATGGCGATATTTTGTGAAACACTGGCTAGAACAAAACCTTTGTTTGATACCACGGTTATACCGCAACAGCTTTATAAACACATCGCCACACAAAGCACATGTGATGGTAATGGTAGCGGCATTTGGGTGTTTATGTTTGTGATCAATGACGCATTTCCGTGAACAAAACGGTTTTTGGCCACGTCGTATTGTTTGGTTGTAGTTTTTGATAGATCTTTGGAAAATAATGTCGCATGCTGTGCATCTTAAATCAACCATAAATATTATATATGCTAAGTTTTCGTCAATTCGTTGGGGTTGAAACCATCAGCGAAGAAATTATAAAGGACGATTCCGGTAAACCTGCTATATTTCTCCATGGCACCACCAAAGACTTCGTTGAGTTCAAACCAGGCAAACATAAGAAAGATTCACAACTTGGTTTCGGTATTCACTTCACCCAAGAACCTAAGCTAGCCAACCATTACACCGGCTATCAAGACGTCACCAAATCAGGCTCTAAACCAGGTGGCAACGTAAAGCTTGTGAATCTAGATGTTAAAAAGGCCTTCGACCAAACCAAGCTTTATGACGTTAACGGGCCAGAACACCAATTAGCAATCGCCCTCATGAAGGGAACAGGCCGTAAACCAGTTGTTGATGGCGGCAAGGTCTATGTAAATCTCGATATGGTCAGCCCTCAAAAAGCTGAAAAGACGCTTCGCCAGTTTGGTTATGATGCGGTCATTTACGATGCTATTGTGGGCCATTCAATTTTCCAAGGTGGACGTTTTGGGATTTCTAAGGATATTGAAGCCAAAGCTATCTTGGTGCTGGATTCCAGCCAAGTAAAACCAGCATTCATGAAAGAAGACCACGAAGATGGCCCACAAACAATAAGAGGTTGGATGAGTCCCAACGGGAAAGTAACTCTTGTCCCAAAAAACAAAGAGCATGAAGACTGCCCACCAGTTAAGTCCTTAAGCCACTTCCTATCTTCTATTCAAGAGAAAGGCCATGTTCGTTTTGGATACAGCAAAGACAGCTGCCATGGACATGTTTATTATGTCCATTATGACGCAAATCATCCACAAGGTCATCAGACAGCACTTAAAGCATTGCGGTATATGAATCCACATCGTTCTGATCCAGTTTTAATAATGCAACAACCTGGTAATCAAGGTTTGGTTTTCAATTACGGTAAACGAGCTAGTGCAGCAGAACTCACACTTAGAGATGCTGATGAAATGCCAGCATCTAAAGCATATCGTTTTTTACAAAACAAGATTGCATCCCAAAATGAAATATGATTACTTTTGACATCAGCCCTTATTACGAGACTCCCGGCACCTTCTACCAGGTGGGCGGCGGTGATACTTCGTTGCAGTGTCGCGAATTAACAACCGAACAAGACCGTATCCAACAGGAAGTTAGCAAGCTGGCACTAAATATCAACATGAGAACATTAGCAGAAGAAAACGCACAAAGACAGTTTTACACTGAGATCCTCGCAGTATGCCAGAAATATGGTATGCAGAGCGTTCCATCCAACGATTTCCGTAAAACCGTTCTTGAGAACGCAAGCACCCGTGGCATCAAGGTTACCATCGAACAGAACTAATTGCTATGGAAATCGGACCCTTGGGACTCGCAAGAATTAATGTCTTGAAGATTGCCATCGAAGTATTTGAAAATGTGGAGTTGGTTGAAAAGTGGCTCTACGAACCAAATGCAGCGTTGGGCAATAAAACACCAATCGAGCTATTAGAGGCTGGTCAAGAATTAGAGGCCATTGAAACCGTTTTGCGTAGAATCCAGCATGGAGTTTACAGTTAACATGGAGTTGTGGACAGCATATTATTGCCCCAGCGATACCCAAGGAGGCGAGTCTAAGTTCGATTTGCCTGATGAAAATGCTGCTATAGAATATGTTTGCCAAAACATGTGTACGGATTGCCAAGCAGAACGTGCACGAGCTGCAGCGGGAAGCGATGACGACAACCTCCACCCGTCATGCTATCATGAGTGGCTTGTGATGCCTACAGCAAAATATCAAGACGCAAACGGTAACTGGGACAAGCTCTGTGAAGCCGGTGGGTGGAACAAAATCTGGGAGAAGTCGTGAAAAGTTTCCGTCAGTTTAATGAAGGCCGACACTTTGACTTATTGTCTCGTCGCTGGGACATTGACGCTGTTGATCGTTATGTGGCTCGCAAAAAGCTTAAACCAACCAGCACCATCAACCCCAAAATTTGGATCGACAGCGAATGGGGCCATATTATTCCAGTTGACCATGAATTTATTGCCAGTGACAAAGTTGACTTATCCAAGCCCATCTATGTTGCTAAAATTTTAGACCCATCAACCCAGAAGTACATGCATATTCCGATTGATGGGTGGCATCGGCTACACAAAGCAGCACAAAAGGGCATTACATCTCTTCCTGTGATAATGATTGACGGCGACGACCCCCAGTTTTATTAGCCCTAAATAGTGCCTAGGGGCCTTTATATTGTCGTTAGCAAACTATCCATTTGATGATGCTGCAGTCCGTTACGACTTTGTCAATACCAACAATAACGGGTTAAACATTGTTGACACTCTGGGTGGTTCACCAGCTACAATATCCTCTACCCCAACATACAACAAATATGGTTTGGTGTTAGATGGTAGTCAAGTTATATCACTGCCTATAGAAGCTTCACCTCCCACATTGGAAAGCACAACAGTTTTCCTAGCAATAGACCTTACACAGCCGCCAAATTCTACAACAATGCATATTGTTCAAATTAATGGTGGACTGTTGAGTGTTAATATTGATGATGTCAACGGTTTAACCGTATCGTTTGGCCCAGACAGTATATCTGGAAGGTATTTTCCTCAAACCGGCCACATAGCATTAGCGGTTCGTGCAAACCCCATAGAGAAAACATTGGGAGTTAGAGCAGCCAGTGAAAACTCATTGGTATATGTTGACGACATAATCTTGTCTGGATATCATATTCCAGATTCAACAGAAAGTTTTATAGGAATTGACACAATCGGAACTTTAACATTTTGTTCCATTTTCCATTCGCTATGCTCCAACGGGCATGTGGGGCAAATGTTTAATTATCATCATACGGCTTTAACAAATCGTATCCAGGGAGCTGGGGCACCCTTTACACAGCATTCATCCTTTCAATTAGGGGCTTTTCAATAATGGCACTCGTAATAAGACATTCTTTTGTATCCAACAAACAAGATGGAAATGACAACAGTGTTGTTCGTCCCTCTAATTGGAATTCAGACCACACAATTACTGGAACTGTTGATGAAACGATGCTGCTGTTCACTGACATCACCACAGCAAATGTCAGTACATTGAAGCATGGCCTTACTCCCAAACTTCCTAATGATGCCGCCAGATATCTAGATGGAACTGGCAATTGGTCAAGCCCATCAGGTGGTGGAGGAGGAGACGTTACAGCAGCTGGCGATAATAACTTTAGTGGAATAAATCATTTTTCAAACAGGATTCATCTTGGCGAAACACCGCCTTGTGACTTCGCTCAGGTTACCGTTTATCAAACGCTGAACAACACGACCAATTCATCTATGATGGACGTGGTTGTGACTGGTGGTGGTTTCACCGATATGGTCGGACTGCTTGTCATTTCGCATTCCACCGATGATCTTTCAAATCAGACCAGCTTGTATGTTCGAGCCGACAACGATGCTGGAAACATTGGTCAAACGGCAGCGATTTTGATTGACTCCCCACAAGTTGCAAATCATGTAAGCACATCTTACGGATTGCTCATCAATAACCAACTTACAGGCAGTAATCAAAGTGCGGCGTATAACATCTATTCGGCAGGTTTCTCAAGTCGCAATGTGTTTGAAGGGTTTGTCGGCGCAGGCACAGGCAATCCAACTTACCCACTGGTAGTTCAAAGCACCAGTGGAGTGGATGGTCACTACGGTCAGATCAACGTGGATATTGTCTGCAGCGGGTCGGAAGCAGGATTGCGTCTCAGCAACACATCTAATAATGGTCGTAACTATACGCTTCTTTCGACAGGAACCGGATCTAACGTAGGCGATGGTAAGTTTATCATTGGTGACGCGACGGCTCAGGTGCCTCGTTTTGAAATTGATGCAACAGGTATCATTACTTTTAATAATGCATACAACTTTCCAAATACAGCCGGAACTCCAGGGCAGGTACTGGTTCTCGACGGCAACAACTTATCTTGGAACACTATTAGTGAAAGCCCAATCACTACGAGCTATACTGATCAAAGATTGCTAACAAATTTCAGAGATCCACAGTATGGTGGCAACGCTGATTTACGAGTGCTTCGTATTGGTTCTATATTCCAAAACAGCAATCAAGGCCCGAACACGACATGGTTTACGATGCCCACGGCTCCCACAAACGATAACAATAGTTGGGCACCTCCTGCAATTGCGGCCTCGATCAGCTTCTTTGCATATTATTACTTGCACAACCCAAACATTAATGGCAATGGTTGGTATCAAGGAATGACCAAAGGCCGGATTGAGTTCCTTAATGGCTATTCGGCCATAGAAACTTCCGCTGATCAACTCACAAACAACGCTGTGATGACATTCGCAAACGTTTCTGGCAACGAGCTTAAGTTTAATTTTTTGGGTCAATGGGACGATCCAAATACAGTTTGCAACATTACATTACACTGTGTAGCTGAAATTTTCACATCTCCGGAGTATTACTGCTAATGATTACCCTAAGACCTTCCAACACACTTGGAGTGCTGCAAACGCCGACACTCGAATCGTTGCGTAGCTTCAGCAACAACTCTTATTATAACCCGGCATTCCTGGGAATCAACGAACTTGCTGTAATCAATGATGACACACAACAAGCTGGTGGAACAGTTCCCATGCACCAGCACGCAAATTTGGAAATTGTCAGCTATCATGTTATTGGTTCTTCTAGACACGTTGATACTCTTGGAAACGATGTTGTTGATACTCTTGGGAACGTTTATCTGATGAGCGCTGGAAATGGCCTGGCACATTCAGAAACCAATGCGAACAATGGCCCAACCAGATATCTTCAAATTTGGTTTAAGCCCAACCAAAAGAACACAATTCCTACCTTTGTTCGTGAACAGGTTACAGCAGAACAAAAAACAAATAATTTTCGTTTGTTGGCAAGCAATACCGGACCGTTAGTAATGAAAACTGATACGGCCAAGCTGTACGCCGGAATATTCAACCAAGATTTTACGCAACCGCTGGACGCCACTAAGACCTATTATCTCTATGTGGTAAATGGATCAGTTGCAGCGAACGGCCATACTCTCCAAATGCGTGATGCTATCAAAATCGACCATGAAACTCAACTCAATTTAACTTTGGCAAACTGTGAAATGTTGTTTTTTGAATTATAAGGAAAACCTATGTCTTATATTAAAT
>Ga0209697_10009070_pt1 | contig 11112 bp, 10 predicted proteins | sample AliMusrvi5mmetaG_FD_184115 | JGI IMG/M metagenome (GOLD analysis project Ga0209697, IMG submission 184115) | Freshwater lake bacterial and archeal communities from Alinen Mustajarvi, Finland, to study Microbial Dark Matter (Phase II) - Alinen... | ecosystem: Environmental > Aquatic > Freshwater... | reverse complement strand
CATTAAATGATAGTCAAAGCCCCGGGGCCAGGTAACACGAATCAGACCAGTTCTTTTTCAACTTTCCTTTCCAATTTTAAAACGAGATTAGCAGATATATTTCAAAACCATGAGAACATCGAACACCTGAGTATCCAACGTGGGATACCTCCCATTATACTCAACGATATCATGGCAACCAATCCGTTGTCGGTCGGTATTCCAACACAGTATGGGGGTCGGGGTGGCCACATACAAGAGTGTCTTTCACTAATGGAAGCAACGTCTCATGAATCCCTGGCACTATCACTCACCTTCGGAATCAATATCGCTTTGTTCCTTCAGCCCTTTTCAAAATACGGCGATGAAAGCTTAAAAACTGCCGTGTTTTCGGATTTTCTTAAAGAGCATAAGATGGGTGGACTTATGATTACTGAACCCAACCATGGCAGTGATGCTTTACACATGCAAACAAACTATAGTCGTGAAGGGGAATTTTTTCATATCAACGGAATCAAACATTGGGCAGGTCTTACCGGATCTGCCGATTACTGGCTGCTGGCAGCACGTCAGAAAACATCCCAGACAAACCTGGCCAGGGATATTGACTTTTTCCTTTGCGATATAAAAAGTCCGGGCCAGCAGATCGTGGTAGAAGAAAAATTCAACAATCTTGGGCTATACAATATTCCTTATGGAAGAAACCGCCTGGATGTCAGAGTACCCATTGCCCATCGTTTGCAACCGCATACCACAGGGTTGAAACTGATGCTTGACCTGCTGCATCATAGCCGGATGATGATGCCAGGCATTGGATTAGGCTTCATCCAGCGAAATTTACAGGAGGCCATAAGGCATTCTAAGGAACGTAAGGTCGGGGGAAAGTTGCTGTTCGATTTTGATCAGGTCCAGGCACGCATAGCAAATATCCAGGCAGCTTATACCATCTTATCAGCCATGTGCATATATAGCAGCCGGGAGGCCACCACTGAGGCCGACCTCTCATCATATGGCCTCGAGGCCAATATAATAAAGACTGTTGTATCTGACCTAATGCATGAATCGGCACAATCACTTCTTCAGCTCACCGGTGCCAAAGGGTATAAGCTTGATCATATTGCGGGACGGGGGACTGTCGACAGCCGACCGTTCCAGATCTTTGAAGGATCAAATGACATTCTCTATTTCCAAATCACCGAAAGTGTGATCAAATCGATGAGACATAAACAAGAAAAGAATCTTTTCAACTTTTTGAAAAAGCACCCGATCTCCCTCCGGGCGGCTGAATATGTGAAGGATATTACCAAATTCGAACCCACAGTAATATTGGCCCAACGTAAACAGATTGAACTGGGACGGGCCATCGCCCGAATTTTTTCTATTGGATTCGTGCTGAACCTGGGCGATCTTGGTTTCAGGAAGGATCTGATTAACGGGGCTATAACTATTCTCCTGCAGGAAATCTGCACCATCATGGAATCGTACCGGTTTGGTGATAGTCCCCTGGTAGTAGAGGACTACAAGGAAAATGGGGAATGGCTGGAATATCTGTCATTATAGAATGCCCTTTACATTCTGCTATAATTGGTTTAATGAGGATAATTGAGCACGAACGCAATTAAAGATGGGTTATTTAGTAAAAGTGGAAAAAACAATGGCTTTGACCAGCTTCCGCCGGCACAATCTGACCAATTCATATTATTGATTGCTAATGAGGTAAAGTGGTCAACAAAAACCGGTGGGAGGTGATCGAAGATTCGTTTTATCCAGGTTGTCACAAATTTTATTAGTCAGTGAATTCATTTCCCGGCTATTAATTGCTCTTCACAAGCAAGTAATACGGGTATACCGAATGGTTTTCCCAGGCCTGGAAATGGACGGTATCCTGGGGGAAGACTTTGTAGTATTCAGCATCAGGGTACAGGGGAACGAGGTCACCGCAGCGCTCGAAATCGAACGTTTGCAGTAAGGCGGGCTCGACATATCCGGGCATTGCCTTAATTACCCTCGGGTACACGTTTTCATGGATGATGGTCAGTATTTGTTTGATTATCTCCGGTCCTGCGGCTAAAAACTGCTTGTAGCTGCCATCGAATTTCGGTCCGGCCGGGTAATTGATACTGGCAAGAAATCCTTTCATGTCAAAAAACGGGCTGATCTTTGGGAAATCAACTGCGGTCTGAAATGTAATACCTATGCAGGGAACCCAGTCCAGCACGTTGTTTGCCGACATCGCCCATCCGCCGGTATTGATTTTCTGATAATCATAGGCATATTGGAGGTTGCCGGTCTTTGGCGCCGCAATTAAATATGTTTTTAATCTGAAGTCGGATGGCAGTTTGCCATCTTTCTGCAGATAACGGATGTATGATGTGGCGAGAAACCCTATGCCGCTTCCCTGGCTGTGGCCGAGAAGAATGAAATCACGAACGCCTTTGCCATACTGCTCCCTGATCTGGCTTACGAGTTCATCGGAGATATGCGCAAGACCAAGCAGCATTCCAAGATGCACTGCCGCACCTTGCAGTTCGGCTAATTTATACTCAAAGGTTTTAGTGTCTGATAATTTGATCTTACCAACTGCAGGCACCATCGGGCTGTAAAATGCAGCGGTAAAACTCAGTCCTCCCGGGTCCACGATGGATCCCCTGATGGCGATCACTGCCTTGTTGTCGCTGGTATTCCATACATCAAAGCGGTTCATCAGCGGGGAAACTTTTGAGCGGAAAACCTGTTTGATCCCCGCCGGTGCGGGGGTTTTAAAACCGCCAATATCGGCTGAGTCATAGGCGCGTTCCATCACAGGGAGCAAGGAAGTAAGCTCGGCTTTGTCATACCCGGGTACCAGGACTGCGGATTCCTTAGTCTGATTGCATCCGGCAAATGAAAGGCATATTGCCGTTGCTGTAATATATAATGATAATGATCTCATAATGCATGGATTGTCAAACCCAAAGGTATGGAACTTCCTGCCTGCCCGACAATGATCTTACAAGGGAATTTAATGACGGATGAATTACGGGCCTGGGAAGAAATAGTGATAAGGGCAGTAGTGAGGGTATCATGCACCCTGTTTCACTACCTTTGTCCTGCTCAATTTCACAACATGATCCGCAGACTTCAGCAACTCGAAAAAGCCGCAAGCGCCCTGGAACCTGCGGCCGGCAAACGAAAGAAAACCAGGGATAAGGTCATTGCATACGGGGAGGATTTATTATTCGGCCCTGGGTGATTACCTGGCCGATGTGACGAACCGCCTGGCGGCCTTGTTTTTCGGCTCTCCCGGCGCCGTGCGTATGGAAAACATGATGATCTCCTGGCTTGCGGGTATCCTGGGGTTTCCGGCTTCTGCAGCAGGCAATCTCACTTCGGGCGGCAGCATCGCCAACCTTATCGCTGTGGTAACGGCAAGGGATGCGAAAGGAATAGATTCAACAAAGGTCCCGGTATCAGTGATCTATCTTACGCAGCAGACACATCATTCGGTGCAAAAGGCGACCCGTATTGCGGGGCTCAGTGAATGCATTCTGCGGTATGTGCCTATGGATTCGCAATACAGGATGAATGCCGGCGAACTGGAATCTGCCATCCGTAGTGACAAGCAAAATGGACTTAATCCTTTCCTGGTCGTTGCTTCGGCGGGGACTACCGATACGGGGGCCGTAGATCCCCTGGGAAAGATAGGGGAAATAGCCGCAGCCGAGGGTTTGTGGTTTCATGCGGATGCGGCTTACGGTGGTTTTTTTATCCTCACCGAGGAAGGAAAAATCAAACTGGCGGGGATAGAAAAAGCCGATTCGGTTAGCATAGATCCGCATAAGGGAATGTTCCTGCCTTATGGACTGGGAGCCGTGGTCGTGAAGGACATGAACAGCCTGAGGAATTCGCATTATTACCTGGCTTCCTATCTGCAGGATGCCCAGGGGACTAACGAGGAAATTTCTCCCTCGGACCTCTCGCCCGAACTTACCAAGCATTTCAGGGGACTGAGGATGTGGCTGCCGTTGAAACTGCTCGGGACTAAGCCATTCGGCGCGGCACTTGAGGAAAAACTCCTGCTTGCAAAATACTTCTACCGGGAGATCGGTAAACTGGGCTTCGAAACCGGCTGCGAACCGGATCTGTCGGTGGTGACCTACCGCTGGATCCCGAAAACCGGCAATGCCGATGAGTTCAATAAACGCCTTGCCGAAGAAGTGGTGAAGGACGGGAGGGTATTCATTTCCTCCACGGTCCTCGATGGAAAGGTGACACTGAGGCTCGCCATTCTTTCATTCAGGACCCACCTGAAAACGGTTCGGCTCACGCTGGAGATCCTCAGGGAAAAAGTGGAGTTGCTGGAAGGGTAAGATTGAAATACCGGAAACGATTACCACCTTGTACCGATTAATCATGTCCCGCCTACTCGACAATGATCTTTTTTGTCGTGCAGAAAAGCTGTTGCTTCCCTTGCTCAAGAGCGGATAACAACAATGTCACCTCTTAGAAATCTTTCCATGCTTCGTCCTCCTCGGGTCTTAACCAGTCCTTGCCCAAAGATGATTCACTTGCTTGCATGCAGAATGAAAGATCATCTTTGTTCTTGCCTGGTTTCTTTAACCGGAGGAATTCCATATGATCTTTCCATGGTTTATTTCGAGCCAATTCCGGATTGAACCTTGCACTGGGATCCCTATCTGAAAAACCGCCGCTCCCTCATCCCCTTACACGTGTTTTCACGTACATACGCGATTTTCTATCATTATAAGTTGTAAATTTCAGCAAATCTTTCGCCGTTGGTTCAATTCTGAAAAATTTAAGATTGGAAAAAGATTTCATTTTCAGGCAAATAGCTTATATCTTAGACATATTCATTTATTTCCGGTGATTTACGGCACAAACTTTGCATTTATAGACTATCCAATGCATAAACCCAGACCAGGATCAGAATACACAATTCTAAAATCTATGTAAAACCAGGTGTTTGACTTACCTGCCAGGGATCCGAAAAACCGTAACTTGCAATCAAAGAATAAAAAGCATTGCCTGCTAAATCTAAAACATATGAGAACACATTTACACACATGGTATCAATTACTGGTATCGGGGATTATTATTGCGCTCTGCAGCCTTATGATTTCATCGGGCCTGAAAGCCCAGGAAACGGACTGGAGACAGGAAATCAAAAAGAAAAATCCACAAAACTTTTTCGAAATTCAACAGGCATTTAATGATTATTGGAAAGATAAGACACCACAAAAGGGAACGGGAGTAAAGCCATTCCAGCGCTGGTTGTGGTATTGGGAAAGCAGGGTTGACAAACAGGGCAATTTCCCGCCTGCAAGCATCACCTGGAACGAATGGGCAAAATATGAAGCGTCGCAGGATCTTAAAACTTCTTACGTTTCGTCGGGGAACTGGGCATATGCCGGGCCCGACAGCGCAAACGGAGGGTATTACGGTATGGGACGGGTCAACTGTATTGTTTTTCATCCTACCAATAAAGACATCTTCTGGATTGGCACTGCTGCCGGTGGTGTATGGCAAACCGTCGATTTCGGAAAAACCTGGACCACTACCTACGGCAATCAGCCCGTTCTGGGTGTAAGCGATATGGTGGCCAGTAACACCAACCCTGTTGTACTGTATGTTGCAACCGGTGATGGAGACAGAGGCTCAGGATGTGATGTGAACAATACCATTAAAGGGGATACCAAAAGCATAGGTGTGCTTAAATCTGAGGACGGAGGCCAGAACTGGAAAGCAACCGGGCTGAATTTCCTGGTTTCGGAACAGAAGCTGATCGGCAGGATCGTAATGAATTCCTTAAATTCCAAAACCCTGCTCGTTGCAGCCTCTGATGGGATTTATAAAACTACCGACGGCGGAAGCAGCTGGATAAATAAGAAGCCCGGATTCAATTTTCTGGATATTATATACAAACCGGGTGACACACTGAGCTTGTATGCAGCTACTTATGATCCAACAGAGAGTGGTTCTGCCCAGGTGTACAACTCCCGGGATGGAGGTGAAACATGGGATGTTAAAACTACTTTTTCAAAAGTTCTGAGAATTGGTCTTGCAGTTTCAAACGCCGCTCCCAACAGGGTTGAGGCGGCCTGTGTCAATAAAAAGGAAGGTCTCCAGGGCCTGTATCGTTCTGATTATTCAGGGGATAGCTTCATTCCGTATTACTTAGTCGATACCAATTGCACAAAAAATCTGCTGAACAGTAGGATGATACCCGATAGTACCTGTAAAGGGCAGGGGGAATATGACCTTGCATTCGCAATCAATCCGTCGAATGCATCAGAGATATACCTGGGGGGTGTGAATACATGGAAATCAATTACTGCAGGCCAAACATGGAACCTGGCGAATTACTGGACAGACTATAAAAATCCTTCAATTCCAGTCGTTCATGCCGACAAGCATTATCTCAAATATCATCCCCTGGTTCCGGGTTGCCTGTTTGAAGCCAATGATGGAGGGCTGTATTATACCACTAACGGTGGGTCAAAATGGAATGAAATAACCAAGGGGCTTCCCATTTCCCAGATTTACAGGATAGGAGTAAGTCAGTCGACCTCAAGCCAGGTTATATGCGGATTGCAGGATAACGGGAGCCGTGAGAAATATTCAAACGGATGGGGTGAAGTAAGCGGAGGAGACGGAATGGAATGTATTATAGATTATTCAAATAATAAAATACAGTATTGTACTTATACTTATGGGGAGATATACCGAAGTTTGACAGGATCCTGGGAAACTTATGATACCATTTCCAAGAACATCCCGGGCGGGCAACAGGAAGGCGCCTGGGTAACTCCTTATGTTCTGAACCCGAAAAATTCCAAGTCAATTTACGCCGGGTATTATAAGGTATATAAGAGTATGAACCGTGGAAACAGCTGGGCTTCGATTTCCGACAGTATCCAAAGAAAAAATACGATCAGAAGCATAGCTGTTGCACCATCCGACAGCAATTCGATCTACGTGGCAACCTTCACAAAGATAGTCCATTCAAAAAATGGGGGACAGAGCTGGGACACGATTACCGCAGGTTTGCCTTCAGGAACCTATATCACTTTCATAGCGGTTAATCCGGCCAATGCTGACAATGTGTATGTATCATTGTCGCCATACATTGCAGGACAGAAAGTCTATAAATCAACGAATGCCGGCCAGAACTGGACCAATATATCGGGAACCCTTCCAAATCTTCCTGTAAACTGTATCATCTATGAAAAGGGAAGCAATGAGGGCTTGTATGTTGGGATGGATGTTGGAGTGTTTTATAAAAATGCAAACCTGCCCGACTGGATTCCGTTCAATACCGGGCTTCCCAATGTGATGGTAACCGATCTCGAAATCTATGATGCTGGCAAAACCCTTTATGCCGGGACCTTTGGCAGGGGCTTATGGCAGTCGGATGTATATCATCCTGCAGGCATAGCCGAACAGCAACCCTCGGGATTGCGTCTGTATCCCAATCCCTCAAATGGAAACTTCACGCTTGAATTTATCAGGCCTGATCAAAATAAGATCGTTTCACTTGAGATCTTCTCCATCGACGGCAGGCAGGTCTGGCGCAGGGATAACCTTTCCACCGGGCAGTACCAGGTCAGTGTACCTCAGCTGAATTCGGGAGTATACCAGATGAAAGTGATTCTTTCAGATAAGACAGTTACGAACTTCAAAATGATCATCAGCCATTAATCTATTAAGTGTCAAGGGGGTGAAATATCGGTTGATATTTCACCCCCTTGACTTTTTATCCCGGGCAGGGATTCCTCATTTTTTATCCAGGAATGTAACGCTTCCGGTGTCAAGGTTATAATAGGCGCCCACGACAACCACCTCGCCGCTTTGGACCAGGTGTTTCAGCACAGGTTCAGAAGTTTGGAGGGCAACGACCTCGTTCCTGACGTTGGCGATGCAGGTGGCTTCGGCATCCTGTCCTATGGTGGCTTTTACCGCCGGTTGCAGGGAAGCTACGATCGATTTGATATGGCCTTCAGCCGCAGCAGTATCTCGGGCAGCGGCAATAGCGCCGCAACGCTGATGCCCAAGCACCACGATCAGTGATACATGAAGATGTTCGGCGGCATATTCAATGCTTCCTGTCGTATGATCATCAAGGATATTACCTGCTTCCCTCGCGACGAACAGATCACCCAGTCCCTGGTCAAAAAGAACCTCAGGACTTGTCCGCGAATCAGCACAACCCAGTATAACTGCAAACGGGTGCTGGCTATTGGCAAGTTCCTTGCGCCGGGCTTCATTCTGACGGGGATGCAGGGTTTTACCTGAAACGAACCTCGCATTGCCTTCGGCAAGTAACCTCTTCGCTTCAGCTGGTTTGATTAAGGTAGAATGCTGGTCCTGCCCTGAAACAAGGTTGAAGCTGCCGAAACAGCTTGCAAGAAAGCAGGCAATGATAATAGGGATATGACTTTTTATTGTTTTCATGGTTTTTTGTTTTTAGCCTGAACACACAGGCAATATTGATTATTGATTGCCTGCTTTAATTGAATCCTGAATTAGCAGGATGACAAAAGTATCTGCAAAAAGCATCACTTTTCATGTTTTTTATTGCAAGGGTTGCAAAAAAAACGGATCTGAACATATTTGATCCGCAGATTATGCAAAACGGATGAGATTTCCCGTGAATTTCCAGGCGTGGTTTGTAGGTTTCAATAATCCTTTAAGCTTCATCGCATTCGTCAATTTCATGAACGGACCTGTTCAGGGTACCTTTAATCGGTCTTAGTCACGTCATTGATAAACCGGAAGTATATGAAAAAATCAACCATCTTTCCGATCATCCTTTTCCTGGTGATCGCTGCCTGTGAGAGGTCACAGTTTGCAGTAACAACGAGGCATTCAAAAAACGGCAGGGTGACTTATGCAAACCATTACCGCAACGAACCATCCCAGTGGGCGAAAGTTAAAATGCATAACAGCGTGGTCAGGCATTCTGAGGCACTAAACACCCCGCCGGCTGCTGTCCAACAGGAGAAACTTAGTCTTTCCGGATCTGAAATCACCAGGATCAGCGCAGGATCAGCATATGGCCAGGGCAGTCTGCTTGCATCGAATTCAAAGGATCCACTTATCCTTTCAGTAAATGAAACCCGCCTGATTTCAGGTGATAAACAGTTCGATACAGATAAGAACCTTTATACTTCCGAAAAGTCCAGGGATAATCCTGATACTGTAATAAAGAAAATCCCGGAACAGGAAAAAACTTCGAATATTTCAGGGAAGCAAATAATTAAATTTAAGGACGGTCATATCATAATCGGCAAAATCGTATCTCAGACTTCCGATACTTTAAAATTCATGCAGTCAGCATTGGAGGATACTGTTAGTAAAGCGCCAATGTCAAAAGTTGAAACGATATTACCCGACACCAGGAAGATTGAACCCCTGGGGATCATATCCCTGGTATGTTCCCTCCTGGCATTCCTGCCCTTTCTCCTGGGATTGATTCCCGTTTTTGGTATTCCGCTTGCGGTTATCGGGATAGTTTTGGGGATAATAAGCATTAAAAGGATCAAGCGTCATCTTGCACAATATAAAGGGAAGGGTTTTGGTCAGGCCGGTCTCGTTGTTGGTGTTGCCGCAATGGTTTTGATCATTATTCTTCTGATAAGCATGGTTGCTTCTTCCTTTAGCAGTTGCTCAAGTATGACACTTGATGTATGATTGAAATTAAACCGATTCAAAATCAGCGAATTAAAAATTATTATTATGAAGAATTGGATTATTTTTTTAACGGGTTTATTCCTGGTGAACTCAGCCTGCCAGCGGTCGCAGTTCGCTGTAACAACCAGGACATCGAATAACGGCAGGGTGACTTATGCAAACCACTACCTCAACGAAGCATCCCAATGGGCGAAGGTTAAAACTCATAAAAGCTTTGTCAAACCAGTTGCGGCACAAACCCCTCCGGCTTCAGAAAGACCGGAGGCTATCAGTCATTCGGGATCTGAAATCACCAGGATCAGCCCTGTGTCAGCTTACGGCACGGGCAGCCTGCTCGCATCAAACTCAAAAGACCCTGTCATCCTCGTTGTAAACAGGAATCATATCATTCCATATAATGAAATGATCGTCTCATTAAAAAAGAAAGTTGGGTATAAACCCGTTGATAGTTCCCGGGACACCACTGGCAGAGGTAAAATTATAATTGATACTCTTACAAAGGCCCCCATGGTGATCAGGTACAAGGGAGGGAGAGAGGATACTGCCCTGATTATTTCAAGGTCAGGCGACACATTAAGGTATCAGCTGATCACTGAAGAGGGCGTTTTGCGGACTGTTACCATGGACAAGGTCGAAACAATTGTTCCTGCTCCGCTTCCTCCTGCCAAATCCGATTCAACCACAGCCATGCCGGGCAACAACCGAAAAACCGAACCAGCGGGAATAGTTGCCCTGGTATTCTCTTTCCTGGGCCTTGTGCCTGTTTTCGGGATACCCTTTGCCCTTATCTCTATCATATTGGCAACAGTAAGCCTTGGAAAAATCAGGCGCAATCCTGAAAAATTTTATGGGAAAGGAGTTGCAATTGCCAGTATGGTTATATGGGGTGCAGGATTGATTGTTTACCTGGCACTTATCTTCAGCGGCGCCTTTTCGATGTAATATGGATCTCTGTATGGCCAGAATCCAGTTACAGTTTAGAAAATTGAAATTATCCTGCATCCTGCCATCCAATGTGAAAGCACAAAAAAAGCCGTCCTTTCGGGACGGCCTTTTTTGAATAATTACAAAAAAGCTGTTATTTCTTAGCTTTTTTAGCGGCTGCCTTAGGTGCCTTAGCTGCTTTAGCAGGCTTGATAAGGTGCTTCTTAACTGAATCCTGATGAGCAATCGAGTCAGCTACTTTTTTCTGAGCGGCCTGAACCTTGGCGATTGAATCAGCAATTTTCTGCTGTTCAGCCTGAACTTTTGCCATAGAATCAGCTACTTTGGTAGAGTCAGCAATCTTTTTTGCTTCGATTTCTTTTGCACTGGGGCCACATGATGTCATGAAAGCTACAGCACCGATAACTAAGATTAATGCAAGTTTTTTCATTTGTTTATTGATTTTTTTAAATTCTGCTGCAAAGATACGTAAATTTTAACATTCATTAACAAATTTTT
>Ga0209697_10009069_pt1 | contig 11112 bp, 14 predicted proteins | sample AliMusrvi5mmetaG_FD_184115 | JGI IMG/M metagenome (GOLD analysis project Ga0209697, IMG submission 184115) | Freshwater lake bacterial and archeal communities from Alinen Mustajarvi, Finland, to study Microbial Dark Matter (Phase II) - Alinen... | ecosystem: Environmental > Aquatic > Freshwater... | reverse complement strand
CCCGTCACGCGTGCTTTCAAACTCCTTCGGTTTCGGCGGATCGAATGCCACGGTGCTCCTGGAAAAGCTGCCATGAAGGACGAACCTCTTTCCATTCTCGGTGTCGGGTGCGTGACGGCCCTCGGGCGGGATTGGAAAACCGTCTGGGAACATATTTGCGCCGGGAAAAGACCCGGGCCGGATGCCCTGCAGGGCCCCGGATGCGCCGAGCCTGTCGAGGTTTTCAAAACCGCCCTGCCCGACATTCCGGCCGCTGCCAGCGCCCGTTTGCGGCGGTCCGGACCGATCTCCTATTTCGCCTGTGCGGCGACAGCGGATGCCGTTCAGGAATCAGGCCCGCTTCCCGCCGCGCGGACGGCTTTGGTCTTTGCGGCATCGGATGGTTCGGTTTCCTACACGCGGCGGTTTTATGAGGAGGTCGTGGCGCGCGGGGCCGGCAGCCCGCTGCTTTTTCCGGAAACCGTTTACAATGCCCCGGCCAGCCATGTCGCGGCGATGCTTGGATTGGACGGAGTCGTGTTGACGCTCGTGAACGATGCGACCGCCGGCATGGATGCGCTCGCGACGGCGTCCGAGCTCATCGGTTCCGGCGAGGTCGATCGTTGCCTCGTCGTGGCGGCCGAGGAGTTGGATTGGATCACCTGCGAAGGATACCGGAGGTGGAAAATGACCGCATCTTCAGCCGAAACCGAGCGCGGCGCCGTGCTCGCTGAGGGAGCGGTTGCCTTGGTGTTGGGGCCGCCATCATCCGCCCACGTGCAGATCTCACGGGTTCATCCGGGCCGGATCCTCCGCCGCTACTCGGATGCCAGACAGACGCTCCGGCGCGTTATCGGGGAGCTGGCCGATGGAACAACTCCGGACCTCGCTGTTCTTTCCGCATCCGGAACCCGGTCGGGGATCCTCGAGGAATCACTCGTCAGGGAATGCTTTCCCGGTGCCCGCCTGCTCGCGCCAAAACGCTTTGCCGGCGAGGCATTCGCCGTATCGAGTCTTCTGCAGTGCCTCTGTGCGCGGGAGGCACTCATACGGTCCGGAACCGCGATCGTCCCGGTCCTCGGGTGGAGCGGGCAGGTCGGGGGAGCGTTTCTTATCTCGCCGGGATCTCAAGCTTGACTCGGATGAATTTCGATCCGAAAACGCTGGATGCTGCCATTAGTTTTGTGGAATATCACCGCATTCACCCCGGCGCGAATCTTCTGCACGGGCTGATCACCATCATATGAAAAAAGAACTCATCGCCCACGCCGGTTGGAACCGCAACCTTTACCTGGCCAACGATCACGCCGAGGTCATCGTCACGCTTGATGTCGGCCCCCGCATCCTGAGCTACAAGCGTCCGGGTGCCGAAAATGTTTTCAAAAGCTACGACGACCAGCTCGGGTCGTCGGGAGAATCCGATTGGAAAATCCGGGGTGGCCACAGGTTTTGGATCGCCCCCGAGGACGAGGTCGTTACCTACCATCTCGACAACCAGCCGGTGGATTACCGGATCGAGGAATTCACGCAGGAGATCGTGATCGACTCGCTCCAGATCCAGGCCGGACAGATTATGAAAAGCCTTGCCGTCACATTGGCGGACAACGATTCGCACGTGACCGTGCGCCACACGGCAAGAAACGACGGCGATGAGCCGATCCAGATCGCTTCGTGGGGGCTGAGCGTCATGAAGCCGGGAGGAATTGAAATCATCCCGCAACCTCCGCTCGGCGAACACCCGCGCGACCTTCTCCCCAACCGAGGCATCGTCCTCTGGCCCTACACCGACCTCTCCGACGCCCGCTGGCATTTGGGCCGAGACTTTTTCACCCTCCGGCAGAGCGAAGGATTTCCGCCGACCAAGCTCGGGCTGGCGCACCGCGAGAAGTGGGTCGCCTATGTCATCGAGGATTCGATTTTCATCAAAACCTTCGAGCATGTCACCGGAGCGGTTTATCCCGACGGCGGGTGCAATTTCGAGACGTTCACAAATGACGAGATGCTCGAGATCGAATCCCTCAGCCCGCTGGCCGCCCTCGCGCCGGGAGAATCCGTCTCGCACACGGAAAACTGGTATCTCTTCCCGATCACCAGCGAGGCCCAAATCGAATCCGAGGAGGCTCTCGCCTACTGGCTCAAACCCTACCTGCAAAAAACGGGGGTCTGATTTTGTGAAATTAGGAATGCGAACACATGCCAACGGGAGTTGGCTGGGTAGCCTGCTGAAGGCAGCCCGAAGGGCGAGACGAGCGGGAGCGAGCGAGGCAAATGTGAAATGCGAAATGTCCGGGCTGTTGGCCGGATTTTGCATACTGATGGTCTTCTTCGCCGGCTGCGAGACGGTGGACGTCGATGCCGGGGCGATCGCGGCCATGAATGCCGCCATTCCCAGCGAGCAGCCGGGAGATTATTTCATCGGCCGCCGGATGTATAAGCAGGATTACAAAATGTGGGGATGGGTGCGGGAACCGGGCAAGCCCTGGAAAACCGCCAAACTCGTCATGATGAACGAGCAGGTCAAACTCGCCCCGGATCGCGAAGCCGGAAAGCTCGGGTCGGACAACAACTACGAATACCGCTTGACCGGCAGCTTCTCGGGCCAGCTTGTTTACGAGCCCGCCAGCGACCAGTTTTATCCCGAGTTCCTCCTCAAGGGCTACGAGTTGAAGTCCCAGGCTCCAGCCAGGATTTACAGCACCAAGCGCCAGGAAGATCCCGCCATCCGGATCCTCGCGCCTCCGCTGTAAAAGGTTTTCTTGAGCGGGTTAAACCGCTCTAGCTCTTCAGAATCTCGCGAGCCCTGGCGAGCGCGTGGTCGAAATGCGCGCAGAGGTTTTTCCGTCCGATCACCTCGACGAACCCCGACCGGCGCAGCATGTCGAGCGGCTGGCGGTGAAGCCCGCTGAGGATCACCGTGCCGTTCTGTTTCTGCATCCGCTCCGTGACGCTCTCCAAGGTGTTGAGTGCGGTGGCATCCATCGCGCTCACAAGATGCAACCGGAGGATCAGGACCCGCGGCATCTTTTGCATGGTCTCCATCGCGTCCTCCATTTTCTCGGCAGCCCCGAAAAGGAACGGCCCGAAAATCCGATAGACCAACACCCCCTCTGGAATCGGTTTCCCCTGCGCCATTTGCTCGGGCGACTCCAGGACGTCGTCTTCGGTGACCCGCGAGACTTCGGTGGTCTGCGAGACCCGCTTGATGAAAAGGATTGCCGCCAGAACCATCCCGACCTCGACGGCGATGACCAGGTCGAAGATGACCGTCAGCGCGAACGTCGTGACCAAGACGGCGGCATCGCTCAGGGGCATGAGCCGCAGCCGCTTCATCTCGTGCCATTCCCCCATGCGGAACGCGACGACCACCAGCACCGCAGACATGGCCGCGACCGGAACAAACGCGGCCCCTTTTGCAAACAGGATCACGACGAGCAGCAGCGTTCCGCTGTGGATGATTCCCGAAATCGGGGACTTGGCCCCGTTGGTCACGTTCGCCGAGGTCCGCGCGATCGCGCCTGTGGCAGGGAGGCCGCAGAAAAACGGGCAGACGATGTTCGCCACGCCCTGGGCGATCAGTTCAGTATTGCTGTCGTGCCTGTCTCCCGTCATGCCATCGGCCACGACGGCGGAGAGCAGCGACTCGATGGCCCCCAGTAATGCGATCACTGTCGCAGGCCCGATGAGGTCGTGGATCTGGCCCCATGTGAAGTCGGGCCAGTGGATTCCCGGCAGTCCCTGCGGGATCGCGTCCGCACCGTATTTCGCCCCGATCGTTGCCACGTCGAACCCGTGCTGCAGTCCCGCCACCAGCACGACCAGAGTGGCCGCAATCATCGCCACGATCGATCCGGGAATCTTTCTGATCCCGAGCCGAGGCCAGAAAAGAATGACCGCCACGCACCCGGCGGCCACCGCGAGGTTCATCGGGTTCGCGTGCGGAAGATTTTCCCAAAGCCACTGGATTTTTTCCAGAAACTCGCGCGGAGGCGGCGTGTCCGAGCGGATGCCCAAAAAATCTGCGGCCTGCGTGGACATGATCGAGACCGCGATGCCGGTCGTGAATCCGCTCGTGACCGGCCAAGGGATAAACTTGATGAGTGCACCCATCCGGGTCAGGCCCATGATCACCAGGATGATCCCGGCCATGACGGTGGCCAGCATGAGCCCGCCGATTCCATGTTGCTCCACCACCAGAAGCACGATGGGAACGAATGCCGCCGTGGGGCCGCCGATCTGGACGCGGCTTCCGCCGAGAAGAGAAATCAGAAATCCGGCAATGATCGCCGTGAACATCCCCATCGCCGGCGCAGGAAACGGAGTCTGCGTTCCCGCAGGAACACTCGCGATGCCCAGCGCCAGCGCCAGCGGCAGCGCGATCAACCCGACCGTGACGCCCGCCATGAGATCCGAGCCCAGGTCGCCCCTGCTGTATCCGCGCGAAAGGACCGAGAGGATTCTAGGCGCAAAAACCGGTTTTGTTTTATTCGGCGGCTTGCTCACGTGCCGAAATACCTGTCTCCTGCGTCCCCGAGCCCGGGGATGATGTAGGCTTTGTCATTCAATTCTTCGTCCAGTGCGGCCAGGATAACCGGGACATCCGGGTGGCGCGAGCAGAAGTGTTCGACTCCCGGCCGCGCCCCGATCAGGGCGAGCACCCTCAGGCTCGCGGCCCCGGCGTTCTTTAATTTGTCCACCGCATCTGCGGCGCTCCGGCCGGTGGCGAGCATCGGGTCCACGAGAAAAATATCCGACTCCCCGAGGGGCGGGGTTTTAAAGTAATAGCTCTGCGGCTCGAAGGTGTCCTCATCGCGATAGAGCCCGACGTGGCCCACCCGCGCATCCGGAAAAACCTGCAGTAGGGCCTCCGCCATCCCAAGGCCGGCACGAAGGATAGGAATGATCACAAGCGGGCGCGCAAACTCGTGCCCGGTGCACGGGGAGAGGGGAGTCCTCAGCGGGATTTCTTTCAGTTCCAGATCGCGCGAGGCCTCGATGCCCACGATCACCGCCAGCTCCCGCAGCGTCCGCCGGAAGTCCACCAGCGAAGTCTCCCGGTCCCTGAGCCGCGAGACGCCTGTCTTCGCCAGCGAATGTTCCACAACCTGACACCCTGAAGTCATGGTCAATGAGGTTAAACAAAAATCCCGCCGCTTGCACAGAAGGAAAAGACCGATGCTTTCCCGCGAAGCCGCCACGGCGCGAAGAATACAACCCGTGGCATGGGCATCTTGCCCATGCCTTGCCTACGGCATTGATTGGTTTGACTGCTGCAATAATGCAGGCTATAATGCGTGCATAAATATATGGAATTATTGACAAAAAAATTGAAGCCCGCGCATGTGGCATTCCGGTTCAGCCACCGGGGGGCGAAGGACTATGCTGGTTTGCTCCGTTTTTATCGGAGCGAATTCAATATGGCGCAGCCTCTCGTGGTGCGCTTGACCGGTTTCTCGCCGCGCTCAGTCGCCAAATGGAGTGAAGGCGTGTTGCCCTCGCCCAAGCAGGAAAAGGCGCTGGTGGAAATGGACCGATTGCTCGATGCCGTATCCCGGGTGATGCAGCCTGCGCAGGTCGGCCGATGGCTCAAATCACCGAATCCCGCCTTCGACGGCTCGACCCCGCTGCAGCTTGTGGAACGCGGGGAAATTGACCGGATCTGGCGGATGCTCTTTGATCTGGAGTCCGGCCAGCCCGGCTAAGTTCAGCCGAGCGGGCTGTGCATCGCGCTGACGAGGGTTTCCCAGGGGAGGACCGCGCATTTGACCCGCTGCGGGAACTGGTGGACTCCGCCGAGGACCTCGAGTTTCTTGGGCACATCTGGGCCTGTGCCGTCCTTGGCGAGGAGGCGGAAATTTCCCGCGAGCGCCTGGGCGGCCTCGCAGGTGAGGCCTTTGACCTCGCCGGTCATGATCGAGGCGGAGGCGGTGCAGATCGCGCAGGCGCTGCCGGTGAATTTCGCTTCGGCGACCGTGCCGTTCTCGATCTGGAGCGCGACGGAGATTTCGTCGCCGCAGAGCGCGTTGTGCCCGTCGGCGGCGTGGGTCGGATTTTCGAGCGGCCCGAAATTTCTCGGCTGCTTCGAGTGCTGCAGGAGCACCGCCTGGTAGAGCTCGTTGTCCATCACCGGAAAAATGCGACGGCCTCGTGCAGGATGGCGACGAGCGCATCAACATCCGAGGGCTGGTTGTAGAGATAAAAACTGGCGCGGCTGGACGAGGGGCTCCCGAGCTTGCGCATCAGCGGCTGCGCGCAGTGGTGGCCCGCTCTCAGCGCGAGGCCGCGCTCGTTGGCGAAGAACGCGACGTCGTGGGCATGCACGTCATCGACCGAAAACGCGACGATCCCGGACTGGCGGACATCCGGGCCGAACACGCGGAGGCCATCGATTTCGCGCAGCCGGCTTGCCGCGAGGTTCGCGAGCGAGACCGAGTGCTCGCGGATGGCATCGAGCCCGGTGTCGTTCAGGAACGCGATGGCTTCCGCCCATCCGGCGGCCTCGATGATCGGGGGAGTGCCGGCTTCGAAGCGGGCCGGAGGTTCGCGGAACGTGGCGGGTTTGTCGTAGTAGGCCCTGTCCACCATTTCGCCGCCATGCTGCCAGGGCGGCATCGCGGCGAGAAGTTCATGGCGTCCCCAGAGTGCGCCGATCCCGCTCGGTCCGCACATTTTGTGCGACGAGCAGGCGAGGAAATCGCAGCCCAGCTTTTGCACGTCCACCGGCTGGTGCCCGACGCTCTGCGCCCCGTCCACGAAGGTCGTCGTGCCGGAATCCGCGGCCCATTTGCACAGTTCGCCCACGGGATTTTCGAGGCCGAGCGTGTTGGGCACATGGACGAACGCGAAGAGTTTCGGGCTTGCCGCGAGCAGGCGCTTCGCGGAGTCCAGATCGAGCGCCGAACCGTTTTCTAGGACCGGCACGAATGCGACTTTGGCACCGGTGTCGCTGGCGAGTTTCAGCCAGGGGAGAAGGTTGCTGTGGTGTTCCATCTCGGTGAGCAGGATCGTGTCGCCATGCTTGATGTTTTCCCGGCCCCAGGTGTTGGCCACGAGATTGACCGCCTCGGTGGTGCCGCGCGTGAAAACGACTTCCTCCTCGCGCGCCGCGTTCAGCAGTTTCGCCACACTGGTCCGGGCATTTTCATAGGCCGCGGTCGCGCGCTCGCTGAGGAGATGGACCCCCCGGTGCACGTTGGCGTATTCGCTTTCCATGAACCGGCTCATGCGGGAAATCACGCTCGCCGGTTTCTGGGCGCTCGCCGCGTTGTCGAGGTAGATCAACGGGTGCCCGTTGACCCTCTCCTTCAGGAAAGGAAACTGTTCGCGGATCGAGGTAGTGGTCATTTGCGTGGGCAATATACCGCGATTCAGTCTCAACGCCAGCGGCGTGTGATGAAAAGTTGAAGAGAGGTGCCGCTGTCGCCCGTTGGCCATCTGTCCCGACGAATCACCTCTCCGCCACGGGCCGTCTTCCTGAAAGCGCCCGTTGGAGGGTGATTTGATCGGCGTGTTCGAGCCCGCCGCCCGCCGGGAGCCCGTGGGCGATCCGGGTGAGGGGGATGCCCGAGGGTTCGAGCAGTTCGACGAGGTAGTTGGTCGTCGCCTCGCCTTCGACATCCGCGCTCAGAGCGAGGATGATTTCGGTGGGGTTTTCCGTGCTCGCGCGTTTCAGGAGCGGCTCGATTCGCAGCTCATCGGGACCGATGTGGTCGAGGGGGGCGAGGCGTCCTCCGAGCGCGTGGTAGAGCCCTCGGAACGAGCCGGTCCTCTCGATCGGGAGAATGTCGGTGGCCTGCTCGACAACGCAGATCTCGCGCCCGGCGCGAGCCGGCTGGAGGCAGATCTCGCAGAGATCCTCCGTCGCGAAAAACCCGCAGTGTTTGCAGGGATGGACGGAGCTTCCCGCGGCTGTCAACGCCCCGGCAAGCTGCGCTGGCCGGGCATCTTTGTTCGAGAGGATCCAGAGGGCGATCCTCTCGGCGCTGCGGGGTCCGATGCCTGGCAGACGGCGCAACTCGCGGGAGAGCTGGAGAAACGGAGCCGGATAATCGATAGCCATGGGGATCAGGTGGGAAGCGCCAGACGCCCGTCTTCGATCCGCATGAGCCGGTCACCGCGTTGCGCCAAGTGCTCGTCGTGGGTCACGACAACCAGCGTGCGGGCGTCGGAACGGGCCACGCCGAGCAGCAATTCGATGATGGCTTCGCCGGTGTGGGAGTCCAGGTTTCCGGTGGGCTCGTCCGCGAAGAGGATGGCCGGGTCGTTGATGAGGGCGCGGGCGATGGCGACCCGCTGCTGCTCTCCGCCGCTCAGCTCCGAGGGAAGGTGGTGGAGGCGTTCGGAAAGCCCCACGCGCGCGAGAAGCTCGCTGCCTTTTTCGACCGAAGTCCTGCCGGCGATCATTGCCGGGACGAGGACGTTTTCCAGAGCCGTCAATTCGGGCAGAAGAAAATAGGATTGAAAAACAAATCCCATCCGGCGGTTCCGGAGCTGGGTGAGCCGGTCCGACCCCATGTCGTAGAGCGAGCTGCCTTCGAATTCCACGGTCCCCGACTCCGGTGTTTCGAGGCCGGCGAGCGTGTAGAGGAGGGTGGTTTTCCCGGCCCCGCTGGCCCCGCACAGGAACACGGCCTCACCGCCGGAGATCTCAAGGCTCACGCCACGCAGGACCGGGATGGTTGTCCGGCTGATCCTGAAAGACCTGACGAGATCGTTTGCTTTAAGCTGGATCGACATATCCCGGCACTGTGGGCCATTCCGCGCCGCAGGGCGAAGCGAAAATGCAGGGGAAATCTCTTTTGAGGGATCCTGCAAAAGACCTCGTTGCACCTCCTGTTCCTAGCGGATTCAGGGCAATTTCTGTGATTCGGTTGCGATGACTTGCCTGGCGACGGAAGCCTTTTCTCCGTTGGGGAAAAGCCGAAGATACTCTCGCCATGCAGCCACCGCGTTGCCGGGATCATTCAGAACCTGCGCATACAAGACCGCCATGTTGCAAAGGCTGTTCTCGTGCTGCGGATTTTGCTTCCGGGCGGTTTGATACTGCTCCAGGGCTTTTCTTGGTTCGCCGGAAAATCGCAGGGCATTCCCGAGATCCGTGCGCACGTCGGCATTGTCCAACCCGAGGGAAATCGTGCGCTGGTAGGCGTCGATCGCCTTTTGCCATGCATTTTTGTCGTAATTCCAATTCCCGAGAGCGAGCGCCGCTTCCGCGGGAGGCAACTGTGAAACATCAGGCGGGGCGGAGTCGGGATTGCTTCCGGTCGGTCCGGCTGTTTGGGTGACGAAGGTTGGCAATTGCTGAGCCGCCGTTTTTGAATGTCCCCCGCTTAAAATCAGCCACGATATTCCGGCGCCTGCGAAAAACGCCACGATGGCGAGGATCACCGCCCAGTGCGTGGCGATCACGGAGGTGGACGCGGATCGAACCGGCGGATGTTCGTCTTTCATCTCCCGTAGATAGCTGTCCCTCCATATTGCCGTCAACGAACAACGCCGCCGTCCTCATGACGTCACAAATCCATCGCCAGCAAGCTGCTCGGCGAGGATTTTTCGCGCCCGGTAGATCCGCACCTCGGCCGCCTTGGGCGAGATGCCCAGGATGGATGAGATTTCTTTGTGGGCGAGTTGGTCGATGGCTCCCAGGATGAATGCCTCGCGGAGTTCGACAGGCAGTGCGGCAATCGCGCGCTGGAGGGCCGCCATCGTTTCATTCATATGGGCCTGGTTGTCCGGTGACAGGCCCGGGTGAGGGAACTCCCGTTCTTCGGTGCCGCCGTCATCGTTTTCGCGGGCCATGGGATTCGTCATGCGGGCGTTGCGGGTCGCCTTCGACTTCGCATGGTCGCGGCAGAGGTTGGCGGCGATCTGAAAGAGCCATGTCGAGAACCGGGCGCGCTCCTGCACGCGGCCGAGCGCGAACCACGCCTTGACGAATACTTCCTGCGTCAGATCCTTGGCGGTTTCCACCTCTCCGACCGACCGGAAAATAAAACCATGGATCGGCCCCTGGTGGCGCTCGATCAGGATGGCGTAAGCCGCTTCATCCCCGCCGGCGGCACGACGCGCGAGTGCCCAGTCATCGGCACTGTCATTCGGCTCCATGCGGGGAGTCGAGGTTGTCAAGCGCGTCGGCCGTGAAATTCAGGAGCTTCTGATACTGTTCGGGACTCAGCACTTCTTTCATCTCGAAAACATGCCCGATGGTGAGCATCTGCAATTCGCCCATGTTGGAATGGATTTTCCCGATGGCCGCACGGACACGCTCGGAGTCTTTGCCGTCCGAGCGAATCGACTCCGCGAGATCCTTGTTTCCTTGGGCGAGCCCGCGCTCGAATTCCCGGCTTTTTTCGTGGTAGCTCTTCTCGAGGGCACCGAGGCTGGCATCCTGCTGCGGCGTCAGACCCAATTGCGCGTGAATCCAGTCGTGGGCGTCCTGGTGCGATGGACGCATCTTGCAGCACATCCTGTTGGAAAGGCAGGCGCCAGCCACGGCAACCACAAAAACCAGCAGCAGGAAGAGCAGTGCGGTGGCGAGCTTTTTCATTTGAGCAATCCGGATGGCATGTGCGAGGTCGAAAAGACATTGAGCCCGAGCCCGTCCGCCGCCAGGGAGCTGCCGGTTTCACGGGTGAGTCCCGGAACAAGCATGCCGACGACCAGCGCGATACTCAAACTTGCAGCAACCATTCCTGGGCGCAGACAGGCCGACAGCAGGGAAAGCCAGCCGGCGTCCTGCTTGGTGCTCCGCAGGCGGATTTCACGGAGGACATTGGCGGAAAAAGAACCGGGGAGCTCTGGGATCCCAGCCATTCGGCAGTCCGCCAACAATCCGTCGAAATTGCGTCTCTTCATGACTTCTTGAACGAGAACCTGCCAGAAATCCCTCGGAGGTTCTACTGGTCGCGCCCGCGCTCGGCATTTTCCTCGATGATGTGTTCCTCCTCCTCGACCGACTCTTCCATTTCGGAAATTGTGGGGCCGTCCGGCGAACTCGACCGGTAGAACAGATAGACGAGACCGCCGACCAAGCTCCAGAAGACGATGATCAGGAACCCGGATATCGAAATCGACATGGCGATTTCCTTCGGGGTCTGGTAAAGGGAGCCGAGCAGGGAGATGAACAATCCCTCCCGC
>Ga0209697_10009055_pt1 | contig 11122 bp, 10 predicted proteins | sample AliMusrvi5mmetaG_FD_184115 | JGI IMG/M metagenome (GOLD analysis project Ga0209697, IMG submission 184115) | Freshwater lake bacterial and archeal communities from Alinen Mustajarvi, Finland, to study Microbial Dark Matter (Phase II) - Alinen... | ecosystem: Environmental > Aquatic > Freshwater... | reverse complement strand
GAAGCGGGTTACAAGGAAAAAATGTTTACCGGAAAACCTGTTAATTTTAATGAAGTAACATTATTAAAAGAAAAAATTCTGGCTTATTGTGAAAACAATGGATATCCTTTTGCCTCAGTTAAACTTGATTCGCTTATTTTTTCCGACAGCAGCCTGACAGCTTCAATCAATGTTACAAAAAACAAACAGATCGTGATTGACAGTATTATTCTTCGTGGTAAAGCCAAACTGTCAAAAGCATATTTGTATAACTACATTGGAGTAAAACCGGGTGACCTTTACAATGAATCAAAGGTTTCACAAATTTCAAAAAAGATCAAAGAAATTCAGTTTCTGAAAGAGACCAAACCACTCAATATCTTTTTTGATAATTCGAAAGCGAAAATTGTCATCTACGCTGCCAAGAAAAAAAACAGCCAGTTTGATGGGATTATTGGATTGATGCCAAATAATGAAACCACCAGGAAACTCATGCTGACAGGAGAAGCAAATCTTAATCTTGTAAATTCATTTTCGAGAGGGGAAGTGATAAATATTAAATGGGACAAACTCAAACCTGAATCGCAGGAGCTAAAAACTGATTTCACTTACCCATTTCTTTTCAATACTCCTTTCGGAATAAACGCGAAATTCAATTTATTCAAAGATGATACGCTTTACCTCAATGTTGAAAAAAACATAGGTTTACTTTATCAGTTTAGCGGCACAAATTATATCAAAGCATTTTTTGATAATCATACTTCATCACTGATCAGTACTGCACAATACAAGTATGCTACAGTCCTCCCTGATTATGCTGACATGAATTCGAATATGTATGGACTGGAATATAAAATCCAAAAGCTGGATTACATTCTGAATCCACAGAAAGGCATTGATATTTTATTTTCGGGGAGTGCAGGCACCAAGCATATTTTGAAAAATGCAGCTCTGAGCGATTCACTCTACAACAAAATAAAACTCAATTCCACACAATATCGCCTTACCGGTTCAATGGCCTTTTATATTCCTTTGTTCTTAAAGAATACATTAAAGTTATCAATGGAAGCAGCCACCATTCAAAGCGCAAATATGTTTCAGAATGATCTTTTTTTGATCGGCGGATTGAAGACTCTGCGCGGCTTTGATGAAGAATCTATTGCTGCCTCCTTGTATGATATTGCAACGGTAGAATACCGTTATATTTTTGAACAGAACTCCTATTTGTTCGCATTCTGGAACGGCGCTTACTATGAAAGCAAGACGATCAATAACTATATTCACGACAAACCTTACGGTTTTGGAGTAGGTGTTTCTTTTGAAACCAAAGCGGGAATTTTTTCACTCAGTTATGCATTGGGAAAGCAATTCAACAACCCTATCAATTTTAAATCAGCAAAAATTCATTTCGGAATTGTAAGTTATTTTTGACAATATGCCCCAATAGAATTACAGTGAGAGCCACGCTAAGAAAAGTGAACAATAATAAACACTATGGAAGCAAATAAAGAAATTGAAAATTTCCTTTCAAATTATGACCCGGCAATTGTTGCAAATGCATTGAAACTTCGGGAAACTATCCTTACAAATTTGCCTGGTGTTATTGAACAAGTAGATATTCCTGCAAAAATGATCGCCTACTGTTACGGGCAAAAATATTCTCAACTTATTTGCGTAATTATTCCATCAAAGGCAGGTTTAAAGCTAGGTTTCAATAAGGGCATTGAGTTACCTGATCCGGAAAATTTACTCGAAGGTAATGGAAAAATTTCCCGCTATGTCAAAATCACATCAGAACAATTTATAAATTCTGCTGCACTCAGAACATTACTTTCTGAAGCATTGATTGCCTATAAAAAAAGAATAGAGTCGTAACAAAAAAAGCCCCCACAGCGGGGGCTTTTTTATTAACAGGTTCAGTAAAATTTACAATCCAAATTAACTGCAAAACGAAGGTTAATCCATGATCTGTTTCTCCACACTCTGTAAAAATTTCAAATAAAGTTGACAGAATGCTGAGAATTAAATTATGCATACTGATCAAGGCAAAGGCAAATAAATTGTGCCATGATGAGCACCTTTCACCCAATCCAATTTATACATGGTTGCACAGTTATTGCCAGTCACCAATTGTTCATTATTATCATAGCCAAATGTGATCGTGCACGATTTTCCGGCTCCCGGGATCTGGTGAATTTTCACACCCGATTCAGGGTCCCAGCCACACGATTCTTTTGTAACCACTGATTGGGTTAGCTGTGTGTAGAAAGGCTCATTGTTCCTATTCGTGCCCCAAATAACCAAATTGTTGTATCCATCAGCTGAACCGTAACCATCATAAGTAACAATCAAACTGGTGGGGGTGCCTGTGAAAGTTCTTTGACGTGCAATATTCCATATTCTTGTCGTTCCATCATCAAAGGTTGCCTGTATAGTCCCGGAAACTCTATGAACAATTGAGGTAACGGTGCCATTTCCAAGTTCTGCCAGAACATGTCCTGAGACGTTTGTATAAATCTTAGTTCCATCCAGAGTCAGTGATTTATTTGAATAGACCTTCGTAATAACAAGGTGGTTCAGGTGAACAATTACACTTGTCCCTGCCTGATACCAGTGCGTAAGCTGACTTCTTTTAACAGTGGCAGTCCCAACTCTCATTCTGTTTCCGGCACAATTCAGTCCGTTAAAAGTGATAGCATAGATGATCGTATCACCAACAATACTGCTTGAATCAACAGAGACATTGCAGGGAAATGTTTCCAATGATTTTTTGGAACCTCCGGATAATACTGTGTTCACATCATTCAGCATATCGTCAGAAGCGGCCTGAATAGCTACTTCATCTTTCGAGAGCTGTTGCATCGAATTTGTGTCTGTGTTGTCCTTTTCTTTCTTACAGCCTGCAAAACTGAAACCTATAACAGCAATGACAACTGCTGCTAACCTGAGCATGTTTTTTGTTTTCATTTTTTAAAATTTGTTGTTTTATTTTTTTGTTTATTAATTTTCACGATTGTAAAATGCAAACTTTTTTAGAATTTCAAGCCTGCTATTCTACCTTCTTTTCCAATGTCCGGGTATCCATTTCCAGCCACCAGGAGCTTCTATCCAATGACCTTCCACCCACTCACGCCTCATTCTCATTTTCACCCAATGACCTTCAACCCACACATATTGTCTTATGGCCCTATCCCAACGCCAGCCTCCTTCAACCCATACAAATTTTGGTCCGGGACGTGCCGGTTTTACAACTACAACTTTTGGTACCATGGGCTTAATCTGAACAATAACCTGTGCATTACTTGCAAAGGAAAAGGGAAACAGAAACCCAAGCATAATAAGTAATTTTTTCATAAAAAAACCTCCTTTAGTTTTGTTTTGACAATTGAAAAGTTTGAAGGTTTAAAATTAAAAATAATTTTTTACGCAAAGTGCTTAATGACATCAATAATTTATTAAGATCCTATTCTCTTTTTAAGTTTGAATTTGACAAAGTAAATCAGCTAAAGTTTAATTTGATAAAAATATTTTTAAATATCCGCAATAATACCGGTGTTTAAAAGAGGTAAATTCTCAGCCATAAATCGTAATAATTTGATTCGAAAAGAACCTTATTTTCCTTATTTGAACCTTAGTTGAAATATTACAAACGAGAACATTAACCTTATTACCTTCCTCAGTAAATAGCTTTTCCTATGTGAAGACTATGTTCCTATGATACTATGTGGTAATTTCCCTTTTACTTTACCACATAGGCAAATAGATACATAGTAAAACACATAGATTTCAGTGTTTTCAATTTTCATTCAGTATCGTGTGTAAATGCTATTTTCATTTCACTTATTCAACGTCAATAAGAATAAGGTTATTCTCCTTTTGATTTATAAATTTAAAATTATACTTATACAATAACGGGGATTCAAAAAAATTAATAACTGCTTATTGGCCCGGTTACAGGATGTTGCAATATGGTTTTATTTACATTTCCTTACAACCGGGGTTTTAAATCATTATCATTTGTAATAACCAAACCAATATCGGAACTTTTTACTATACCACTTTGGTAAACCAAACCGACCTTGTAACTTTTTACAATGCCACTTTGGTAAACCAAACCGACCTTGTAACTTTTTACAATGCCACTTTCGTTAATGAAACTGGCATCGGAACTTTTTACTATAGTGGTTTCGTTAACGAAACCGACCTTGTAACTTTTTACAATGCCACTTTCGTTAATGAAACTGGCATCGGAACTTTTTACTATAGCGATTTCGTTAACGAAACTGGCATTGGAACTTTTTACAATGCCACTTTGGTAAACCAAACCGATGTTGTAACTTTTTACAATTTGAATATCAGTTATTGTACCAGTTTAGTTGTTTAACAAGATTTTACTTCAGGGATTTTTATTGATTTTATGAAATAAGAGTTATCAATAAAAAGGAGTATTGATATTCCTTAATGAAATGGATTCTTAAAGTTGGAAATGAAAATTTGAAAGGGAGAAACGATTGATTAAAAAATGAAAATTACACACAGTATTCAAAAGTTGATTTTACAATCTATACTTGTTGAATATTTCTTTTCTTGTAGGACAGCAACAAATGAAAGAATCCTGAATTGCATTCTTATATATGCAAGACTTTTCGCATTCGGGTTCAATAAAACATACAACACCATCAATACAACGGGTAACTTTACAGCAAACCAATTTTGGGTTTTTCAGACATTCAAAATCCTTTTTACAGTAGTTTGTTTTTGCGATTATTTTCTTGTCTATTTTCATTTGAATAAATTTTTAAAAGTTTGTGCTGATAATGTTTTCTTTTTATTGAAAAGTCCAATGTTTCTAAATTTTTACATTTTTCTTTACAGTAAGTATTCAATATTTGCGCCACTTTGGGCAACAATATACAAGCCTCATTAAGTCAGCATGATATTACCTTACGCCAAAAGATACACTTGGTAAAAATTCACCATTTTGGGACAGCTTTTCCATGTTCTGGATATTTGCCCACTTTCAACAATATCATGTTGCAATGTTTCCCTTTCTAATGCAATGTGGATTATCAAAAGATAAAGCCTTTTAACCCAAATTGACTCAGCTTAAAATTTAATTCCAAAAGACTTTCCGGGCTTTTCTCTTAGTTTCTCAGGTTTTATTTATAATTTTACACACAATTGAAATTTCAAATCATGGATATAGTTTTCATCATAACAGGACTAATAATTGGCTTTGTGCTGGGTTGGGTTGTCATCAACATGCGTAAACAGGGAGAAAACATCAAATCAGAAAAACTATTGCACGACCTTGAAACAGAAAAAAACAACATAATATCCGGGTTGGATAAGGCTAAAAGTATAGCTGAAGATCGCTACAATACTCTGAAATGTGAACATGAGAAAACTCTTGCAGAACTTAATGTGGAAAGAGAAAAATCACTGGCATTGAACAACCGAATTTCAAAAGCAGAGACTGAATTTCGCAACCTTCAACAAAAACTCAGTGAGCAAAAAACCGAGATGGAAGAACTTCAGAAAAAATTCACCACTGAGTTTGAAAATATAGCTAACAAAATACTGAAAACCCATTCACTTGAATTCACACAGGTGAACATTAAAAACATTGGAGAAATACTGAATCCGCTAAAAGATAAAATTGTTGATTTTGAAAAAAAGGTGAATGAGGCTTACGATAAGGAACTGCGCGATAAAATAAGTATGCGGGAAGAGGTGAAAAAACTTTACGAACTTAACAGCAGGATCAGCGAGGAAGCAAACAACCTTACCAAAGCATTGAAAGGCGATTCGAAAAAACAAGGCAACTGGGGAGAAGTAGTTCTTGAAAAAGTTTTAGAACGATCAGGGCTTACAAAAGGGCAGGAATACGAAGCACAGTTCAGCACAGAAAATGAAGAAGGAAAGCGCATACAGCCTGACGTTGTTGTCTTCCTGCCTGATAAAAAACATATCGTAATTGACTCAAAAGTTTCACTGGTAGCTTACGAACGCTTTGTGAATGCAGGAACTGAAGAAGAGCGGCAGAAATTTATGAAGGAACACCTTCTTTCCATTCGCTCGCATATTAAAGGTTTGAGTGAAAAAAATTATCAATCTGCAAAGAACATCAACTCTCCTGATTTTGTACTGTTGTTCATTCCGATTGAATCTTCTTTCAGTGTGGCTGTGCAGGCCGATGCACAACTGTTCAGCGAAGCATGGGAGAATAATATTGTGATAGTAAGTCCTTCCACATTGCTTGCCACTTTGAGAACGATTGCCTCAATATGGAAACAGGAAAACCAAACAAAAAATGCAATTGAGATAGCCCGGCAAGGTGGCGCACTGTATGATAAATTTGCTGGATTTGTTGAAGTGTTGTCGAAAGTTGGAAAACAAATCGGGCAGTTGCAAACATCCTACGAAACCGCAATGAATATGCTCAATTCAGGAAATGGTAACCTTATTGGAAGAGTGGAAAACATTCGCAAGCTTGGTGTAAAAACCTCCAAACAACTCCCTGAAGCATCTCATGAAGAAAAAGATTTAATTTTTCCGGAGGAAGTTGTATGAAGAAGTTAGCACTGATAATAGCTGTCATAAGCTTTTTTATTTTCTCCTGTCACACAGAGAAGATCTCCATGCAAAATTTGTCTTATCTGTATGAAAAGGATATGCGTCCTTTCATTCCTGAATACTTAACATTCCACAAGAACGACAGCATTACAAGAATTTATTTCAGCATAAATTCTTCTTCTCTTTTATACATTAAAGAGGCCAATGAAGATCTTTTCGCAGCAAAGTTCTCAATCACTGCAGCGCTTTATGAATCTTATGACATGAAGCATGTGCTCGACAGCAATTCAGTTACCATTACCGACCTAAACAATACCAACAAAAGAGACATTATTGGCAACATCGAATTAAAAGCCAAAACCCCCGGAGAGTATTTACTCAAGCTCATCTTCGCTGATTTGAAAAAACAAACCACTGTTGAATCGTACGTGAACATTTACAGAAACAGCCCTAACAGTGCACAAAATTTCATGATGATAGGCGAAGACAGTTTGGTTCGTTTCAAGCCCTGGGCTACGTCGGATGATCAGTTCAGGATTGAATCAAATAATAAAAAAACGGAAAAATTATTTGTTAGTTATTACGACAGGATATTCCCTGTTGCCATCCCCCCCTACTCAATCGCCACCTCAAAACCATTTGAGTTAAATCCGGACAGCAATTTTTCCGTGTCTGTTTCTGATGGATGTACGGCACTATTAAAATTCCCCAAAAAAGGCATTTATTATTTCCGTGTTGACACTACAAAGCATGAAGGCTTCACTGTTTTCAGATTTGATGATAATTTTCCAAAAGTTTCAACTTTGGATCAAATGCTCCAACCACTGCGTTTTCTGACATCCAAATATGAATATGACGATATGGTAATGGCGAAAAATAAAAAAATGGCCATTGACAAATTCTGGCTTGATGCAGCAGGAAATGCAGGCAGGGCAAAGGAATTGATCAGGATGTATTATAACCGTGTGCAGGATGCGAACTGTTTTTTCACTTCCTACATTGAAGGATGGAAAACCGACATGGGTTTGATCTATATCATTTACGGAGAACCCAACGTTGTTTACAGGACCAGGAGTTATGAGAGCTGGGTGTATGGCGAAGACAGAAACCTGCTTTCCATATCATTTAATTTTTACAAGGTTCAAAACCCGTTTACAGATAGCGACTACAACCTTTCACGATCCCCGGTTTACAAGGATGGATGGTATATGGCCGTTGATAACTGGAGAAAATGAAAGAAGATACAAGTTCCAAATTCCAAATTCCAAGTCTCAAATTCCAAATTCCAAGTTCCAAAATTTTATTCTGTGAAGTCTTTTTTTTATAGGAAGAAAAATTATGAAAGTGTTGGCTCGTTGTCATCGCTTGCGTGGAAACGGTTCAGAAAAGACAAGCTGGCTTTAGGTTCGTTGATGTTTGTCGTCACTGCAACTTTGATAGCAATCTTTGGATATCTGATAAGTCCTGATTCAACTCCTTTTGCAAATAACCAGCATGTTGAGATGGCTGCTAAAAAGCCCGGTTTTTCAGTCACAATGCTAAGAATTCGAAAAAATCAGGCTGATGATCAAACAGGATTTTTTGGGAAAATGCTATTTGGGAAAAAGAGCAATTATACTGAGATACCTGTTTATTCATGGCATTTCAATGGTGATGAAATTGTGGTGGAAGAATACACCGGAGACACGCCAAATGATGGTGCATTAAAAAATTTCAATCTTGCTGATGTTGTATATCCTCTCAAAGATATCAAAGCCATAACGGAGAAGGATAACAAACTCGCATTTGCTGATGTCAGCGGGAAAAGTTATGAGGTTCCAATCAATGATCTGAAAGAAAAAATTCAAAAGGAAAACATTTCTCAAAAAACATTTTTGCTGGGAACTGACCGCTATGGAAGAGATCTGATGAGTCAACTCATCATTGGAACCAGAGTTTCATTATCAGTTGGCTTAATTTCTGTAATTATTTCCTTATTAATTGGCATATTGCTTGGGGCGCTCGCAGGCTTTTTCAGAGGATGGATTGACAATCTGATTGTATGGTTCATCAATGTTGTCTGGTCAATTCCGACACTACTGCTTGTTATTGCAATCACTTTTGCACTGGGGAAAGGTTTTTGGCAAGTCTTCATTGCAATAGGATTAACAATGTGGGTGGATGTTGCACGTATCGTCAGAGGGCAAATTCTCAGCATTCGTGAAAAGGAATTTGTTGAAGCAGGCAGGGCTCTTGGATACAAAAATTTCAGAATAATTTTCCGCCATATTTTACCCAATGTGATGGGGCCTGTAATTGTAATTTCAGCAGCAAACTTCGCATCAGCCATACTTATTGAAGCAGGTTTAAGTTTTCTTGGCATAGGTGTTCAACCTCCAATGCCATCATGGGGAACCATGATCAAGGAACATTATTCCTATATCATTCTTGATTCTCCACATTTGGCAATACTACCCGGACTGGCAATAATGTTGATGGTGCTTGCTTTTATGCTAATAGGAAATGGGCTGCGCGATGCTTTGGATGTCAGAAGTGTCAACAGGTAAAGGTATATTGTCTTCAGCTTTAGAGTGTGTGGAAAAGGTAATTTGTGAAAAGAAAATTTAGGTTTAAAATTCCTCCATTTTCATTTCCCTTTTTTCAACAAATAATTTCCAATCCCGCAATTCAGGCAACGTTTCTGAGCACAATAGTTATTTTTCAATTCAAGCAAAGCCTGTGTGTTTGCAGCAGTTTTATAAGGCGCTCCAAGAAATTTCCATTTTGTGATCACCGAATTTTTTTCACCTTCAATTTGTTCAAGAAACCTGATGGCTCTGTTCTTGAATTTCTCTTCTTTCTTTTGTACACCATAAATAAAAAGAAATGGGCTTACGGTATTGATGATAATATTTTCAATCGTGGAACGTCCGATACGCTTTGATCTGTGAGGTGATTCCTTACCGAAAACATAGTGTGTCTGCCAGTATTCTGAGCATTCTGCTTCAAATAATTTTTCAATTTCTGAAATTTTATTTTCTTCCAGAACTTTTGAAAAAAGGTGTGTTGATTTATAGATCAGTGAAGCAAACTGTGCGATCCTTATTGTTGGGAATCCTGAAGGATGAAGTCGCAGGAATTTCCAAAGATGGCCTTTAATTGGAGTAAGATCAAACTTTTGTTTCAGGATGGAATACTCCTGAAAGAGTGAATCAGCGTACTTATCATTCATGTTTTTCCTAAGCAAACCTGATTGTCCGAACAGGATTGCTTCAAGCTGAAAAAGGCTGTTTTTATGTTTTGCAAGGTTTGATAACGGTGTATCTTTTGCCAACATTTCGAAAGGTTCTGCATTGAGGTTGAACCCAAAATTTCTTGCAAGATGAATATAGAAGGCGTGCTCCCAGCTATTCTTATGCAAGCGTAAAATTGTGTTGATTGAATCTATTTTTCTCTCAAGTCTCTCCAGCAACACCCTGTCCATCCATGATCCGATGATCAAAGGATCTGCCTGCTTAATCAGTCCCTCACAGGGAATCCATTGTTTGCTGTTGACAATGTTGATATAATTTCTATAAATATCCTCCGGTATCAATGATTTTAGCTCAAGTACAGGGATCATTTCTTTGTTCAGGCGCAGTACAGAATAATCATTGTTATAAACAACGTGCAGAATAATGTTGTCGTACAATTTATCAGAATGATGTTTGTGTTTCAGCCAATCTGAGGCATTGAGATGCACTTCAACATTGCCTGCCCACTGAGTGCTTCCGATCCTGATGCGCGCATTCAGAAAGTCAGGGCCGCCATCTGTGTTATACTCACCGGGCTTAGTAATCTCAAGGGTTTCGCCCGCAGAAGTTGTGAGTGACCTGGAATTGAAGTAGCGGAACCTCCAGATAAATTGTAAAAAATCTTCATTCATAAGCAGTATGTATGAGAAATTTGAAACTGTAAATGTAGAAAATTTTAAATATCTTTGAAGAAAAAAATAAAAAAAATGAAACACTTGAAATTTCTTCCCTCATTTCTTTTGATATTGTTGCTTTTTGCCGGCACATCTGTTTCCTTTGCACAGACAGATAAAAACAAAGATGCCCCGATAGTATTTATTGTTGAACAAATGCCGGTATTTCCGGGTGGCGAGGATTCTATGTATAAATTTATAACTGCAAATGTCACCTATCCACAAGTAGCCAGGGAAAAAAATATCAGCGGAACTGTCATCATCATCTTCATAGTTGAACAGGATGGAAGTATTACCAATGCCAAGGTTGTTAAAGGAATCGGAGGTGGATGCGACGAAGAAGCTTTGCGTGTTGTAAAATTAATGCCAAAATGGAACCCGGGTAAACAAGCGGGAAAGCCATGCAGGGTTCAGTTTCAACTTCCACTTAAGTTTAGTTTGAGTTGATCACAAATCACTCAACTTAGTGTTGAAAAATTGTTCAAGGTTCAAGGTTGAGTCTGCTCCGATAAGTCTTTTTCCTGCCGCAAAGGCTCTAAGACTCGAAGTTTCGCAAAAAAGTTATAATTGTTTTTCAATGCTTTGCGTATCTTAGTGCTTTAGCGCCTTAGCGGCAATTTT
>Ga0209697_10009054_pt1 | contig 11123 bp, 8 predicted proteins | sample AliMusrvi5mmetaG_FD_184115 | JGI IMG/M metagenome (GOLD analysis project Ga0209697, IMG submission 184115) | Freshwater lake bacterial and archeal communities from Alinen Mustajarvi, Finland, to study Microbial Dark Matter (Phase II) - Alinen... | ecosystem: Environmental > Aquatic > Freshwater... | reverse complement strand
AGGCAGCCCTCGCCACCTACACCCCGCTCGACCTCATCAACACCGTCCTCCTCGACGGCATGAAGACCGTCGGCGATCTCTTCGGCGCGCGCAAGATGCAACTGCCCTCGGTGCTCGATTCAGCCGGCGTTATGAAAGCCGCCGTGGCCTACCTCGAACCGAAGATGGAGAAGTCGGACAGCGGCGGCAAGGGAACCATGGTTCTCGCCACGGTCAAGGGCGACGTCCACGACATCGGCAAAAACCTCGTCGACATCATCCTCTCCAACAACGGATATCGCGTCGTGAACCTGGGCATCAAGCAGCCCTCCGACGCCATCATCGCCGCCACCCGCGACATCAACGCCGACGCCATCGGCCTCAGCGGCCTGCTGGTCAAGTCCACGCTCGAAATGAAGTACGTCTTGCAGGATCTCGAACGCCTCGGCATGTCCATTCCCGTCGTCTGCGGCGGCGCGGCGCTCACCCGCAAATACGTCGAAGAAGATCTGCGCGAGGAGTACTCCGGCCCTGTCTTCTACGCCGAAGACGCGTTCGCCGGCCTGCACATCCTCACCGATCTCACCTCGTCCGACGCAGCAGTCCGCGAGCAGCGCAAGACTGAAGGCAAGACTGTGAAAGTCTTTGCCCGCGGCAATGCCGCCGTCAATGACGAGAAGCCCGCCGAACTGACCGCGGAAGGCCGTTCGCCTGTGGTGGAGCGGGTTGCGGCCGTTCCAACACCCGCCTTCTGGGGCGCGCGCGTCTTCAAGAACTACAACCTCGACGACATCTTTCCCTATCTCAACGAAACCGCGCTCTTCAAAAACCAGTGGCAGCTCAAGACCGCGGCGCAGGCTGATTATCTGCGCCTGATCGAAGAGAAGTACCGGCCGATTCTCGAGGACCTGGAAGAAGAAGTGAAAGCCAAGGGCTGGTTTGAGCCAAAGTCCATCATCGGCTTCTACCCCTGCGCGGGCGATCGCGACGACCTGGTCATCTTCGATCCGGAAGACCCCGCGCGCGAATTGGAGCGCATCACCTTCCCGCGCCAGGCGCTGGGCCGCCGCCTCTCCATCACCGATTTCTTCGAGCCATTGAGTTCAGGGCAGCGCGACGTGGTCGGCTTCAGCATCGTCACCATCGGCGACGAAGCCAGCCGCCAGACCCAGAAGCTTTTCGAAGCCGGCGACTTCACGAAGTACCTCTACCTGCACGGCCTTTCGGTTGAAACAGCCGAGGCCCTCGCCGAGCTGGCCCACAAGCAGGCGCGCGAGTTCCTCGGCATCGCCGAAGAAGACTCGCCGCGCATCTCCGATCTCTTCCATCAGAAATACCACGGCTCACGCTATTCCTTCGGCTACCCGGCCTGCCCCAACCTTGAAGATCAAACCAAGATCTTCCGCCTGCTCAAGCCCGAAGAAAACATCGGCGTCCGCCTCACCGAGCAGTTCCACCTGGAGCCTGAGCAAAGCACCAACGCCATCATCGTCCACCACCCGCAGGCAAAGTATTTCGTAGTGTAAATGCCGCATCCACAACTGCCCCGCCACCGATGAATAGTCAGTGGCGGTGCAGGTTGGATTGAAGACTCTGCTTCATGTTAAAAAGAAAAACAAAGAACTTACTCGGTCAAGCAATATGCTATGTAAATCGTTGTTTTATAAGCTCTTATGTTTGCAGATTATTTGACCTTCCACAAAGACAATAGAAGCAAAGGCAGTTACAAACGAGCCAGAATATATGTGTGTCCTCCTTGAACGGTCTGGGGCGATTGCCGGGAAGCAGTAGATACTCCCGGCCGTTCGATTTTCCGGCACACTTTCCTCTTGAACGCCGAAACTGCCACTTCCCTTCCCTTATCCTCTGCCAATCACCGCCATTTCTCTGAGCCGCTCTTGCTGCGCCTCTGGACGCGCGTTGTACCCTCCCGTTTGACTCCCGAGTTGGAGAGTGCTTAGATTGGGTCGGCAAATGCGGCACCGCTCCCTCGTGCCATGCCGGAGGTCTGAAATGAGAGCGAGTGCGCCATTGCTATCGGCGGTTGTATTGTTCAGTGCATCGTTGTGGGGGTGCGGTGGAGGCGGTGGCGGCGCAACACCCGCGCCGATCCAGACTGCCGCGCCGACAGTAGCAACCAGCGCCGCGCAGAATGGCGCCATCATCGTCAGCCTGGCCAGCACGACCTCTGGAGCCATCATCTACTACACGCTCGACGGCAGCGCGCCCGGAGCCACCTCGCAGGTCTACCAGGCTCCATTCCTCGTGGCCTCCAACCTGACCGTTAAAGCGATGGCCATGTCCCCGAGCAGCAAATCCAGCAACATCACCAGCCAGGCCTTCTCGCCCAACATTCCTTCCGGGGCGCTCGTCTGGTCCGACGAGTTCACCAACTCGACAGGCGCCAACGCCGGGCCCAACCCTCACGTCTGGACCTACGACACCGGCAACAGCGGCTTTGGCAACAACGAGCTTGAAAACTACTGCGCGTGGGGTGCGAGCGCCTCGCCGTGCGACACTGCCAATCCAAACGCCTACGAGGACACCGGCGGCCTGCTTCACATCGTTGCACGGCGGCCGGCAACCAGCGTATACACCTCGGCGCGTTTGAAATCGCAAGGCCTGTTCAGTTTCATGTACGGCCGCATTGAGGCGCGCATGAAACTGCCTGAAGGCCAGGGCTTGTGGTCGGCATTCTGGCTGCTGGGCAACAACATCGTCACCATCAGTTGGCCGGCCTGCGGCGAACTCGACGTGATGGAACATATCGACGGCAGCAACCCGCAGAACGAGGGCTTTGACTGGGTGCAAGGCTCAATTCACGGCACAGGCCTCGAGACCGGGATCCAATATCACCCATCCGGATTTTCGGCGACCGCCTGGCACACCTACGGCATGATCTGGAGCAAGGGCGAGATCCAGTACTACGTGGACGACCCCGCTAATCCATACGCAACGTTTAACGCTGCCACTCAACCCGGCACGTGGCCCTTCGATGCGGGTCCGCAGTTCATTCTGCTCAACCTCGCGGTCGGTGGCAGTTGGCCCGGTTCTCCGGATGGCGCCACCCCATTCCCCTCGGAAGTCCAAGTGGACTACGTGCGGGTTTATACCAATTAACCCGGCAAGGTCCGGAACAGCCTTCACCGGCCCTTGTCATGCCCGAAACCTCAGACTCGTCCGCCTTGTGAGATACATCACAAGTTATTTGCGCGCTGTGCTATGACTCGCGGCCCCCTCATGAGCTCCCTCAATCTAATGCCAAGCCATGACTGACTTGCAAATCTCTATCTAAAACGCCATTAACATGTTATTTAATCAACTGCTTACCGTTTTCAATCCATTCGCAGCCCACGCCCGGTCATCCTCTAATAGGGACCAGAAACGACACCAACTGAACGAAAGCTGACGGTAACACCCAACTTCCCAAGTTACCGGAAATCCTGCTCTCCCAATTCCAGCTTTATGACGAAATGGTTACTTAAAGAAAAAAACTTTTGCAACCTCTTTGCAACACCTTCACCGTCCCGTTACAATTCGCGGCGGATACTACTCCAGTGATTCCACAAGTTCGGTTTGTTGTTCCCTGGAAGTTCGCCCGTCGCTCCGCTGTCCTTGTGGAGCCGCCGCCTCTAACACTCCCCCCAACTCTGCCTGAAACTCCAGCCAAGCCGCGCATCCACGCGGAGGTGGGCCGATACCGCCTGCGCCTCGCGCAGACCGTCGAAGACCGTGACGCCGCCTGCCGACTGCGCTTCAAAGTCTTCAATATCGAGTTGGGCGAAGGCTTGGACAGTTCGTACCAGACTGGCCTTGACACCGATCACTTCGACCTTTTCTGCGAACACCTCCTGGTGGAAGACAAAACGGACCGTCGCATCGTAGGCACCTACCGCATGCAGTCCGGAACCACTGCCGAGCGCAACCTGGGTTACTACTCCGAGCAGGAGTTCAGCTTTGCCCCCTATGAGCCGCTCCGTCCCGGCGTCCTTGAGCTTGGCCGAGCCTCGATTGACCGCGAGCACCGCACGCCTGAGGTCTTGACCTTGTTATGGAGGGGCATCGCACAGTATGCTACCGACATGGGGCTGCGTTATTTGATCGGCTGCTCATCATTGAACTCCAAAGACCCGGCGGAGGGTTGGCAGTTGTATCGCCAGCTTGAAAATTACCGGGTTCCGCCTGAGTTCGCCACCCAGCCGACCGCCGCGTATGCATGTCCCATCGAGCAAGAGGGCGCACACTCACAGCAGTCGCCCCGCGAAGAAAATCCCAATATCTCCGTTTCACCCGCCGCCCAGGTCAAGGTCCCCAAGCTGCTCAAGACCTACCTGGCCATCGGCGCGCGCATCGGCGGCCCTCCGGCCTGGGACAGGGAGTTCGGCACCATCGACTTCCTCACTCTGCTCGATCTCAAGCTCATTTCGCCTTCCGCGCGCAATCGCTTTCTGGCCCCTCTTACAACATGAGTTTCCGTGCCTTCCGGCGCGCTGTGGCGCTGGCATTCGCTCTTTTCCTGTGCATTCTTCGCCACTGGCTCCTCCGCCTCCACGGGCCCATTACGCTCGAGCGGCGCGCCCAGTGGGTGCAGGCCTCCGCCAAGGGAATTCTCCACGGCATGGGTGTCGAGTACACAGTCGAGGGCCAGCCGCCCACCCACGGGCTGGTCGTATCAAACCACCTCAGCTACCTCGACATCCTCATCCTCTCCGCGGCCATGCCTTGCGCCTTTGTCGCCAAGATGGAGATAGGCGGCTGGCCCTTCTTCGGTAAAGCAGCGCGGGTCGGAGGAACCATCTTTCTAGACCGGTCCAGCATGGCCAGCGCCATGTCGGTAGCCGAGCAGATGACCGAAAGGCTCAAACTCCCCATTCCCGTGCTCCTGTTTCCCGAGGGCACCAGCACCGACGGCAGCGAGGTGCTTCCTTTCCATCCGCGCCTTATCGACCCCGCTACCTCCGCCGGAGTGCAAATCGCCGCGGCCGCCGTTCGCTATGTCATCGAGGGCGGCGTGGAAGAGCGCGAACTGTGCTGGTTTGGCGATATCGAGTTCCTGCCTCACCTCATGAAGGCTTTGGAAACTCCCGGCTTCTCAGCCACTGTGCAATTCGGCGAGCCGCAGGTTTACCCTGACCGGCGCACCGCGGCCAACGCCACCCGCGCCGAAATTACCGCCATGCGCTCTTCGGGCGACTGGGATGAAGGCCAGGAAGCCCTCCAGACCGCGTAGCCTTCCCGGCACTGCAACACCCCCTCCCTCCGTGATACATTTCCTCAAATGAACCACAAGCAGCGTGTCCATGCGGCCCTAAACCGCCAACCGGCAGATCGCGTCCCCATTTTCATGTGGTTTCATCCCGAGACCGCCCGTAAACTCGCCCGCATGTTGGAGATTCCCGCCTCCGCACTCGGCGAGGTCATGGGCAACGACGTCCAGCAGACCTGGGTCAACAACAACTACGCCATGGAAGGCATCGAGCACGAGCACGACGGCGAAACCCACGTGGACTGGTGGGGCATCACCTGGGAAAAACGCCACGGCTTCAACCAGATCCTCAAGTACCCGCTGGCCGGCGCTACCCGCGAGCAGGTGCTCGCCTACCAGTTCCCGATTGAGCGCAAAGAGGCATTGCTGGCGCTCATGGAGCCGGTTTTGAAAGACCGTCGCGACTTCTTTGTTGGCTGCGACGTTTCGCCTTGCGTCTTTGAAATGTACTGGCGCCTGCGCGGTATGGTTGACGGCATGATGGACATGGGCGGCGACCCGGAGCTGGCCTTTGAAATGTTCCGCCGATGCGCAGACTTCGCCATTGAGTTGGGAACCGCTGCCTGCGACCGCTTCGCCCTGGACTGGTATTGGACCGGCGACGACGTTGCCGGCCAGAAAAGCATGATGATGAGCCCCAAGCTGTGGCGCGCGCAGATCAAGCCGCACCTCAAGCGCGTCATCGACGTCGGCGTGGCGCGCGACCTGGCCATTGCCTTCCACTGTTGCGGAGCGGCCCGGCCGGTGATTGCCGACCTCATCGAAATCGGCGTCAACATCCTCAACCCCATGCAGAGCAATTGCCCCGGCATGGACCCCACGGAGTTGAAGCGCGAATTCGGCAAGCATCTGACCTTCATGGGCGGCGTGGATACGCAGGAGATGCTGCCCCACGCCACGGCCGCCGAGGTGCGCCGCGCCACCGAAAAGTTGATCGCCATCATGACCGCCGATGGCGGCGGCTACATCCTCGCCGCATCGCACACCATCTCCCCCGAAACCCCCGACGACAATATCTTTGCCATGTATGAAGCCGTCGGATTAGGCAAAGCGGAAATTTTCGACCGGGCCGCGGAGATGCGCAACCGGATGGCGGCGGTACACACCACCTGAACCCCGAGTGCATTTCAGGGCGGAGGCCGCTAAGGGCGCCCCAACCGTGGCGGCGTCCGGATGCTTCCGCCCGTTTGGCGCTTATTTCTTCGCGGTACTCGCCGTGGCAATTGTTTTGATCTCTGCCGCGGGCGATGCCAGCGTCATTTCAACAATCGTATCGGGCGAAGATTTGTTGCCCGCCAGCGTCACCTCAACGCCGCCATCGCTCTGCTTGCACGAAGCTTGTTCCCCTGTGAGCGAGACACAGGCAAGAATTTTGGCAGGGAGCGCGGGCAGGTTTAGCGTTCCGTTCTGAGCGCTGAAAATATGCAGGAAGATCGTCTTGCCGCGATAGGTTGAAACGCCAAAATCACCCGGCAGATAAGGGCCGCCACGTGTTGCGTAGATGCTTTGGCCATACTTGCCCAGCCACTCGCCAACTTCGCCCAGGCGTGCGGCGTGTGCCGGATCGATCTGCCCATCCGGCCGCGGTCCAACGTTGAGAAGCAGGTTGCCATCCCGCCCGACAGCAGAAACCAGCAGCCGAATGATTTCGTCGCGCGACTTCAACTTGGCGTTCGGTTGATATCCCCAGGCGCCCTCGGTAAGGGTGGTGCACAGCTCCCACGGATCGTCGCTGTCAAAATCGCCGAGAGCCGCGTCCCCTTCACGGGATTTGAAATCGGCCGGTGCATCGGTGCGGTCGTTGGTAATGATCGTGGGCTGCAATTGCCGCAGGTGATTCACCGCGGCATCGTCCTGCCAGTCGAATTTGCCGTGGTAGCGCTGGTTCATGGGCCGGGCATGCCATGCGTCCGTGAAGCCAACGCCGCCGAAGCCGAGCCAGCCGTCGCCCCCGCCGTCGAACCACAGAATATCCAGCTTGCCGTAGTGGGAGGCGAGTTCGTCCAACTGGCGATGATACTGCGCGCGCAACTCCTCCGCGCTGGCCTGGTAAATCCCGGGGAAGAAAAAGCCCGGATAGCGCCAATCGAGCGGCGAGTAGTAGAGGCCGACGCGCAACCCGGCCTTGCGCACGGCTTTTACATAGTCAGCGACAAAATCACGATGCGCAGCCGATTTGACCGCCGTGAAACTGCTCCCCGGATCGTCAAAGAGCGCAAACCCGTCGTGATGCCGCGCGGTAAGCACGGTGTATTTCATGCCCGCCGCCTTTGCAGTCGCGGCCCATGAATCTGGATCGAAGTTTGAAGGATGAAACTGGTCCGCCAATTTCGCGTATTCGTTCACCGGTATTTGTTCCTGCCATTGCACCCACTCACCGCGGCCGGGGATCGAATAGACGCCCCAATGCATGAACAGGCCGAACTTGGCATCGCGCCACCATGCAATGCGCGCGGCCGCATCTTTGCCAGTCACCATAAGCTCGGTTTGAATCTGGGCGCTCACGGGTAGAGCAGGAATGGCCAGAGACACGGTCAAAAAGAACGCGCGAAGTACATCCTTTTTCATTTCTTCTCCACAAGGATCAGGTAGTCGTGACGCGGCCAGGCTTCATGTTCAACCGGAGCTTCTGGCCAATTATCTCGCGGCGGCGGAAGATCTTGCTCTTTACCTAAACTGCGCGGAATTCCCCGGTCAGCCCTTCCCAGGCGGCGGCGCCGTCGATCCGCGCAATACCAGACTGGTCGAAACCAGAAACTCGCGCTGGATCGTAGGCTTCCCATCCTTCTCCGCCTGCAGTCGAAGCGCTTCAAACGCGGCACGCGCCAGCTCGGTTCGATCAAGTCGAATCGTCGTCAGCGGCGGCAAGGTGAACTCGGCAAAATCGATGTCATCCAGACCAATCACCGACAGATCCTGCGGCACGCGCAAGCCTCCGTTGTAAACCGCGCGCAGCACGCCAATGGCTGTCATGTCGTTCGAGCAGACGATGGCCGTCGGCCGCTCAGGCAGCGCCTGCAACTGCTTGAATCCGGCCACCCCGCCCTTGAGCGTATGATCGCACTCGACGATCCACGTCTTCTCGATTCCCAGCCCTGCTTCATGCATCGCCGTGCGAAAATCGTTTTCGCGCGTAATGGCCGAATGCAGCTTGTGCGGCCCTGCCAGAAACGCGATCTTGCTGTGGCCCAATACCACCAGGTGGTTTACCGCGGCGCGAATGCCCGTGGAGTAGTCCAACAAAATCGTGCTTGTCTTGGGGTCGTCGAGGCGAAACTCGGCCAGCACCATGGGCACGTTTCTGTGCGCCAACTGGTCAAGCACCGGCTCTTCCTCGCCGAACGTCATCACCGCCACGCCTTCAACCTTGCGCTCCAGCATGCGCCGCACGCAGCTGGTCAATACCGCCGGATCGCTGTTCGACGAACTCACCAGAATCTCGTACCCGTGCGCCACCGCAATCTCTTCAAAGCTCTGAATCAACTCGGGAAAGAACGGGTTGGTGATGTTCTCTACAATGATGCCGAACAGGCGGCTGCGGCCGCTGACCAGCGTGCGCGCGTGAGAGTTGGGAAAGTAATTCAGCTGTTCGATGGCCTGCCAGACACGCTTCGTCAAACGCTCGCTCACCGCGGGCGAGCCGTTGATGGTTCTGGAGACGGTGGCGATAGAAACTTTAGCCAAAGCGGCGACAGTGCGGATATCGGGCGTCTTTACGACGGTCTTGCTATTTACTTTTCGAGCCACGACCCTATCCTGAGAAACAGATTAAGAATGTGACAGCAATGTTACAGCATCCGGCCCGTCGCTACGAGCGTTATTAAAGAGTGTTTCAAAAACCCGCGTTGTGTCGGGCACGACTTCCATCGTGCCAAAAGCAGCCAGAAACCCAAGGGGTTTTAACCCCTGAGGTAGCGCAACTCCAACGCGGCTGCAGTTTTGAACTAAGCACCAGTGTCCGCGATGAACTGTATGCCCGTTGTGCGCCGTAATGGCCTCCCTAATCGTTGTCGGCCATCAGCAGGCGCAGGTCGCGCAGGTTTTGGCCCGTGGGCCCGGTCACCACCCGGTCGCCCAGTGCCGTAAACATGGGGCAGGCGTCAAATGCCGCCAGCGACGACTTCAAGTGAAATCCAAAAGTATGCGCCCGGGCTACAGTCGTCGGGTCGGCGATGGCCCCCGCCGACTGCGTATTGCCGTCGATACCGTCTGACCCGGCACTGAATACGGTCAGCCGTTCGCCCGGATGTTGCTCCAGTTCCAGCGCGCACTCCATCACGAACTGCTGATTCCGTCCGCCGGCGCCGGGGGTGCGATCCATGGTCACCGTAACCTCGCCTCCGGAGATCAGGCACAGCTTGGGATGCGTCGCGCGCAACGAGTGGAAGCGCTCAAGAAGGTACCGGGCAGCATCGGCATAGTCCCAGTCGTCGCAGCTGTTATCTACCGCAACGTAGTAGCCCTCCTGTTCGGCCAGTATCCGGGCATTCTCCACCAGGTCGTGGCCGGAAAGCAGAATTTCGTAAACCGAATCGCGAAACGCCGGGTCCTCACCAGACATGGAGGCAGCCGCCGTCGCGCGCCGGGTGGCCAGCGTTCCGCCCCAAGGCAGCTTCGGAAAAAACGGCGGCAGCCAGCTCTTGTTTCCCGGAGACTCGGGCAGATCTTCGCGGTCAAAAAATGCGCGTATTGAGGCCGGCAGCTTCTCCTCCAGCTTGTACCTCTCAATCAACTCGCGCACCTCGGGCACCGTCGAGTGATCCGGCGAGGTCGGTCCGGAAGAGAGAGCATCCAGTGAACGCAGCGGCACGTCCGGCACCAGCAGGCTCACCTTGGCCGCATCCGGCGCGGCAATAGCCAGCCGCCCGCCCTTCACGGCTGAAAAGTGCTTGCGCAGCGTGTTGATTTCATGAATCGGCGCGCCTGAAGCCAGAAGCACCTGGTGAAAAGCGATCGTGTCGTCGAGCGAAATCTGCGGGTCCAGGGGCAAGTCGAACATCGCCGAGCCGCCGCCTGAAATTAGAAAGAAAATCAGCGTGTCTTTTTTGGCCTTTTTGACCATGGCCAGAACGGCGCGGGCCGCGGCAAACGAGTCCTCGTTGGGCAGCGGATGGCCGCCCTCAAAATACCTGAAACGCCAGTTGCGGCTGCTCGGCAGTTGGTTGGTGCAGCAGATGCCCCGCAGCCCCTGGCGGCGCTTCATCCGTTCCATAAGCACGTCCAGCATGGGACCGGCCGCCTTGCCCAGCGCCACCACAAAAAGGAGAGATCGATCGAATCCGGCCCGCTGCCGTCGGGAAGCAGCCGATGCATCGTGTCGCCCTCAAACCGAATGCGGCGATCAAAGGCTTGACCAATGCTGCAGGCTTTCACCGCGCCTGTAAAAATCCCTGTAGCCGTGGCATGCATTGCGTCGAGTGCTGAATCGCTGACCGGGTTCATTTCGTTTGCTCCTTAAGCCAACCGGCAAGTGCCTGCTGCATCAACTCCAGCTGACCGGTAAAGAAGTGATCGGCGCCAGGGAGCAGCACCAGGGATTTGGGTTCTGCGGCAGAGCCAACCACCTCGGCCAGCTGTGCAGCCGGCGCAAAGGTGTCGTTGTCTCCACTCAGGAACAGCTTGGGAAGGGTCGAGTTTGCCAGGAAGGAATAGCGGTAGTTGTGGCCATCGGCGGTTGTGGGCAGGCCAAGAGCGGCCACGGCATGCACGCTTTTCGGGCTCGGCGGACGACAACAAGCGCTCAGCGCCATGGCCGAACCAAAGCTGAAGCCGGCCACGACAATTGACAGCTTGTAACCGTTTTCAAGCCACTCCAGCGCCGCCAGAACGTCTCCGGTCTCTGCGCGGCCGTCGTGGGTGCCGTGGCTCAGCCCTGTGC
>Ga0209697_10009052_pt1 | contig 11125 bp, 7 predicted proteins | sample AliMusrvi5mmetaG_FD_184115 | JGI IMG/M metagenome (GOLD analysis project Ga0209697, IMG submission 184115) | Freshwater lake bacterial and archeal communities from Alinen Mustajarvi, Finland, to study Microbial Dark Matter (Phase II) - Alinen... | ecosystem: Environmental > Aquatic > Freshwater... | reverse complement strand
CAGCACCTGCCTGAATGCTGCCCCATTGGCGAAGGGGCTGGGATCCAGGTGGACCCTGACACGGCCCAACTTGACCAACTGACCGTTCTCGGTCCAAGCGTCGGATTTGCCGATGAGAACAACGACATCACCATTCTGTTCGGTCCAGAGGTTCACCCCCAAGTCTCCGTTACCCATAGGCATGGAGTCCCTGAAATCAGTGCCTAGCGAATCCCAGGCAACACAGTACTCGTCAACAGGAGCGGGGAGCCTCGTTGTCTCAACGGATCGTGCCAGCGTGACGCTGAACATGACGCTTAGGAAACAGATAATTGGCTTCATGCTTCTCTTATCGTGTCACTTTTACCGGGCCACCAAGGCCACCGTGTCGGCCTTAAACCTGACTAAAGAACCTTCAACACCACCACAGAATCATCCGGCTTCACAACCGGCATGGTCACTGTGAGTCCCTGCTTATCCTGTTTCCATTCGAGCTTTCCGGTGTAGCCCAATCGTGAGACGGCCTTCACCTTGAGCCCTGCCGTTTCGGTCAGGAAATGAAGGACTACGTCCTTTTTGCCGGGGTTATCAAGAACGATGGCATAGAGTGCATCCCCTTTTGCAGTGAAGCGCACATCCTGCCAGGTAAATGGCTTGCCCTTGCCCTCGTTGAAGCCCTGCGCGGAAATCGGAGTCCCCGCCGAAGCCGGCCCTTCCCCGAAGATCGTCCATGGCCGCGTATCGAAAATGGCCTCCTTGTTAACATCCATCCAGGCGGCGATGCCTTCGAGCACCTTCACCTCTTTTTCATCAATGGTCCCGTCGCTCCGAACAGGAATATTGAGCAGCAGGTTGCCGTTCTTGCTGACGATATCGGCCAGCATCTGGATGACATTCTTGGCAGTCTTGTAGCGGTTATGATCATACGTCCCGCGATCGTAATGCCAGCCGCCAATGCAGGTGTCGGTCTGCCAGGCAAAAGGCAGGGAGGTGGCAGGCACACCGCGTTCAATGTCCCATGTAATGGCCTTGCGCTGTTCTTCATTCAAAATCTTGCCGAACAACACGGCGCGCAGATCACCGTTATGCCAGGCGGTATTGCTGTTGTAGAAGTGTGCGGCAATCTTGAGCCCCGCATCGCTGACCGACCACAGCGGCAGCACGGTATCGTCAAAGTAGATCAGGTCGGGATGGTATCGGTTGATGAGGTCGGCAGTCCGGTTGTAGAACTTTTCGCAATAGGCCTGGTCGGGCGTGACGGCGCCATGGTCCCACCCCCACTCCAGGCGTTTGCTACGGGCATGATTCTGGGCGTAGAGGTCCTGCGGATCGAGCCCTTCCCCACCATTGTCCCTTGCCATCGGCCTTGGTCAGTTTGCCATCATAGGGCACGCCCTTCTTATCACCCTTGGTGTCAGCTCCCTGAGAGGGCTCATACCAGCTCCAGGCATGGGCGGCGTGGATGCTGACACCGAAGGGAAGACCATTGGCCTTGGCGGCCTTGGCCCAGCCCGCGATCAGGTCTTTCCTGGGGCCAAGCGCGGCGGCGTTCCATGGTTGGTATTTGCTGTCCCAGTTGTCAAAATTGTCATGGTGGTTGGCCATGGCAAAGAAATACTGCGCGCCGGTCCGCTTATAGAGCGCCACCAGCTTGTCCGGGTCCCAGTTCTCGGCTTTCCAGGCGTGGATGATATCCTTGAACCCGTTCGTTGAAGGATGGCCGTAGTGCTGAAGGTGCGACTTAAACTGGCCGCTGCCTTCCTCATACATCCCCCGGGCATACCAATCACCCGCCTCGGGCTGGCACTGAGCACCCCAGTGGGCCCAGATCCCGAACTTGGCGTTGCGGAACCAGTCCGGGGTCTTGTATTGCTTTAAGGACTCCCAGGTTGGTTGAAATTTCCCCGCCGCTACCGGCTCGGATTGGGTACTGACAGTGATCGCCGGTTTTGCGGCGTCAGGAATCCCCCCTGCAGAACGGAAAGAAACGAGACAGAAAGCGCCAAGCATGACGCTACCAAAAACAATCTTGCCTGAGATCATTGCCGTCTTCCTTTCAGTTATTTCGATCATTACCGCATAGTCTCTATAATAGCCGCGCCTGACAAGGCGTGAAAATCCGTTTCCAGCCAATCCTGAATCAACCACCGCTTAACAGCGGCGGCTACGGGCTGATCCGCACCTCGGTTTGTTCACTTACGGTAACGGTGACTTCATTCAGGGAGTTCGCCGCCTTGGCCTGGTCCACCTTGTGTTTGGCCTCTTCCGGCAGCCGGTTCCTCAAGGCATTGCAATAGGGCAGAACCTTCACTCGGATCATCGGCCACTGGTCGGCGGGAATGCGCCACAGACCGGCGGAGAGGGGATCGCCGTTGTAGAAATGGTCGATAAACAGTTTGTCCCCGACATAAAGCCGCGCGGCATCTCCGATGTAGTGAAAGTTCAGCAGGAGTCTACGTTTCTCATCGAGAGCGGGCAGGTTCAGTTTGTAAACGGCCGCTTCCTTCCAAGTAGCCTCGTCCGTTCCCTTGAGCACCGCGGCATTTGTGCCCGCGGGATGCTCCAAAATAACGAAGGCATGGATCGGGGCTGGAGGCCTCAGACTTTCCTGGGCGAATCGGGAGAAAAGACCGTCAGGCTGTCCCTGGATCAGTTCCTTTCCGGCAGTCACGGAGGCAATAGGCGGGAAGATACTCATTACCAGCGCCTGTACGTCATCCGCTTGCAGACGCAGCGCCGCGCCATCAGCCAGGACCGTTGCACGGGAGAGAACCACGCGGTCACGACCCGCAAAGGGAGCCCGCCATAATTGTCGTCCCTGCTCCGGCGTGAGCACAACAAAGGTTACGTCCTTGCCGGCGGGCGATGTCACGCAGGAAACCGGTTTCGTACCCGCCTTGATTTTATGCACGCGGATTCCTCCACCAGTCGCTTCCATTTCTCCGGCTGTCACACTGAAGCGGGAAGGCATCGAGCGCAGAAACAACTCCGGCTCGACGCCGTCAAGAGCGGTGAAGAAATAGACAGACCCGCCATGCTCATCGTCGCCGCGGCAAAGCAACTGTGCGGTGGCATACTCCAGCCTGACCCCATCACAGTCCAGGGCAACAGGCCAGATGCCGTAACTTCCCTGAGGGATGGTAACGGGGCTGTGGGGAATGAGCAACGATCCGTCCGCCGTTTTTAGTTCAAACTGCACGCCCTCATGCGCAGGCAGGGGCTCATAGGGTTGCTGGTTGCTGAAGAAAAGAAACCCGCTATGCCCATCCGACCTCACATCCCAGCGCAGGGTGGTGAAGTCTTTTAGATTGGCCGGGCGCTGATCAGGCAAAAAGACGGTCATTCTTGCAAGACTCTCCCCGAAATCATGCAGAAAGAGATGCTGCTCGCGGAGGAGGCGGTACTGTTCGCGCACCTGACCGAATGAGCCAAGCGCCGTTTGAAAGTCATAGTCCTTCACCGGAAGTTGATTTGGATGGTCCTCATGCAACCAGGAGAGCTTACCCTCGGGATTCACGCCGCCGTGATACATATAATAACCGGGCATATTGTTACCGCTCCCGAGCTTGGCGAGGGCCAGCGCTCCGACATTGGCGGGATCGATCTTGATGCGTTTGCCGTATCCGGACATCATGCCCGGACCGATCTCGGCGCAGGCATAAGGAAACTGGTTGAGAATCTCCGAGTTCAGCGGATTTCTTGTGGAGAGTTGCGCCCCCAGGTCGTTCACGGCACGCACATCGGTAAAAATAAATTCCCGGCGATAGTCTTCAAGGCGACCACCCCAGAATCCATCGGTATAGCCACCAAACAGGGGAAGGAGCCCGGCTTTAGGCACACCCCCCTGCCAGCCTGTGATCGTGTAGACGGGCACATCAATGCCGACCGAACGGGCAAGGGCCTTCAGGGCCAGCAGATAATCACCGCTGCCGCATTCGTTCTCCAATTGCACCCCGATGACTGGACCGCCGTCCTTCCAGAGAAGACCGGCCATTTGCCTGGCTTCTTCCCGGAAGAACGGCCCAACGAGGGCCATATACGCCGGATCCTTGCTTCGCAGTTTTGCGCCGGACTTCTGAACCCAATCCGGAAATCCGCCGTTACGAACTTCGCCATGACACCACGGTCCCATGCGGACAAACACCTTCAAGCCGGTGGCCTGGCAAAGTTCAAGAAAACCACGCAAAGAACGCTGCCCGCGCCAGTCGAACTTACCCCGCTCTTCCTCGTGGTGGATCCAGAACACATAGGTGGAAACCGTATTGATCCCGCCCGCCTTCATCTTCAGCAATTCATCCCGCCACTCGGCCTGCGGATACCGCGCGTAGTGAAACTCGCCGACAATGGGAATCCATGGCTTGCCATCAAGAAAGAATGAACGACTATCCAGGGTCAGAGTATGACCCATCTGATTTGTGGATGCCCCCCCACCCACGGGACAAGGCATTGCCGCACAGGACGCATGGGTCAAGTCCATCGTCAAAGGGATGGCGGGTGCTGGAGTCAGCAATCGGTCTACGAGCGAACGGGGAACCTGGAACACCTCACCGTGGCGCATCCGGTTTGGGGACCCCTCGAAGGGGAATTGCATTTTTGCGGACACATCCTCCCAAGTCTTCAAATCGCGCGAGCGCAGAGCGCCATACCGGTGTTTGGTATAGGCGTCATAATACACCAGATAGTCCTGCCCGATTTTCAAGGCCGTCGGGCCCTCCACCCACACACCAGGAGGCGAAAAAGGTTTTGAAAGCGGCCCAAACGGCCCGGTACCACTGACGGCATCCGCCATTTGCAGGTATTTCCGGGGCGGATTACGCCGCTCATCCTTTATGATGAGATGCCATTTGCCATCAGCCGCAAACATCATGGCATCAATCACACTGAATCCCGGGTCGTAAAAAAGGTGCGTCGGGGTGAAGCTCTTGAAATCCTTTGTCGTTGTACAATAGATCCTGTGATTGAGTCCCTCTTCGGAGACATCCACCGCAGGATATCGATCCGATATCGTGGAGGCCCAGAAGATAACAAACTCCCCTCTCTGATCATCATAGATGATTTCCGGCGCCCAACTGTTCCTCACCTTGGGCTCATGCGCCATCACCGGCAGCTCACGCTGCTCGGACCACGTGATAAAATCCCGCGTCGAGGCATAGCCAATATGATTGGCATACCACCCCGCCGTCCACACCATGTGATAAGTTCCGTCAGGCCCCCGGATCACACCGGGGTCCCGCATCAATTTTTCCTTGTGCCCCACCGCCGGCGCGAGGAAACTGCGCCCCTCGCGCAACGCATTCCATTTATACCCATCATCACTCCACGCCAGATGAAGTCCGTCCTCCCCGTTCTTGATAAAGTAGGCGAACAGATACGCACTATCACCGGCTTGAGTCGATCGGCACAAGCCCACCAGAATCAGGGCGAAGCAAATTAGGATTCTGAACATGGCTAATCGTTCCTCCGTTTTGAACATTGAGACACTGAGGCCTTGAATCTTCTCATGCGAATTCCTCTCACCGGCGGATAAAGAACTCCTGCATCACGGGTCCCGCTGATTGGACTTTCGGGTTGTCCTGGCGTCCCCATTGAAAGGCCGCGACAATGACCCGGACGGGATATTTTGAACGTGCCGGAATCTTTGAAAACGTGAGCGTGTCGCCCGTGATTTCGGCCGGTCCGGAAACCACGAAGTACTGCACCGGAAGTCCGGAACTCGCCTTTGCCTGCAACTTCAGCGGCCTCAACCCTGAAGCGATCTGGTCGGAGATCTTCAAGAAATCAAGCGTCTGCGCCTGGCCTTCCCTGTTGATAATGTTGACATGAACATGCGCCGGAATTTCCGTCGGCCGGAAGGTGTCGTCACCCGGGTTGTAAGCGACAATCGTGGGTTCCCACGGGTTCCCCTGCGGCTCGAGCGGCCCGGCATGCGGACAAACGCGAAACGTGTCCGGACCAACCTGGGTCAGTGCCCCGCTATTGACTCGGAACCGGACCGTGGAGGAACTATGGCCCAACTTTGCATCTCCGGGATAATAGACGTTGTGGATACGGTTGTCGTACTCGGCATGGTCTATATGATCTACATAGCCCGCCTCCAACCGGAATGTCCCGGCATCATCGAGAAATTTCGGACTGAAGCTGAACATTCGCGCATCGGTTGAACGGTGGCCCTCTTTCACAAAACCGATATACTGCGGCTTCTTGGCGAGTTGCGCGGCAATATGGTTCTGCACGGCGGACGCCAAATCCTTGTCGAGATACCAGAAAGCATTTCTTGGATCGCCTTTCCAGTCAGAGGTGGCCACCGGTTTCCCTCCCGGCTTGCCGAAGGTTGCCGGATCAAGCAGCCAGCCCGCCCCGGTCTTCACCGGTTTGAGAGGCACATGCCCGTCCAGCGGCGCATCGGCGGGAATCCGGGCAGCCACCACCTTTTTCAAGAAAAGAGCCATTATCGGGATCGCATCGTCGCTCACATCGCAATGGCCGGACCCTATATCCACGAAGTAGCCGGCGAGCGAGTCGTTTCCGTTGGCCCGGATGTGCAGCGCCTGGGCCAGGTCGCCGGGAGTAAGCGAACAGTTGTGCATCGTGCCACTGCCGTATTCAAACCACTCCGAATTGACATCGAAGATTGGGATACCCTGGGGACCATCATATTTCGCCCCGGTCTTGAACGGCATGATCGCGAAAAACCGGCTGGGGTTCCATTGATAGAGGTGCCATACGAAGCTTCCGGCTGACGAGTGCCCCACGGGCATCAGTGGCACATTTCGAATTTCAGTGTAACCCGATTCTTCCGCAAGGGCGTCGAGGACTTTTTGCAGGTCTTCGCCTGCACCCCTGGGATCCTCGCTGCCTTTTGGAAAGTCGGGATTGAGGAAGATGTCGAGCGCGCTCCGTCTCGGGTGGCCGGGATTTCTGTCATCGTCCGGAGCCCGATCGTGGCCGGAAAAGATCATGACGATACCGAGTCCGTTCTCCTCCGCCGCCGTGCGGAAAGCAGGCCGTTCGAAGAGCGGTTTTTCAAGCATGTTGTGGACTGCCACAATGAGCCCTCGCACCCGCGGGCAATCGGGCGGAACCCAAAGAAACGCGCGCCGTCCCTCAATGGTCGGCGCGGGCACCGAGTATTGCCACACCGCGGCTTGACCCGTTGAATAGGCCAGAAGAACGAAAAGAGCGGCGACAACGATGATTCTCAAGTTCCTCCTGTTTTCGTCGGCCGTGGTAATGCCATACGGCGGAAGACATCGTCAAGCGTCCCTGAAAAAGGTCCGATGGATTCCATCTTGATTGAAACCAGAGCGGCGGCGAATTTGAGCGACTCAGAGACCGGGTGATCCATGCGCCACGACAGATAGGCGGCAAACGTCGTGTCACCACGGCCAGTCCGGCCAATGACACTCCGGTTGGTAAAGGATTCAAAATAGGTCCTTCCCGCATGGCGGGCCAGCACCCCATCGGACCGGGTGATGACCACTTCCGGGCATCCCCATTCCTGGATCATGATGGCAGCCTTCTCAAGGTCACTGGTACCGGTCAGGACTTCGGCCTCGACAACGTCCAGTTTCACCTTGCTCATCAAGCCGACAATCTGCTTCTTATCCGTTACATCGCCAAAGGTGATCTCCTTTGACACCGGGTGAATCTGCCTGACAAAACTCTGCATATCCACAGACAGGCTGCATCCCTTGGCCTTTAAACCGTTCATGAACTCCAGGGTGAATTCCTGATCAGAGATCCCGGCCAAATGCACATAATCGGCTGTGATTGCGGGCATGTCGCACAACTTGAAGAGCCCGGCATTTTTCGGGAACACCAGCACCCGTTCATCCACATTGTCGGAAGGGTGAATGACCTGGACATAACTGGTGTCGGCCGTCGGGATCACAACTACTTCCACGCCAACCCTCCTCAATTCCTCCAGGATTGACTCATCTTGGGGCGCCATAAGGGTTACCGCAGCGACCTTCTTCCCCAGCCGTGCGGGAACGACGGCTCCACACAGGATGGCGCTTCCCGGCGCCACCCGCGTCTCACCCTGGAATGGCTGAATCTCGTCATAGCACATGTGCCCGACGAACATGATATCGTAGTGTTTCATAACGGCTGCTTCTTCCCTTTCTTCAATTTAAGGGAAACGCCCTTCGTGTCTACCTTCATGTCTTTCCCGTAGACACTCAGCACCACATCGGGGCCGACAACGGCCCGGAACGCGGCGTGGTCCCGATCCACCTCAACCTGGATGACCGTCCCGCGATAGAAAAGGCGGAATCGATACGACTGCCACGCTTTCGGAATTTGGGGAGCGAAGGACAGGTGGTCCGTATCCGTCCGGAGGCCCCCGAATCCTGAAACAACCCCCGCCCAGACTCCCGAGGATGCGGTGGCGTGCAGTCCCTGTTCCGTATTCCTGTTGTAGTTGTCCAAATCAAGCCGCGACGCATAAGCCAGAAAGGCATACGCATCTTCGAGCTTTCCCACTTCCGCGGCCAGCACCGAGTGTAGCGCCGGCGACATGGACGATTCATGGATCGTTCGGGCTTCATAGAACTCGTAGTTCGCCTTCTTCTCGGCCGGCGTGTATTCGTCGCTGAAGAAATACATCAGGTTGAGGAGATCCGGCTGCTTCAGCATGTCGAACCGGAAGATCTTGATGTACGGCCAGTTCTTGTAGATCGGGATCAACGACAAAGGAAGCGTCTTGATGTCTATATGAGGCAAATCGAAATAGCCGTCATGTTGTTCATACAAGCCGGTCTTCTCGTCCTTCAGGATGCGCATGTGTCTGGCCATGCACGCCCATTCCCTGGGTTCCTTGGAGCCCAGACGCACTTTCTTCACCACGCGCTGGTAGGCCTGCGGCGCCTTTCTCCGCATTTCCGCCAGAACTTGAACCGTATATTCAAACAGTTTCTTGCCAAGGACATTGGTGTACACGTTGTTGTTCACCATCATATGGAACTCATCGGGGCCCATGACTCCATAGAACCCGAATTCACCGGTGCGCGGGCTCCAGCCACCCCAGCTCGCCATGCAGCGCGACATTTGCAGGAGCAATTCGATCCCCTCCTTGTAGAGGAAAGTTTTGTCCCCGCTGATCTTGAGGTAGTGCCAGATGGCGTAGAAGATGGCCCCGTTCTGGTGGATTTCCAGGTCACAATGCTGCCAGCAGGCCGTGTCGTCCCGACCGGAGACGGTGCCAAAGGGAAACCGGGCGCCCTCAACCCCCACCCGCCGGGCTTCCTCCAGCGCTTCCGGCAGGAAATGGTAGCGGTACATCAGTAGCTTGCGGGTGATTTCCGGATCCATGAACATGTACATCCGCTCGCAGTACACTTCCGTGTCCCAGAAGTTCCACCCGTTGTAAACCTCGCCGGCCAACTTGCAGAGGACATTCTTTCGCTCATCCTCACCGTGGTAATCCATGAAGGCGATGAACAGGGCGTAGCGTACGCCCTGTTGCACGAGGGGATCGCCAACGATCTCGATATCCATCTTCTCCCACGCCCGTTCCCAGAAACGGGCATGGGCGGCAAAGGCTTCGTTGTAGGAGATGCTGGACAGGCTACGCGCCACGGCGAGCCCCTGCTTCCAGACGGCCGCTGCGGGGGTATCCTTTTCCCAGTGGTTCACGGCGATTTTGTCGAAAGAGCAGGAGATGCCTTTTTTTAACGGGAGGGAAAAAGCGAGGCCAATGAACTTATCCTTCTCGTTTTTGACGAGTTTCGTATTCAGCGGGATATCGGACTCCAGCCGGAAGCTGGAGAAGAGCCGGGTGTTGGTCCGTCTGGTACGGGCCTGAATGGCGCAGAGCCCGTTCACCTGGCCGCACTTTTCGAGTGTCCAGAAATTCAGGTTGGCCCCGGTATCCTTGTCCGCCGCGCCCTCCTTGGTGTGATCGAAGCCGCCGGCTATTTCGTAGATCGTATTGAAATCGAGACCGGAGACGATCTCCACCTTGCCTGAGAAATTCAGGGGTTCGAAGGCGATCCTTTGGCAACCCATGCGGGTCTGCTCGGTGTTGGTGAAGCGCTCGAAGGAGAGTTTGAGTTGCTTGCCGGACGTGGTGGTCCAGACGAACTCGCGCTGAAGGATTGCGGTACGCATGTCGGTCACGCGGCGGAACTTCGAAAAGTTCACGCGGGCGAGGTCCAATGTCTCGCCTTCAAGCACGATCCGGGTGTACAGCCAGTCCACGGCATTCGGCATGGCCCCGCCCTGGGTCACGAACCCCTTGAAAACCGTGGGATACTTGTAATCCATCAAATCATAAAGTTGGTTGAAATAGCTGCCCACCAGATGATCGCCGGAATAGCCCTCTTCAAAATAGCCGCGAACACATTGATGTTCATTTGCCAGGGCGAAGACAGACTCGGAAATCCGCGCTCGTTTGGGATCAAACCCTGTCTCAACAATCAGCCACGGATCAATCTTGTAGTATCGTTCGGGTGTTTTGGTGATATGCATGGCCCCTCTTTATTTGGAAATCCTAAAGCCCACGGCCGTGGCAAAGGGCATCGCGTCGGGGCAGGTGATAACCAGAGCATCGGTCTCCTGCTTCCAGCGTAGCTCCCCCTTGTGGCCAAGCAGGGTCACGGATTGGATCGGCTTTCCAAACAGGTTGGCGGTGGAGCCAAGAGAGGTGATTCTCAATTCGTTTCCGGCGGCCGGAACGGTGAGGCAGTAGGCGTAGAGCGCGCCATCCTTGCCAACGGTAAACCGGAAGTCTTTCAGGCCAAACTTGAAGTCGGCCTGGCTTCGCCCGAGTGCGCCTCCGGGAAGCACCTTGAGATTGCCGTTCGCACCCTCGCCCAATCTCACCCAGGCCTTGCTCCCGTAAATGCCCTCACCATTGCGCCGCATCCATTCGCCGACTTCCTTGAGCATCCGCGCGCAGCCTGCTTCGAGCGAACCGTCGGGCAGAAGGGGAATGCTGATGCCGACGTTGCCGTCACGTGCAACCTCCTCAAGCAGATAGCGGATGACCGAAGCCGAACTGTAGGTGAAACCCGGGCCGTAGAACCAGTCGCCCACCGGGGTCTCCGCAATCCACGCCTGGTCGGTCTTGATACCACGGGGAATGCCGCCTTCCTCGGTATTGACGGTGCCATTGGTCTTGGGGCGGAATTTGACAATACTGAAA
>Ga0209697_10009050_pt1 | contig 11126 bp, 6 predicted proteins | sample AliMusrvi5mmetaG_FD_184115 | JGI IMG/M metagenome (GOLD analysis project Ga0209697, IMG submission 184115) | Freshwater lake bacterial and archeal communities from Alinen Mustajarvi, Finland, to study Microbial Dark Matter (Phase II) - Alinen... | ecosystem: Environmental > Aquatic > Freshwater... | reverse complement strand
GAACAAGCTGACCCTCGAGGATGTGGTGGTGGGTGATGTCTGGATTTGCAGCGGCCAGTCTAACATGGATTTCACGCCCGGTGCCTATCACAACGCCCTTGATCCCAAACCCTACGATGAAAAGGATTTCGATGTCCCGCTGTTGCGGCAGTTCCATCTCATCAATGAGCCGTCGATGCGCCCCGAGACCGACGTGAAAGTCAATCGAGGGAACGGCACATCGGAAGAAAGCGCGACCTGGCTTCCCTGCAAGCCGACCACGGGCAACCGCTTCACGGCGGTGGGCCTCTATTTTGGCCGCAAGTTGCAGATGGAAACCGGAGTTCCGATCGGCCTGATCAAGACGGCATGGAACGGCACCCGCATCGAGCCATGGATCTCGCCCGCCGGTTTGTCCGCCGTGAAGGAATTGCCCCCGGTGACCGATTTGCCGGCCGAATACAAGTCCGACGGCGGATATCCCTCGACCTGGCATTGCCTCTATAACGGCAAGATCCATCCGCTGACCCGTTATGGGATCAAGGGCGCGATCTGGTATCAGGGCGAATCCAATGGCGACGAGGGCGAAACCTACTATCAGAAACTGCGCGCCCTCATTGGCGGCTGGCGGACAGCCTGGGGTGAAGGCGACTTTCCCTTCTACATTGTCCAGTTGGCTGGCCGGTTCAGTTCGGACTACACTCCCGCGGGCAAGGATCCCGCGGGCGGTGATGGCTGGGCGAAGATCCGCATGGCCCAGTTCAAGGCACTTATCATCCCGCACACGGGCATGGCGGTGACCATGGACCTTGCCGATGTCAGGGAGCCAGGGGATATCCATCCCAAGAACAAGCGCGATGCCGGCGAGCGTCTCGCACTTTGGGCCTTGGCCAAGGATTACGGCAAAAAGGATTTGGTTTACAGCGGCCCGTTGTACAAGGAGATAACGATAGAAGGCAATAAGATCCGGATCGCTTTCGATAGCGTCGGCTCCGGGCTGACCGTGGCCACCAAGAAAGGCTTTGCTCCGGTGGTCAAGGAACCGCAGGGCAAACTGAAGCACTTCGCCATCGTCGGCGAGGACAAGAAGTGGGCTTGGGCCGATGCCGTCATCGACGGCAAAACCGTGCTCGTCTCCAGCCCCGCAGTGCTCAAGCCGGTCGCCGTCCGTTATGCCTATACCATGTCCGGCGATGACTGCAATCTCTACAACAACGAGGGCCTGCCGGCCTCGCCCTTCCGCACCGATGATATAGAGAAATAGATGTTGATGAAACCGCTCCTGCAACAACCTGTGAATTCTGGAAGAAATATTGTCAGCCAAGACGGGGGCGGTCCTGGTTTCTCGATCGCTGTATTGTGTCTGCTTGCGATCATGGCGTTGCCCGGAAGATGTTTCGCTGCCGGTGTTGCGGATTTTAATAATCAGTTGGTTGAACATTGGAAGCGGATGGTCAATCCGGACAATCCAAAGGATATCGCAGCGGCGTTGGATCTGGCTGAGCGTACGGTGTTGTTGGTTGAAAAGTCCAAGAAGATTCCGGATTTGGCGGCGAAGCTGGCGGTGCTACGCCAGCGCTGGGAAAGCAAGCAGGTGCAGGATGGCAAGCGTGCCGAATTCTATTTTGAGGTGAGGGCGCTACGCCGGCAGATTATCATGTCGCATCCTGCCCTGGATTTCGATAAGATCCTGATCAACAGGAATCCACCAACGACTCAATGTCATAATGGCGATCAGCATCTCGGCATTCACAGCAGGCCGGGGCCAGGACTGACCATTCTTACCGACTGGAAGAATAATCCGCAGGCTGAGGCGATTTTGAAAGATAAGCTGCCTGTGGGTGCGGTGCGAAATCCGGACATGAATTATGATGCCGACAAGGTGGTCTTTGCATTCTGCGACCATTCCAGTAAGGAGCGCAAACGGTTCTGGCTTTACGAGGCGGCGCTTGACGGATCGGCGGTACGCCAATTGACGGGCACGGAACGTGATCCATTTAAGACTTGGCATGACCGGGCGACGGTTGTGATCGAGGATAACGATCCGTGCTATATGCCGGACGGGAATCTCGTTTTTATCTCTACGCGGTCCCAGTCGTTCGGACGGTGCCATGGCGGGCGTTACAATCCGGCCTGGGTTCTGTATAAATGCGACGCGAACGGTGATAACATCACGCAGATGTCGTTTGCCAATGAGAATGAATATGAACCTTCCGTGCTCAATGACGGCAGTATTATATTTACACGCTGGGAATACACGAACCGGCACGAGATGCTTTTCCACAAACTCTGGACGTGCCGGCCTGATGGAACGATGGTGGCGCATTATTACGGAAATGACACCATTGACCCGATGGAGGTTCTTGAGGCGTCGGCGATTCCCGGGTCGGACAAGATTGTGGCCACGGCGCTGGGTCACCACAGTTACAATACCGGGACCACCATTATGCTTGATGTGAAGAAGGGTGAGAATGGCGAGGAGCCTGTGACGCATCTAACCCCGGAAACTCCCTATTCGGAGTCGCACGGTTGGCCGGACAAACATTTCAGTCATCCCTATGCCATAACGGAAGACCTGTTTCTTGTTTCGCGCGCAAATCATACGGTTACGGAACTGCGGGAAAATGATCGTGCGATCTACCTGATTGATACGCTTGGCGGCCGGGAGCTGATTTATGAGGATCCGGCAGTGGCGTCATTTTCGCCGTTTCCAGTACGCAAGAGAAACAGTCCGCCGGTGATTCCGTCGATGCTTTCATCTAAAGCCCCCGACTATGGAACATTGTATGTGCAGAATGTCTACCTGACACGGAATGATCCTGAGAAGAAGATAAAGCCGGGGATGATTAAGGCCATACGGGTGAATGCGCTGGGTGTTCAGCCCAGGGCGAATCGCGCTCCGTGCAGCATGACGGTCGGGGTTGAGTTGCCGAAGAAGGTGCTAGGAACAGTGCCTGTTGCGGCGGATGGCTCCGCCTCTTTCAGGGTTCCGGCGGAAACCTCGCTCCAGTTGCAGATTCTTGATGAGAACGGGATGGCCATCCTCACTGAGAGAAGCCTGTTCTATCTTCAGAAAGGAGAGGTTCGCAGCTGTGTGGGTTGTCATGAGGAGTCAGGGACTAGTCCGGAGAAGGCATCGCAGTCCAGTCTTTTCAGGGAGCAGGTGAACGATCTCACGCCGCCAGCCGGCCCGCGCTACGAAGGCGGCTTGAGTTTCATGCGCACGGTTCAGCCAGTGCTTGATCGCTACTGCATCAAGTGTCACGGGCTTGAGAAGACGGAGAAGGATGTCAACCTGGTGCATGACGGTAATCTTACCTGGCCGCGTTCCGCTGCGGCGCTTATAAATCGCGGGCGGCATCAACTGGGGGATAAGGGATTCATGGGCTCGCTGGAAGTGAATATCAGCAGGCCCTTTGAATATTATGCGAATGGCAACAGTGTGCCTGCAATGCTCTTGAAGGGGCATCATAAACTGGATCTGGATAAGGATGGTTTTCATCGGATTGTCGACTGGCTTGATCTGAATGCCCAGTGTTACGGCGACCTGTTCCCAAATAAGGTGGAGCAGAGAAGGTTCAACAATAAGGCGCTAGGCAAGTTGAGGGAACATGTGAAGCAGTTGTTCGGCGACGAGCTCGCAGGTCAGCCGGAAAGAGCACTGGTTAATCTCGCCCAGCCGGATGAAAGCCGGATTCTCTGTGCTCCGCTTGCTGTCAAGGCCGGCGGATGGGGGCAGATTCAGGGATGGAAGGACAGGAATGAGCCAGGTTACAGGAAGATGGCGGAACTTGTTGAAGCATGCATAGTGAGGGATGCGAATGAAAACTCAACCGGCTGGTATCCCTCCCATGAGCAGGGCGGCGGGGAAGAATGGGTTATCAAGGAGCAGGAAGAATATATCAAAAGACTAAAGGGAGCTGCCAAAGCCGGAACGAATCAGTAAAGGGCCAGATCGTGATGAAAAGCACACTTGTCTATATTCTCTGTTTGCCGTTCGGGCTGCTGAACTGTTTCGCCGCGGACGCGCCCAAGAATAATCCCCAGCCGTCGTCGACGTTTTCTAACGAGGGGCAACTTATTCTTGAGAATGATTCCACGCTGTCCTGGCGAGCCAGCGCAGGGCGCGCGGTTAGTATCCAGACGCCGCAACTGACGCTGACAATTCCCGGCGACAACACCAGGTTGCCGTTCAAAGTCAAACTGCGGAATCATTCGTTTCAGAAAGGTGAAGCCGTTCTGGAGTACGAACTGAGCCTAAACCAGGGTGGTCACACGATCACCGGTAGCGGGACGCTCAAGGTATCGCAGTCGGCGAAATCACAAGAGGATGTTTTGCTGGCTCATACGGCGTTTACCTTTGATGAAGCCGTGACAGCCGATGTCGAAACGGTTTGTGGCTTCGATGTCCAAGGCGAACCGGCCCGCCAGATGGGCCTGCCTGAACGAAACGGCTATTTCAAGAGGTATCCGATCCTGCCGGATGTCGGCGGCGCCGGACGGTTCGATTTGGGCAATGCCGCGAAAGGCCCCGTTCAATGCGCATCTCTGGGCATGCCGGTGGTGGGGTTGAGTTTTGGTGACAACGACCCGCAACTGTCCGTTGCCGCCGATCCGTACGGTGGAAGTTTCTTTCAGGCGGAGTCGATAACATCAGGCACGCGCGTTACGGTTTGCACCACCTACATGGGGTCGGTGGCGCCGGTCCGGTCTGAACGTCGCACGCTGGCGCTGGAGTTTCACCGCAATGGCATCGACGGCACATTGCGAAACTTCTACAGGACAATACCGGAAATTGAACCGGGAGCGCCTTGGACGCAAGGGATCCATCTGGTATACTATGACTATCTGTCGGAAAAGGGCGAAGGGTGGTTCAAGGATTTGAAGGTTCTCGCGGACCGGATACCGGCAAAGAACCGGGGGAGCTGCGCGGTTTGCCAGCACGGTTGGTATGACTATTTTCAGCAATACGCATACGACCACAAGACCGGTAATCTGCTCAAGGAGTGGACGGCATTCCCCGGTACGTTCAAGGTGCCGATGAGTTTGGCGGAGATGCACCGGCGCTTGAAGTTAGCGAAGGATCTCGGCTTCCGGGTGCTACTCTATTTCGCCGACGGCACGAACAGTGACGGCGGTTCGCCGAATTTTCACAAGGACTATATGCTGAAGGACAAAACCGGCAAGACATTTCCCGGTTGGAAGGGGCCAGACTCGATAGGGCAACCGTGGATGATGGATCCGAGCGTGCCGGAACTGCGGGAGTGGTACCGCGGCTACCTCAAGGCGTTGCTCGATGACGTCTTGAGGCGATTTACAAAGAACGTGGAGTCCAAGCGCGAAAGGTCGCGTTACCTGACTCCATAAGGGATAAATATATCACTAAGGTAGAAGAAAATGAAAATCAGTTGTATGTCTTGGATCCCGCTGGGATGGATGATGATGGGTTCGGCCGGATGGGTGCAGGATCATCCGTCAGTCAGCGGGCTGTTCAGTGACCATCACCCATTGCCAAACCATTCATGAAACACAAATACGTTAGATTGTGCGGCGTCGCCGCGATGTTGCTGGCACCCCCGGCGTTTGCGCAAACCCACAGCGTGCCGAATGACGCGACGATGGTGCTTGAGAACCGCAGCGGCGTGAAGTGGGAATTGCAACGGACGCCTGCCGGTTGGGTGCTGGGAACGCTGTCGCTCCATGGCAAGCCTGTGGAACAAGCGGCCACCAAGGGCCTGCTGGTCATGCGCAATATGCAGAGCGGGGAAGTCCGCTGGCTGGCGGCGTCGCAGGGAGAGAAAGTCGGCGCGCTAACAGCCAGGTTGGCCGGCCGGCAGGAGATTGACGGTGCAAATCTTTCATGGACGATGGATGTGGGTCTGCACGATGAGTTGCCGGCGGTGAGCTTCACTCCGAAATGGTCGGTGGATAAGGATCTGACCGGTTGGGAGGTGTGCGTGACGTATCATGATGGTTTCGCGAACGACTGGCGTGTGCAAAGCTATCCGTGGGCCGGCAACAGCGAGGAGGTGGCCATGACACCCATGCGTTATTGCGGGGTGCCGGGCGTGCTGGTGTACCGCCCGGACCAGTCGCTGGTGGCGTTGTTCGCCATCGACAGCCGCTCCGATTACCTCAATCCTACCACATGGACCGGCAAGACAGGGTTTCACTTTGCCAACCGCCGGACCTCCCCGCAATTCCGCTGCGGTGGCGGTTCCCTGATCGCCGGGACAAAGTATGATATGCCTGTCCAATTGTTCCTGAGTGATGCGGGTGAATTCGCCGGTGCCATCACCGGGATCATGCAGGCGTGGATCCAGGTTAACAACTACAAGGTGGACGCTTCGCTCAAGGTGCGCACGCCGCAGGAGGCATTCGTGCTCGCCCTGGATGGCCGGCGCAACATGGAGAGTTGGAAACCGGGCGTTGGATACGAGCATCACAAGGGAACGCCGTTTGTTTATGTCGGCAACAATCCGGTCATTGCCTACTACGAGTATCGCCAGTATGAGATCACCGGCGACAAACTGTGGCGGGATCGGGCCTTTGAACAGATCGACTTTGCCATCAAGGGACAACAGCCCAGCGGTGTGTTCCACACGAGTTGGTATTTCAGGCAGGGGACGCCGGAGTTCTGCAGCCGGGATTGGAGCCATGACGGTTACAAGGTGGACATCAACGTCTGGATGGCGCGCTACATTTTGCAGACCTGGAAACGGGTGAAGGAAAAGGAGGGCGTTGACCGGCAGGACTGGTACAAGGCGGCCATAGCCTCGCTCGAATGGGTGAAGTCCCAGCAGAATCAGGACGGCGGATTGCCACAGTGCGTTGACATCAAGACCGGCGAAAAGTCCTTCTCCGTAGTCTGTGGCCGGGCGTTGGTAGGATTGCCAATCATTGCAAGGATCACCGGGGATGAAAGCTATCTGAAATTAAGCGCCGATATGGAGAAGTTTTTGCGCAGCGGTGTTGAAGGTCGTTTCTGGTATACCGGAATGCATCCGGATCTGCCGCCCGGCGATTTCGAGCAGGATAGCGTCTATGCGGTTGTGGAATACTGGCTGGACAAGCACGACCGAACAGGGGACAAGGAATGCTTGGACCGCGCCGTGGCCAATGCTTATTACGGCTTGCTTTACTGGTGCCCGAAACAACTCAGTTGGGTTAAGAATCCCACACAAGGCGCCCACAGCGAACAGCAGCACTTCAACCAGTATTCCGTCTATTGCTACCACAATCGTAAGGTCCAATGCCTGGACCGTTTGTTCAAGAAGACCGGCAATCCACTGTTTGAACAATTGAAGAATCGCGTGATGCAACTCGTCTTCTACGTGCAAGTGGCTGACGGCCCGTACAAGGGGGCCATGACCGAGGCGATCGCCGATCCGTGGCTGGAACGCCACCAGGGATTTGAATGGCGAGGGAATCCGTATACGAGTGAAATGGTCGTGGATATGATGCTGCAACTCATTGAAATGGGGTATGTCAATCCCAGCGGCAAACTAAAGGGAAGTAAGTAATGATAAAAATGACTAAGTTTACCGTGTCTTGCATGACATTGATGTTCGCCTCAATGGTTGTTTTAGGGCGCGACACCACGATCCCTTCGGATGACTCTGACGAAAACAGGTCTAATCTTCTTGTCATCGACCAGCAGCAACTTCGAATGGAGGTCGACGTCATCAACTGCCGCTGGTCGGCACACCTGAAAGGGACCAAGGTTTCTATTAATAATGCCTATTTTCTTTCTGGAAATGATCCCTCAGGGTGGAAAGTGATCTCTTCAATCAACAACGACGACAAGAACGACCTCGGAAATTTTGTTACGGTTACACTGCGGGGAAAGAAACCGGGAGAACTTGATTTCAATTATCAAGTCTCGGTCAGCAAGTCGGGTAATGATCTAATTATAAGTCTCGGGAGGTCAAATAACACGGGTCACTCTGTTGATGTCACTGACATGGATTATTTCGTTTCTGATAACGTGTCGCTTGAAGGTACACATGACCAATGGATAACCTTCGGGGCACATTCCATTTTCCACGATTACTATGATCTGATTCCTGTGAACACTTTGAAAGAACCTGGTATGTACGAGTCAAGCCATCTCGTACGTAATCAAAAGACTGGCAACGTCGTCCTTATGGGCCATTTGACAGCCAATAAAGGCCATTCACGCTTTGAAGTGCAGAATCAGGGCAAGCCTGATATGATGAGCGTGCGAGCGTATTGTAATTATAAAATAATGATGTCCAATAGCAAGAGTTTCGCCGGAGAGAAACTTCTGTTTCATATGAGCAATGACGGCATTCGGGGTCTGGAGCATCTGGGCGATCTGATTGACATCGCTAGTGACGTGCGCCTTAAGGAACGCTACCCACTTGACATCGAGGATAAAGCTTTGATTCGTGGCACACACAATACATGGACTAACTGGGCTTCGGGCAACAGTACAGATACCAAAAATCCTCGGGGAAATCCCGTCAAAGCAGAAGAATTCATACGGAATAACGGCCTTGATAAATTTTGCTATGGTGTTGGAAGAGGAGGTTCGGATCCTGATTTCGGCAATGGAATTCAGTGGGCCTTGTATTATTGCGGTGGTAATGGAGAGTACGGGGGAGTCGATTTTCCCGCTGAATGCTACCTGCCCGTTCAAGTCAAATGGGGAAATGGCAAGGTGGTCGATTTTTCCAATCCAGTTGCCATCAAATTTGAGCGTGATCGGGTTTTAGGTCTGATCAAAGGCAAAGAAGACAAAGTGTTTCGGGGCTGGGTGGACTGGTCAGAAATATGGGATGTGTGGCCTGGGCAGTATGATCCTTTCATGAGTGCCCTGGAAACCTGGCATGCCGGATCAGCACCCTACAGGGAACTCCCGGCTGAAAAGATAGCCCCCCGCATGCGCAGCAAATCATGCATGACCCGCTATGATTTCAATTACGGCTCGATGCAGCTTTGCCGGGTTGATGAAGATGCCGATGGCTGGCCCTCAGGAGATGCCTATGGCGATAATGTACAGTTGAGCAAGAATGGAGGCCGGGCATTCCTCAGTGAATGTGTGCCCGGTGCAACATCACGTTTTTATTACAACACAAGAGTCTTTTGGAACGATCCCGATGGGCATCATGTGTATAGCTTTTTTGGACACCGGATCGACTACGCCAGAGCTAAGGTAATGACTTGTTTCAAGGTGATGGCGACCAGTTGCCTCAATCCTGCAGAATCATTCGATATTTCTTATCCCGATGACCGGATCGAACTCCTCAAACGTGCTGCGCCACCAACAACAGACCCTGCTTATCCGGTTGATCTATTCTTACGTAAACCCGCCGGTATCTGGAATATGCCTGTAGAGCGCCCGTTTGGAAATTGGGATATTCTTTGCGTCATCAATTATAAGGAGGGGAGTGCTGATTTCAGCGCTACGTTGGATGCCAAAAAGGACTTACGGCTGGATCCTCAAAAAGAGTACCTGGTTTACGAATTCTTCAGTAAAACATTCATAGGCGCTTTTAAGGGGACCTTTACATCACGGGCAATCAAAGGACCTGATTGTGATGTGTACAGTATAGTGGAGAAACAAAACCATCCGGTACTCCTCTCGACCAGCAGGCATATTCGCCATATGGCATTTGATATCAAAAATATGATCTATGACCAAAAATCGAAGACGCTCATCGGATTATCTCGTGCGGTTAGCGGGGATCCTTATCAACTGCGTATCTACGTGCCGGAAGGCTATGGACTTGACCGGGTGGAGGTTCCCGCAGGACTCAAGGTGGAGACGAAAATGGAAGACCGGCTTCTGATGATCAATTTTACGACAGAAAATGAAGATGATGTGGAATGGAAGGTGTATTTCAAATAGTATTCTACTTAGCAGGAAAATGAAACTGATCAAAATCGTATCCTCCATCCTTGTCGCCCTGTTGCTTGCCCCGCTGGCGGCACTGCATGCCGCCGAAGCCATGGCGTCGGCTTCAGCGTCGGCTTGCGTGCTCACCGAACAGAAACTCTACTCCCCCAGAGGGAAGGCGAGATACGGCAACCCGTATCTGTTGGGAGGCGAATCACCGCAACGCTGTGGCGGTTACGGAAAAATAGAAGGGGCGATATGATGAATAAACTGTTAATTCTTTGTTCTTGGTTGCTGGTGGCCGTTCAGGCGTTCGCCGGGGAGCGGGTTGCGCTGTGGCCGGAAGGAAAGATTCCGGATTTCCAGACGCAATAGATCGCGGCGACCACCCAGGAGGTGAAAGCGCCTGGATTCAAGACGGCGGAACATACGATGCCGCATCTCGACTGGTACGAGGCGCCTGCGGAGAAAAACGGCGGATGCATGTTGCTCATTTCCGGTGGCGGTTATCAGAGTTGCTGCGACGGGATGTGGATTGACCGGGTCGCGAGGAAGTTCACCGAACTCGGGTTCGTTTGCGTGAGCCTCACTTACCGTACGCCGCGTCCTCAAGGGTTGCCGATCTACCAGAGCGCGTGGGACGACGGGCAACGCGCCGTCCGTCTCGTCCGCAACGATGCGAAGAAGCGCGGCTTCGACCCGGAGAAGATCGGCGCGTTCGGGTTCTCTGCGGGTTCGCACCTGACGGTCTTGCTCGCAACTAGCGCGCTCACACCGGCGTATGGGTCGATCGACGACCTTGACAAGCTTCCGTGCCACGTCAACTGGGCTGTGCCGATCTACACCGCCTACGCGCTTACGGACGGACTCACCGGTCCCGATACGCGCGAGGGCGACGCGATCGACGCCAAGCTCTCGGACGTGTTCAAGTTCGACGCGAAGACTTGTCCGATGGCGCTCTTTCACGGCGGGGTGGACATCTATTCGCCAAATGGCTCCACGCAGATCTACCGCCAGCTCCGCAGGATGAAAATCCCGGCAGAGATCCATCTCTTCGCAGACCGTCCCCACGGTTTCATGGGCGACTCGAGCAAAGGCGATGATGGCACCGCCTACGACCACTGGTTCGATCGTATCGCCGAGTATGTCCGCCAGATGAATTTTGACGGTCGTCTCGGTGAGGAAGTCGATCTGATGGCCCGTTATCCGAATAACGATGCGCGCGGCGAATACCGCAAGGAGCCGATCTGGCCGGAAGGCAAGATGCCGGATGTGCAGACGAACC
>Ga0209697_10009049_pt1 | contig 11127 bp, 10 predicted proteins | sample AliMusrvi5mmetaG_FD_184115 | JGI IMG/M metagenome (GOLD analysis project Ga0209697, IMG submission 184115) | Freshwater lake bacterial and archeal communities from Alinen Mustajarvi, Finland, to study Microbial Dark Matter (Phase II) - Alinen... | ecosystem: Environmental > Aquatic > Freshwater... | reverse complement strand
TTGAAGGAACTGCAGGAGTTGACGGAGAAGTTGGCGAAGGGGAAGGCGACGGAGGCGGATCGGAATCGGCTTCGTGTGGTGGCGGCGATGGTGTAGAACCGGTGGACATGGCAACGAAAGATGACCGGGCGTTCTGTCGGTGGTGCCGGGAAACCAAAGGGGGTTCGCGTGATCGAAGTGACCGAGAAGGAACGTATGCTTCTTGCGAAGCTGAGGGACGCGCCAAGACCCGTTCAACTGAAGGTGATAAAGGCACTGCAGCAACTGCTCACTTTGCAGAAGGCAAAGAATGGAACCCGACTTCGTCGAGGTGTCTGGCGATGAAGCCTTCGGGACCCGGCAGTTGCAGTAGTGCTATTACCTATAGCACCAAGCCTGCCAGTGCATCCGGTAGATTCCATCGTGTCGTCACGGCCCAGTCTGCTATCGCTTTCGTGCGTGACTTGATGCGGTCGGTTGTCCACTCTGGATTGTCTCTGGCGATTTTTGCGACGGTCCAGTTTGGGACGTTCTCCAGGTAGAATTGGGACTTGGTCGGCCAGTCGCCGTTGCTGACAACGATGTTTGTGCGGTAGTCCAATGGAACCACATTACCGAGTCCGTTGACTACGCCGGCATAGGTCCCGCCGTCCGTTGTGCTCGCGGCAGCAAACCAGTAATCAGTCGGGGTTTGCGGCATCATGTGTTCGTATTGGACATCGCCGACTTCAACATCTCCTCGCAGCCCTTCCTCGTACTGTAGAACCACGAATTTCATGATCCTGCCAGGGTACCTTAGGGAGCCTATCGCAGTCTTGGTGTCTTGTTCGGAAGGGGCCAATTTTGTCAGAAGTGCCTGCAGTTCCTTGTAGGCATCAGCCAGAGACTCTGTCTTCGTGTATATGGTGTGCGCCAGTTCGGTGAACTGCCTTTCGCGGCCGCGTAAACCGCGCGCCGCCATCCAGAGTTGGAAGGACTCCAAAGCACGCAAGAGGCGCGGTTGAATGACAGTCTCGGCGCCGAATTTTGCGCCTATCGCGAGCAAGACTGATGTGTGGTCGCGACGGCTGAGCGTTTGGAGTCCTCGAAGTGTTCTCTTGTCGGCGCCCAGTTCTGCGACTTTCTGGACGGGCATGTGCCAGAGGCGATGAAATACCGTTGCTCCGTTTGACAAGAGTGGCGGCGTCACCTTGCCGGATGTCCATGCCCGTTCAAACAACTTGAACAGTTTCGCGTCGGAACCGACCTCGCCCGTTGCCGTGCGCACAACATCAAGAATGGCGCTCGTGGAGTCGTTCTCCAGGGGGAGAATCTTGTCCTTCCAGATGTCCGCCATGGCCGCGGCGTCCTTGCTGTTGCCGCAAACGAACGCTTTGATGAGGTCGGCTGGTGTGAGCGGCCGGCCTTTGCCGTTGAGCCCGATGAACAGGTCCCATGCCGCAGAGAAGTTCTCCGTCTCCACATGCACGAAGTTGACTTGATAGAGCAGGTAGTTCAGAAACTCAATCAACGTGTCGGCGTCACTGAAGGCATCGACTTGGCGGCGGAGGAAGTTTCCTGTTTGGCCGAGCGGGCGTTGTTCATTCAGTGGCGTTCCTTCACGCAGGGCTAGAAAGTCTGCTTGGTCTTCACGCGCAACTGCAAGTCGTGTCTCCTCGCGCGGGGTAAGGAGGAGTTCTTTGAGATCCGCGACCGTTTCCGCGGCGGTAGGGTTGTTACTTTCCTTCAATTTACGATAGGTCGTCCACATGAGCGAGTGCAGTGTGGTGAGTCTCTGTTGTCCATCGACAACGTGTCCCGTTATGCGTCCTTTGGCATCCTTCTCGTTGGCAACGACAACCGGGCCAAGGAAATACTCCTCGCCTTGCGTCGGCGATGCTTTGGCTTTGTAGTCGGAGAAGGCGCCCGCGAGGTCGTTCCAGAGTTGATCGACTTCTTCCATTGTCCAGCAATACGGGCGTTGGTACTCCGGGATCTTGAACCGGTGCACGCTCTTCATCATCAGTTGAAAGTTCTTCAGTTTGGCGTCCATGTGTGTATTTCACCTTTGGTTGTGGATTTCTGTCGTCTGGTTCACGACTTCCTTAACAGGGTCACTTCTTTGGCAGGGTCTGCACCCTTGCCTTGGCCTCGCGGGCGCCGAGGGTGCGGATGGAGAGGATGGCGGCGCGGGTGGAGGGGCGGACGCGGAGGGGGCCGTTGCGCCTTTCCCAGGCGTAGACGGCGGGCCCGGAGACGTTCAGGAGTTTGCCGAAGAGTTCGGCGCTGAGGCGGAGTTTACGGCGGAGACTGCGCATCCCCTTCCCCGTGATCCGCGCCTTCTCGTCGTTGGCGGATTCGGCGACAGGTTGCGGGACCTTTGCCAGCAAGGCGGCCAGGCGCCGGGCCTCCTTCTCCAAGGCGGCGACGCGGCGTTTCAGGTCGGCAAGGGCCGAGCGGGTGGCGCCAGAGGGTTTGCGGATCGGCGCGACTGCGGCCTTGGCTTCCTTGCGGGCGAGGCGGGAGACTTCATCGCGGAAGGACTTAGCGAAGGTGGACATGTGGAGGTTCCTGGTTGGTTTTGTAGCGTTTGGTTCGTGCGTGTGGTGAGATGCTTTTGTTCGTCACCTATTGACGTTCCGACGGGGCTTTCATGCCAACGTTTCGCCACTGGCCTTGCGATCTGTCTGGTTCGGGTTTCGGTCGCTCATCGCGTCCGCGCAGTGAGTTCAACTGCATCAGGCCGTGCTTCATTCGTTTGCTTTCAGAATTCGGGTGGCCCAGTCTTCCATTATGTCTCGGACTTCGCCAACAGACTCCACGCCTTTGTGCTCAATTCCAAAGTACAAGTAGACGATCCGTTGGCGCACACGAACGATGGAAACGCCCTGCGCTATCTTCATGCTGTCACCATCGTTGGTCACCGGAATGACCAAGACGTGCCCACAGGCATCATCTTTCAAGAAGAAATCCTCGTCTTGAACGGATCCAATGGTAACTTTGTCATCCGCTTTTACCGCCGCGTTGAATTTCTTCTCCGCGTATTTGGTTACCGCTTCCCTTTCCTTGGCGGACCGCTTAAGTGTCTTGTTGGCCTCCGCAAGGAAATCCTCCGTGCTTGCGTTACGAAACTCGTTCGCCCCAGACACCAGGATGTTCGCCATGCGAGCAAATGGCTTGTAGTTCCCCAACGTTTTGGGGTCGAGAGTGCCGCTCTGCATGGCGGGGAAATATTGAGTGTCGTTTGGCGGCACAAACAAGGCAACCAGTCTTCCAGGCCACGCCTTCCCGTATAACGCGCCCATCACTTTCCGGCCCTCACTGCCAGCTTCCACCATGTTCGTACACGGGACGGGCACACTGATGCTCTTCCCGCCCACAAGGAACGATTGCCCCTTCACCGAGGGTCGGTTTGTGGATTCCGTTTCCGGTACGGCCTTGGTCTCTGGTAAATGGTCGTCGGTCTTTACTCGTGGGTTGGACGCGAAAGGTTCCGTGCGCCCTTCATCACCCGTCTTGGTGTTATCTGTCGGTTGAGCCGGTGATTTCGTCCAGTCATCCCAGAAAGCCGCCACAACAATTGCGGCGCTGGCAAGAACAACCAAGCCGCAGACGCCTATCAACAAGTTTCGCCGTCTGGCCTTCAATGCTGACGTCCTATCGCCAGAACTATCCTTCGGTCCTGCTTCTTCCGTGGAGGGGTGTTGACCGGAAGCCAAGCATGCCGGGTTTCCATCCTGATTTTCACTCTGGTTCACGGGTGTGCCCGCTTCAGTCGCAGGAGTAACGGTTTGAGGCACTGCATCCTTGTTCCTCGGTTTGAGGACTGCCAGTACCCAGATGAAACCGAGCACCTTGCCAACGAATGGGAAGAGCCAGTCGATGCTTTCTGACTGCCCCAAGATTCGCGAGTCGTGCATTTGCCCGCATTCAGAAAGAAACGAAATCGGTATCATCACGATGAAGATTCGATAGGCGATCTTCTTTGCTCTGCTGCCATAGAGTAGGCCGAGTGTGGCGGCGATTGGAATCCACACCGCGGGCAGTACAATGTTGACCAGCCCACGAGCCGTCAGGCTGCTTTCGCAACTCTTACATACGAACAAGTAGATGTTTCCGACGATGACCAACACCACGAACACGATCACGCATTTACCGGTGTGAATGCCGATCTTCTTCAGAACTGTCCCTGTCTGCTTGGCGCCGCGCGTTGCAGCATCCAGTTGTGTTCTTGCTCTTGCCACCACCCGATCCTTGCGTAAAGGGTAGCCGCAATGCGGGCAGGCAACCGCTTGATCGGAAACCTCGCGCTGGCACTCGCTGCACTTGGTCAACATGGGTCTTCCCCTTTTTAGGCGGTGCGGATGCCTTTGTTGTCGGGGTGGGCGGAACCGAAAACAGATTCAGCGTCAGTAGGCTTGGACGCCAAACTTGAGGAGTTTGGCGGGGAGGATGTCGTCCAGATTGTGCACGTCGGCGTCGGAAAGGTCGATGAGGTTGAAGCCGTACTTGGCGTAGATGGCTTTCTTCTGGTGCATGCGGTCGGCGTACTTGGGGTCGTTCTCCATGCCCCAGAACTCGAGGTAGAGTTTGCCCTCGGGCAGGTAGAAGTCGCAGTAGACCTCCTCCTCCACCGGGAGTTTGCGCTCGTAGGCGTGGACGATCTCGGCCATGTAGAGCCAGTTGTCGATGAGCATCTCGGACCGGCTGCGCACATTGTGGCCGTCCGTGGCGCGGAACTTGGCCGGGAAGCGGTCACGGAAACCGGTGTCTGTGTTCTCCGGGGTTGCGGCGGCATGGGTCTCTGTGTCCGGCCGGGTGGAGGCGCCTTGAATGTCGTCTATGGTGTTGCGCAAGGCGGGGTGTTTGGCGATGTCATCCGGCCAGGCGACAAAGGGGATGCCGGAGCGGGTGTCTTCGCGCTGCGCGCCGCCGGCGGCGGCGCCGCGCTCGGTGAGGGTCCAACCCTTCAAGGACTTCTGGATCCAGCCGAGTTCCGAGAGGATGTAGTTCATCCGCGTGGCCGGGATGCCAAAGGTCCGGCCAAGGGTGGTCGCGGTCTGGTGCTGCTCCTTGACGATCTCGGCGAAGGGTTTGGCCTCGACGCCGGGGGTGGCCGATTCGACCTTGATGACATTCTTCGGCCAGGCAATGAACGTGCCATACTTCTGGCTCGTAATGTACTTGGCGCCCCGCTGCAATCCGGCATCCGTGAGTTTCCACTCCTGGCCAACTTTCTCGACAAGGCCCATCTCCTGGAGTTGCCCGGCGACGTGCGCGAAAGGCATCCCCAGTTCCTTGGCAAGTCTGCTGGTTGAGATGAAGCCGTCGTCTTCCTGTGGCATGTGGGGGCTCCTGGGTGGTTCAGGGACTAAAGGGACAAGAGGGACGTCAGGGACTGGAGGGACCGGGGGATTCAGGCGTTATGTGTCGGTGTCCATGGCTGTGTCCTTGCAGATGGGTTGGTGTCCTATATTGTACGGGTGCTCTTGGATGGAGGTCGTGGCGCGTCAGTTGGTTGTGCCTTCTCGCCTTCGCTGACTATCTTCCGAAGTAGTTCTCTCAGGTTTACACCAAGCGGTCTTGTCATCGAGAGCATGACCGCCGTCCCCTTGAATGTATACGACCGAAAGGTCTTCGACGCCACATTGCAGAATAGTGCTCTGCCTCCGCTGCAAAGCAGGAACTGACCGTTGGTTCGTCGAGCAAGTTCCGATAAGACATACAAGCCATAGCCCGAGTTGTGCCACACGTCCTCGTCGTTCTGCGATAGTGGGTCTACACGGGATACTCCTGGTTTGACTGCCTCTGACAAGGCTTGCTCATCGTCAACAAACCTATATCGTTCCTCCAGTGATGCGCGGACGCCGCGGCCTCTGTCAACGACGGCGATTTCGATCTTCCCGTTGACCCATCTTTGTGCGCAGACGTAGCACTCATCTGTAATTGCGTGTTCGAAAACGTTGCGTATGATTTCACGAAAGCAGTATGCGACAGGATGATCATGGGTGGGAGCGTCGAGTCCGAGGACCACGCTGCATAGTCGGTTCGACTCATCCTGAATGGCGTCGCCTAGTTTGCGCTTCCCCGTCGACAGTGTTGCTTCGAGGGATTTGCGCGTCAACACACGAAACGGGACATACCTACTGTTCCCGGGCGCTTCACCTGGCTTCTTTCCTTTGTGCAAACCATGATGCTCAAAGAATCCGATGTGTGCCAGATATGTGTGCTTTGTGTTCTTCTCGTCAAAACCGCGTGCACGCGTTACCAGTCCTCTGGTCTTTCTGTCGGCTGCAAATGCCCTAATTGACTCGGACAACACCAATGATCCGAATGGGTATGAAAAGCCTTCGATGGGGGCATAGTCAAACACAACTTCAGGTGCATCGATCGCGGACCGCATTTGATCGAGAAACGGGAAGACAGTGTGTTCGCTCAGTTCACTTGGCAGTGGCAATATTAGTGGCGGATCGATCTGGAATTGCGCTTTCATTCTGTCACTCAGGGCATTCTTCGGGACGGACTTTGGCGGGTAGTGGTGGGTGCTTCTTACGTGTCAGAAAAGTGTCAACGGCCTCTGGGATTTCGTGTCTCGCCCTTATGAAGTCTTCGAGTACGTCTGTTCGATCGAGCGACGTGTTGACTTCTGTCGTGATGTACTTCCTCAGTTTGCCAGGGTCGGTGCATCTCGTGCGCATACCTTCCAACGTGTCTTCCGACACAGAAAAGCCTCTACCCGGAATCGGGTAGACGATTATGGAACCGCTCGGTTCTTCTACGATTTGCAGGGTGGCCTCATTTGCAGACTGGTGGGACCTATGGGGCGCGTTTTGCCTTCGCGCGGACCTTCTCGGTGGCGATGAGCCAGAGGCGCATGTCGAGGGCGGGGAGAGTTTCGCCGGGGGAGGCAACGTGGTCGCGGGCGAAGGTCTGGTATTTGGCGTTGGTTGCGGCGTCCAGGCCGATGAGGCCCGGCCACTTGGGGAGGACGTGCCCGCCGGGCTGGGAGCGCAGGGTGTTGCCGACGAGGCTGTCGAGCGGGATCTCCATCCATGGCTCGAGGCGGGCGAGGTTGTTGGCGCGACGGATGGTGTGGTTGTAGCAGGTCTCGCGCATAAACAGGTTGATGGACTTGCGGGCGGCGCCCCAGCGGGGCGCCTTCTTGGTTAGTTCGGGGAGCTTTTTGAAAGCCGCAACCAACTGCAGGGTTATCTCGTCTATCGTGCCCACGTACTGCGCGGGCGTCTTCACCCTGGCAAAGCGACCTAGGTCGAGGCCAGCAAGGTAGTCGCGGGCGGTCTGGATTACGTCGGGCGCGCCTTGTTTGCGCAAGGTGGATGGGCCGATGCAGGTCGCGGCCAGGTATTCCTGCACAGTCTTCACAAGGTCCTTTGATTGCGCTCGCACGATTTCACCTTCGCCTTGGACGTCACCGTCCCTGTCTTCGGTTCACTGGCAGCGACTCGGTATCACTCGGTCAATTGCGGGTTATCAAGGAACCCGGTCGCTGTAATCTGGTGATCTTGTTTCGTCTGCCAATACGCTTTTACTATTCTCTGAATCTCAAATTCCTCAAAACGGGTGGTTGCCATTGCTGCCACTTTGCACGCGATGCTATAAATATGTCCAACATCGTGCAACACTGCCGCATGGTGCCAAAGCAAACAGGTGGTCGCAAATATGTCTGCGTCGTGTTCGAACAACTCCGTGATCGCATGACTCTGTTTCACGGACACTCCGCTGAACTTCTCTGATACCTGGGCGAACTCCGCATGGTGATGCAGGTAAATGTGCGCAAGTTCGTGGCAGATGATGAACGCCTCGATATCAGGATTCTCCTTTGACAGCACGGGAAGAACTATGATGTACTGAACCTTGTGTTTGCTCTCGCGTCTTAGCGAGCAGCTCTGGTGCGGTTTTAGCGCCATGCTGCGCGTCGTGAATAGGTCAGACCCCGTGTCTCGTCCTATAACTGTCATCAAGCGGTGGACAAATTGTTTCGCGGGACGATTGAGAAGCGTGTCCTTGTTCTCGAAGAGGAGCGGAAGCACTTGTTCAGTCGTTTTCATTTGATGCCCTCCTTTCCTCTTCCCTTTCCTGTGTAAGAGTGGAGCGTTTCTGCAACACCTCGTGGAGCAATTGTTTAAACACTTCCGGATTGTCTATCGTATGAGGGGAGACAGTTAAGGTCGCGATACTGTCATCAAGGGCCGATTCGCGAAGGAGGCGAACATAGGTCTTCTGCGACCATCTGGTGAAGAAGAAGCCTAAGGCAGACACACCCTCGATAATGATTGCGGCTTGAACTTTGTCCGGGTTTTGCAGTATTTGGGATATACCGATTCCTGCCAGCGTTATTGAAAACAGGAAGGACACAATAGTCATCCCGAGGTATACGACATGGTATGTTGTCGTGATCCTGGTTCTTCCTGATTTGCGCGATTCAGGCATTTTGACCTCCTTTCCAACGAGTGTGCGGCGTGCGATTGATCTTTCATCCTCAACGTCGCGTTCTTGGTCCGTATCCGGTGTCCTCATGCTTGTTCCTTCGGTTCATCGGGGCCAGTTTCACGGACGGATTGCGGCGGGCGGATGTTGGTTCCTGGTCCATAACCGTATCGATTGTAATCCCTGAGGCGTTCGAACTCCAGGCGCAGTTTGGCGTTGAGGCGGTCCAGTTTCTCCGCCAGTTGGCGTTGCCCGTTGTAAGACTCGTGCGCCGGCATCGTTACGTAGGCTTGGTCTTCCGAGATCAGGTAATCGAGGAATAGGCCGGTCTTCTGGTACCACTCCAGTCGTTTGTCGTTCTGGGGCACGTTGAACATGCGCTCATATTGGCGCTGGTCCTGTATTGGCGTCACCTCCATCATGGATCCGATGTAGGCTTCGTTCTGGGTGCCCCAATAGAGATGCTGCCTGCCACAGGGCGAAAGTTCAACGCTCGTGACGTTCTCGATCGTGGTCTGCGTGGGGTCGTAACTCAAGCAGAGGCGTGACCGCAACATGGCGTCGAGCCAGAGTTGCACGACGCGCCTTTCGATCTTGGTTGCCTGAAAATAGTCGTAGAGTTGCGAAACGGCCACAAATGATTCTTTCCCCATTTCTTCGGTGTGCTGGGTGTCCTGCATGGCTTGCAGAATCCGGAGGCCGATCAAGGGCGAGGTGCCGATCTCCGTGCGCAAGGAGTAGATGTTCTGAACGACTTTGTTGTTGCCGACCGGGTAAAAGTTGAACTGGCGACGAATGATGGCGCGTTCGATGTCGTACTCCTGAATCGCCGTGGCGCTCTTGGCGATGTAGGCCTTCAGTAGGTCATCCACCTTGATGTAGGGCGACGACATGATGTCGCGTGTGAGGTCGAGACTGCTGCGGATATCCATGTTCGTCAGATTGCCCACCCAAAGGGATGCCATGCCTGTCTCCAGAAAGACATGTTGCAGGCAGTGAGTGAACGCCTTTAGATGATCCAGACTCAGGCGAATGTTGTAAGTCAGAAAGTAGCCGCGACCACGTACTTCGTCTTTGTCGCTGACTCGTTCCTCCAGATAGCGAATTCTCTGCTCAAGTACGCGTTTGGGCGGAGGCGTTGGCAGGAACAAGGCGGTTGTCTCAAACGATGATAACGCCCCTTCCCTGGTGAGTTGCCAACTTGTCTTGTCGGTAATCGGCATGATGACCAGACAACCTTCACGTTCATAGATCGATCGGGCGTACTGAAAGATCCGTTCCTGGATGCCGATACTGAAATGGTCCGCATTGTCCATGACGATGCAGGGGGCCTTCTTGCGATTCTTCACGATATGGTTGATTAGGCGGCAAATGTAATCATGAGGGCGTTGCGTGCGTTTTTCCTCAATGTGCCGGCCGAATTCAATCTTGAACGCCTGTTTGTCGCTCTCGTATTGATGTTTGTGAGTGCCAGTCATCCAGCGTCGGTATTCGTCAAAGAACATTCCCTGCAATTCGTCATCCGTAGGTGGCCGATCTTCGTGGATGGCATCTTCCGTCGCCTTGAGAAGATTGTCGTTAAGCCATTCGGTTACCGTCGTTTCCGATCCCTCAAACTGTCGCAAATCGATCCTGACGACAATGCAGTTCCTGCGGATCTCATCGCCAAGAACGTGTTTGAAGAACCGGGCGATGAACGTGGACTTGCCGGCGCCTTTTGTGCCCACAAGGAGAACGAACTCGTTGTGATGTGTTACGGCGACGTTCTGGACTATCGTGGTGAGTTGATCCGCGGTTTCGGTTTCGAGGGTGCGAATCCTTCCGACCAGGTCCTCGGCTATGCGTGCGATCTTATCCTCCGCAACGGTGCTTTCGCGCGTTGTAACGAAACAACGGAGAAGCATGTCCGGGTCCTTGTCGCCGCCGAGGCGATGGAAGAACGATTCCATGACCTTGTCGAGGTCTTTGGCCAGATCGGTCCGCGGCAAAGGTTTGAGTTGGTGTGGGTCGCGCAAAACACGGGAGAAGGCGCGCGTGCGGATGGGTTGGCCTTCGGCATCCTGGAAGTGTGCCCGGTAGCGAAGTTCAACAATAGGGCCGCGCGAAAGCAGGTCATAGAAGAGTCTGAAGTTGTCGCGGATGGCGTCCAGGTTCTGGAAGACAAAGCCAACACCTTCCATGGTGTCTTTGCCGTCACCTGCGCGGCTGCCGCGAAAGACGATCCACTCTTCGCCGTTTGTCACTATGGCGAGTTCGGTGTTCTTCAGGCCGCAAACGATGCACGCCTGTTTGATGGCTTCGGCGGCTTCGGTTGTGGCGAATACGGGACCGTCGAGGCGGTATGCGCGGTCGGCATTGCGGTCCTTGAGGCCGAGAGAGGTCTTCTGAATCAGGACGGCGGCGCGTGAAGATTTCTCGATTGTAAGGCGGACGCATTCGTACGGGGCGGCCGGGGTCTTGCAGTCCGTGAGTTCCTCGGGGCGCCATTCGAGAACGGTGACGAGGATCGGTTTGATCAAGTCGGCGACGAGGGCGGCCTGGCCGGCAATCTTGGTGGCGATCCACTCCCTGATGACGCCTTTGAACTTGTCGTGGGCGGCTTCGATGTTATCGGGTGCGGCGGGGGGTTGGTTCATCGCAGTTTCCAATCACGATGTGGGTCAGGTAGTTTGTGCCGGTTCGGCGAATGGCTGGTTGGCGTCGCAGCGTTGCCACACGTAG
>Ga0209697_10009046_pt1 | contig 11132 bp, 10 predicted proteins | sample AliMusrvi5mmetaG_FD_184115 | JGI IMG/M metagenome (GOLD analysis project Ga0209697, IMG submission 184115) | Freshwater lake bacterial and archeal communities from Alinen Mustajarvi, Finland, to study Microbial Dark Matter (Phase II) - Alinen... | ecosystem: Environmental > Aquatic > Freshwater... | reverse complement strand
GGTTGTGGCAGTCGGGTTGTTGCAATCTACTTTGATTATCGGCATCTTGTTGAAAATTGACAATTTATTCTAGTTAGGGGGATTTGCCGCCCGGTTTTTTGCCATGATGGTATAAATCGTCGGTATCACAAACACCGTGAACACCGTCCCTATCGCCAAGCCCCCGACGATCACCCAACCGATCTGTTGACGGCTTTCCGCCCCTGCCCCGGTAGCCAAGGCTAACGGAACGGCACCGAGGATCATCGTCAGGCTGGTCATCAAAATTGGCCGCAAGCGCAGCATGGCCGATTCAACGACTGCATCAGCAACCGACCTCCCCTGCTCCTGCAACTGGTTGGCAAATTCGACAATTAGGATGCCATTCTTAGTTATCAAACCGATCAGCATGACCATGCCTATCTGACTGTAGACATTCAGTGTGCCGCCGGTCAAATTGAGTGATAACAAGGCCCCGGTGATTGCCAGGGGCACCGTCAACATAATCATCAGCGGGTCGCGGAAACTCTCGAACTGCGCCGCCAACACCAAATAAATGAAAACCAGTGCGAAGCCAAACGTCAAATAAAGCGTCTTGCTGGATTCCATGAATTCCCGCGATTGCCCGTCCAATTCGGTCTGGAATGAAGCCGGCAATACCTCTTTAGCCGTCTTGGCCAGATAATCCAGAGCCTGCCCCAAGGTATAACCTGGTGCAATATTGCCACTAACCACCACCGCCCGTAGACGGTTGAAATGATTCAACTCCTTTGCCGCCGCGTTTTCCCGGATAGAGACCAAATTGCCCAACGGTGTTAGCTTGCCATCCCGGCTCCGCAGGTAAATCGTATTCATGTCCTCCGGCGTGGCGCGGGCTTCATCGCCCAATTTGAGGATCACATCATATTGCTCGCCAGCCTGTTTGAATCGCGTCACCTGCCGCCCCCCTAGCAGCGTTTGCAAAGCCTTGCCAATGTCATCCACCTCCACGCCAATGACAGCGGCTTTTTCCCGATTCACATCCAGGCTGAGTTGCGGCTTGTTGAGTTTGAGATCGGTGTCTAGGTTCACTAAGCCGGGAAACTGTGCGGCCTTCGCCATAAAACCGCCCATGGCCTGATCTAATTCTTCATAGCTAGGTCCCTGAATCACAAACTGCACAGGGGGGTTGCGAAAACTTTGTCCCAACGAGGGTGGGTTTAGCGGAAATGCCATCACGCCGGGAAGCCCAAGGAACTTGGGCATTAGCGCCATGGCGACCTGTTGCTGGGTGCGTTGCCGCTCCCCCCACGGTTTCAAGCTGACAAAGGCAATTGCCGAATTGACCGGATTAGGCGGTTCCAAACCGGGGGCGACGACGACAAAATAGGTTTCAATTTCCGGTATGGGAGCAAGGAACGATTCGATCTGGCGGGCGTAAGCGTCGGTGTAGTCAATGGTCGCGCCTTCCGGTGCGGAAACCACGGCGAAAATGGCACCCCGGTCCTCCACCGGAGAAAGCTCGGCGGGCAGGCTTTGAAACAGCCACCAAGCAGCACCGGCAACCAAGGCTAAGCCCAGCACCACCAGCCAGCGCCAGCGCAAACAAGCCAGCAACATCAATCGGTAGAAACCGATGAACCTGTCCCAAGCCCCCCCTTCTTGCCCCCCGCTTAAGGAAACACTATAGACCGACTCGGTTTTGGAAACCGAGTCGGTCTTACCTTGTCCTTTCCCGTGAGCTTTGCCCTGCAACAACCGCGAACACATCATCGGCGTCAACGTCAAGGCAACGAAACCCGATACCAGCACCGCACAAGACACCGCCAATGCGAACTCGGAAAACAACCTCCCGGTATTGCCGCTCATAAACGCCAGCGGAGCGAAAACAGCCGCAAGGGTCAAGGTCATCGCCACCACTGCGAAGGCAATTTCCCTGCTACCCGCAAAGGCCGCCTCCATCGGCTTCATGCCATCTTCAATGCGCCGATGGATGTTTTCCAACATCACAATGGCATCATCCACCACCAGCCCGATGGCTAGCACTAGTGCCAGCAAGGTTAGTATGTTGACGGAAAACCCGAGGGCATTAATGAATATGAAAGCCCCGATCAAGGAAACCGGGATCGTCACAAAGGGAATCAACGTGGCGCGGAGCGAACGCAAAAAGAACCAGACTACAACTAACACTAGTGCCAGGGACTCCAGCAAAGTATGATAAACCCCGTTGATGGATTCCTCTATGAACAGGGCAGAATCAAAGGCGACCTTGAGTTTTAGACCCTGCGGCAAGCTAGCGTTGATTTTTGGCAATTCATGGCGCACTGCCAAGGCGACTTCCAAGGTATTGGCCGTGGATTGCTTTACGATGCCTAAGCCGACCGCCGAGTCGCCATTGACGCGCACGATATTGCGGTCGTCCTGTGAGCCAATCTCAGCACGCCCGACATCGGACAAGCGTATCGGATAACCGTTTTGCTCACGGATGATTAAGGCGTTGAACTGATCGGGGGTGCGCAAATCGGTCTCGCTAAGCACGGTGAATTCACGCATGGAACTCTCGATGCGCCCACCGGGAATCTCTACATTCTGTCGCTTTAAAGCATCCTCCACATCCTTGACGGTCACTCGTCGCGATGCCAACCGGTTTCGGTCCAACCATAGGCGCATCGCATAACGGCGCTCGCCACCGACAATCACACTGGCGACACCCGGCAAAGATTGTAGCCGGTCCCGCACAAACCGGTGGGCAATGTCAGAAATTTCCAGCGGCGTGTGGCGGTCGCTGAAAAACGCCAACCACACAATTGGCGAAGCGTCCGCCTCGATCTTACTGATCACCGGCTCGTCCATCTCCTCCGGCAACAAGGCCCGCACCCTGGAAACCCGGTCGCGCACGTCGGCGGCGGCCCCATCCGGGTCACGGTTGATATTGAACTCGATGGTGATCTGGCTGACCTCCTCCCGGCTTACCGACTTCAGCGTCTTCACGCCTTCTATGCCGGAAAGCGAGTCTTCCAAGGGACGGGTCACTTGGCTTTCGATGACTGCCGCGCTGGCTCCTTTATAGACACTGCGCACGGAAACCACAGGGGCATCTATGTTGGGGTATTCCCGCACCGGCAGGCGTTCAAATGCCATCAGGCCAATCAGCACCAACCCTAAACTCATCACCGTGGCCAGCACGGGACGGCGGATGGAAAGGTCTGACAAGATCATCGTGCGTCCTTGCCCAGTTGGACAACGGGTGCGCCATCGCGAAGTTTAATTTGCCCGTCAATGACGATCCAATCGGCATTATTAATGCCTGATGTGATTTCCACGAAACCCGGTCTGCGCTCGCCAGTCTTTACAGGCGAGAGCACGGCTTTGCCGTCAATGATTCTAAACACCATGGAAGCACTGCCTTTCGCTTGCACTGCCTGCTCCTGCACAAACAAAGCATCCCGCACATGTCCCAAGTCAAGACTGATGTGGGCAAACATACCGGGCTTCAACGCCAAATCGTGATTAGGCAAACGCGCCCGCACCTTGACCGTTCGAGTCCCCTCATCCAGCCTAGGATCGACGGCCTGTATTTCCCCGTGAAAAGTCCGGCCAGGCCAGGCATCCACGCTAACATCAAACTTCAAGCCCTTGACAACATGGGCCGCATATTTCTCCGCTAGTTTGAAATCCAGCTTGATAGGATCGACCGATTCCAAATTGACCAGTGCCTGCCCCGGACTCACATAATCTCCCAAGCTAACTTCGCGCAACCCCAAAATTCCATCAAACGGTGCTATTAGCAGGGTTCGAGACAGTCGCACCCGATCCCGTTCCAATACAGCCTGGGCATTTTGCAAACGAGCCAATGACTCGTCATATTGCTGTTGACTCACTAAGTTTTTAGCCCGCACTTCCTTGATGCGCTTGAAGCTCTCCACTTCCAGTTTCAATGCCGCCTCACTCTGCGCATAAGCCGAACGCTGCTCCTCGGCATTGAGTTCGATCAACACATCCCCTGCCTTGGCCTTATGCCCTTCCTCAAAGCGAATAGCGGAAACCCGTCCAGAGATTTCCGGTCGCAAAACAATCGACTCACCAGCCTGCAAATCGCCAACCGCGTCAATTTTAGCTGAAACTTTTTCCAGCCGGGCTTGTGCGGCTTTGACCGGAAAGGCCATCATTCCCATTGATGCGCCAGCCGCAGGAACCGAAACAGGTTTCGCACCGTGAGCAGAATACCAACGCCACGCAAAAAACAGCGCCACGCCTAACAGAAAAACGCCGAATAGTTTTTTCATCATGAAGTTTAAGAAAACAAGTAAACAATCGCCGCATACCGACCGAGTTTCCCCACGGCGATGGCTATGAGCGAAGCCATGAAGGACATTTCCAGCCAGCCAGCCGCAAAGCAGAAGCCGTCCCCTACTATCGGGAGCCAAGACAGCAACAAGATGGGTACTCCGTAATGACGTACTGTTTGGATGGCCTTGCGCTGCTTTTCATCCTTGAGCTTATCCAATGGATAGCGCCGAGCGGCCCAAAGCCCCAGCAACCAAGTAGTGACCGCACCCAATGTGTTGCCTACTGTCGCAGTAAGCAATAAAAGCCCGACGGGAATTTCAGCTTGATTCACCAAATAGGCCAGCACAGCCTCCGAACCTCCGGGGGCTATCGTTGATGAAATGAAAGCACTTAAAAACAGCCCCCAAACGCCGGACATTGCAAAGTCCATTATGACAACACCCGATGGTAAAAAGTTAGAGAAGGCAGCAAGTCAACTGAAAACACATATTTTTATCGCTCTGAGCGGGTTTCTCACCAACATTGCTTTGCATGAATCTTATCGTGAAACGGTGCTTGCCACCGCTTATTTCGGCAAAATATGGCTGGGATCGTTCCAAGCCGACGCGTAGCAATTGAAAAGGCAGGCTGTGGTCTAATGTTTTTTGGAAAAAACCTCCCACACCCGTTTCCTTGGTGGAGGAAGCACTTTGCCGTATAAAGTTCAACAGAATATCAATGGCAGTGCGAATTGGCAGAAAAGGACTCAACCAGTCATCCATATCCCGCCTGCGTTGGTCCAGTTCCAATTGTAGCCAATAATGGTAGACAGGCAAGTCAAAAGCGCAGGTTCCGCCAAGAATTGCATTGCGCTGGGAAATACTTTTGAATAGTTCGTTTTCCATCAACGAATAACCGATTTTGCCAGGGGAGGAATAAAGCCCATCTCCGATTTCAGCTAGTTTGGATAATACGCTTTGCAATTTTACCTGGTCAATATTCTGACTACTGGCCATTTTGTTTAACACGGTCAAATGCCGGTCTACTTCCTTCAGAAGTTCTGATTTTAGATCGTAGCGGCTGACAATGGCAATTATATCAAGCAATGTGGAAATCACACTGCGGCTTTCCCATATCGAACTGCCCCTCATGAAATGGTCGATTTGTTGAAAAAGTTGTTCAAGCCGCAAGAACACTCGAATCCGTTCATTCAATGGAAATTCATAGAAAACCAAATCGTTCAAAGTGTAGGCCGACCGTCGTGATAGTTGGTAAAGTTTATTGAATTACTGTCCTGTGTTGAAAACGCTGTATTCATGCGCCATCGCTAAATATGCTTGGTGTAATTTTTCAACTTGTGCCTGTAGCTGCTCGATTCGCCCCGTGTTTTCAATGACATCGTTTGCTGCGGCAAGTTTAACCTCGCGGCTGGCTTGGGCTTGCATGATTAGTCCAATGGAAATATCATCCAACCCGTCGCGCTGCCTGACCCTTTCGTACTGCTGACCTGGCAAACAGTCCACAACGAGAATCCTATCCACGAAATCTTGCTGCCCGGTCTCTATTAATAACGGGATGGCAAATAGGCAATACGGGGATTTCAAACACTGCGCCTGATCATGTAAAGCCTGATACACCAATGGATGGAGTATCGACTCAAGAATTCGCCTATCCGCTGCATTCGCGAAAACCCGGTTACGAAGCCTATTCCGGTTGATCCGCCCATTGTCCAAAAGCTTGTCCCCAAATGCTGCGATGATGGCAGCATAACCCGGTTGACCTGGTTCCACCATAGCGTGTGCCATTTGATCCGCATCCAGAACGGGAACCCCCCTCTCGGCAAATAGACTGGCGACGGTACTCTTGCCACATCCAACGCCGCCGGTCAAACCAACATTCAATATTTTCAATGGATTCCCGCCAGACGAAAATACATGTCCGTCAATTCACTCCCCCATAACATGGCGACCCAGCCTGCCATCCCCAAATAAGGCCCGAAAGGAATGGGGACTGAACGATCCTGTTTCAAAAACACAATCATCACCCCCCCTAAGATGGCACCAACCAAAGAGGATAGCAATACAATCAGCAGCAGACTTTGCCAACCCAACCAAGCCCCAAATAGGGCTAATAATTTGAAATCGCCATACCCCATGCCATCCTTGCCCGTGATGAATTTAAACGCTTGAAAAACCGTCCATAAGCTCATGTACCCCGCTATGGCCCCGATAATGCTGGACTGGCTATCAGCGTAAATGCCAAACAGACTAAGGAAAAGACCCAACCAAATTAATGGCAGCACCATCGCATCGGGTAGCAAGCGCACGTCAATATCAATCACTGACAGACAGATCAGACTCCAGCTTAACACCAGTCCCCATACAGTCTGCCACGATGCGCCGAATTTCCAGGCAACGATCAGAGAAACTAGCGCGGTAATTATCTCGATTAGGGGATATCGCAAAGAAATCTTAGCTTTGCATTGTGAGCATTTACCCCCCAGAAACAGATAACTAATGACCGGGATATTTTCGTAAGGTAGAATCGAATGTTGGCAATGCGGACAATGAGAGTTTGGAAAGGCCAAATTAAATTTGGGCTGGGGTTCCTTATTAAGTGGTTTCAACTCCAGAAAATCCTCACATTCATTCCGCCAAGCCTTCTCCAGCATGATCGGCAGACGATGAATCACCACGTTGAGGAAACTCCCCACAACCAAGCCCAAAACAGTGATGAAGGAAATGAAAAATGCGAAATTTTGGGTTTGAAGCAACGTTTGTAAATTATTCATAGACTTATACGACAGAGCCAAGCTTGAATATAGGCAAATACATGGCGATGATTAAGCCGCCGATAATAACGCCCAACACTGACATAATCAATGGTTCAAGCAGGCTACTTAGTGAATCCACTGCATTATCCACTTCTTCCTCGTAGAAATCTGCAACCTTTCCCAGCATGTTGTCGAGCGAACCTGACTCCTCGCCAATAGCGACCATCTGCACGACCATATTTGGAAATATTCCAAGCTGCCGCATTACCAGTTGGAGCTGATGGCCTGTGGCCACCTCGTCACGCATGGTTAGAACGGCATTGCCGTAGACGATATTACCAGTGGCACCGGAAACTGACTGGAGTGCCTCCACCAATGGGACACCAGCGGCAGACATGGTGGACAATGTACGTGCGAACCGTGCAATCGCCGCCTTACGGATGATTGCACCCACTACGGGAATGTGAAGAATAAAACGATCCAGCCCTTCATTAAACGCCTTGGACTTTCGTTTAAGATTGCCCAATACGAATCCGAGCGCAATTAATATGCCTAACACCATCCACCAATAATGCTGAAAGAAGCGCGACATATCCACAACCATTTGAGTAAAAGCAGGCAACTCTGCCCCAAAACCTTTAAACAACTCCTCAAATTGTGGCACTACGAAAATCAATAAGACCGCTGTGACGATAAAAGAAACCACTAAAATTGCTATGGGATAGGTAAGTGCCTTCTTGATTTTCCCCTTGATCGACTCGGTTTTTTCCTTGTACTCGGCAATTTTATGCAAAAGGCTTTCCAATACACCAGCCTGCTCACCAGAATGCACTAGGTTGCAGAATAGTTCATCGAATTGATCCGGGTGTTTGGAAAGGGAGTCGGCCAATGTGTTCCCTCCTTCTACATCGGCCTTGATAGTCATAAGCAAATCCTGCATAGAAGGATTATCGTGCCCTCGTCCGACAATATCGAAAGCCTGTACCAAGGGCACACCTGCACTCAACATAGTGGCGAGTTGCCGACTGAATATCGCAATGTCCTTAGTGTTGATTTTCCTTTTGTTAAAGGAAAGCAGTGAATTGGATTTCTTTTTTATCCTAATGACTTTGAAACCCTGACGACGCAATTCTGCCCTAGCCAAGCTTTCCGTCCGCGCACTGATGTTATCCTTTATACGGGAACCTGATTTATCCATTCCCTCCCAACTGAAGATTATTAGCTCTTGTTTTGCCATGTGTTAACGTTTCGCTCTTTTAATCTCTGGTTACCCTGTCGATTTCTGCCAAACTGGTAACTCCCGCCTTTACCTTTTTAAGACCGGACTCCCGCAAATCGGCTATGCCTTCCCGCTTAGCCTGCTCGGAAATTTGTAACGAATTGCCCCCTTCTAAAATGATCCGATTCATGCTTTCCGTAATAGGCAAAACCTGGTAAATACCAACTCGTCCCTTATATCCCTTGGTGCATTTATCACAACCCACAGGACCGTAGAGAACGAAAGTACCCAATTCATGCTCCCTAAACCCCGCATCCAAAAGCACCTCTGGAGGCAAACTCTCCACTTTTTTGCAATATTCACACAAACGCCTAGCCAAACGCTGAGCCATTATCAGCAAAACCGAGGAGGCAATATTGAATGCTGGTATCCCCATTTGCATTAAACGATTTAACGTCTGTGGGGCATCGTTGGTGTGCAAGGTGGACAAGACCAAATGGCCTGTCTGGGCGGCCTTAACAGCAATTTCCGCAGTTTCAAGATCACGTACCTCACCAACCATTATAATGTCAGGATCCTGGCGTAAAAAAGATCGTAAGGCTTCGGCAAAAGTCAGTCCAGTCTTGACATTGACATTGACCTGATTAATGCCAGCAACAGTGATTTCCACCGGATCTTCCGCCGTTGAAATATTAACATCCGGCTGGTTGAGAATGTTTAGTGCAGTATACAGCGTCACAGTCTTACCGCTACCTGTAGGGCCGGTGACCAGTATCATCCCATACGGTTTGCTGATGGCTTTAAGAAATGCCTCCTGTTGCTCCGGTTCAAAGCCCAACTTTTCAATTCCGATTTGAGCACTGGCAGGGTCTAGAATACGCAATACCACCTTTTCGCCGAATAGGGTAGGACAAGTATTGACGCGAAAATCAATCGACCGGGTTTTTGAAATTGCCATCTTTATACGCCCGTCCTGTGGAATACGCCTTTCGGCAATATCCATTCGAGACATGACCTTTAGACGTGCCGAGAGACGGGATGCCAAATTTGCAGGAGGATTTGCAATTTCATGCAGCATCCCGTCTTGTCTAAAACGGATACGAAAGAATTTTTCATACGGTTCGACATGGATATCAGATGCACCCTTTTTAATCGCATCGAGTAAGATTTTATTGACAAATCGAACGATGGGGGCATCGTCAATTTCGCTGGTGTCAACATCAGACCCTCTTAGCTCATCTACCTCCCCGCCCGTCACTTCTAGATTGTCCAAATCGGCGTCCATCAAATCTCTCATGGACGTGTCTGCCGCTTCCAGTGCGGTTTCTATCGCATGGGTAAGCTTGTCATCCTCCACCACGATGCTTTCTGCAGACAACCGTGTGTTAAATTTGATCTCATCTAAAGCTTGGAAACAAGTCGGGTCGGAGACCGCTAAAAAAAGCCGGTTGCCGCGCTTTAATAAAGGCAATACATGGTGTTGCCTTATCAGCTTTTCATTGACTAATTTAATGGGCAGACTGCTAAGTGCAATTGAATTCAAATCGAACAAAGGCAGCCCGAACTCTTTTGAAATAGTCTTGGCAATGCCCAAGCTGTCTAAAATTTTGTTCCCCACTAAGTAACGCACTATCGGCATACGCTTCTTCAAGGACTCCTCATAATGCACTTGCGCGTCTGCCTCCGAAAGCAAACCTTCTTTTACCAAACTTCTAGCTAGTCCGCTAAGGGTTGGGGTTGCTGCGGGTGTTGCCATAGGCGTATGCGTTCTAATGAATTGATGGATTTAGGATTGAAGATTGATTGTTCAATTCTAGTTGAAAACGGCAAGGATTGACATTTGTTTATCTATCGTTCCCTCGCTCCGGCGTGGGAATGCAGCCCGAATCGCTCCTGCGGTGTGTGACGCAGAGCGTCAAAGGCGACATTCCCACGGAGACCGTGGGAACGATGTATACTGCACCGTCAGGCTTTTCAAGATATCCTATCCACCTGTTTTACGTGCAGCATCAAGTGCAAAATAGGGAATGAACGCTGCGGCTGCAATAAGAACCAAGGCAATAATGGTAGTCATTTCTATAACTCCTCGAATGATGTCATTCTGGAGCCGGACGGGGGTTTGTAACCCCGGCCACACCGTTTGGACAATGCCCCGCATTGTACAAAACTTAAGCGACGTGGTGCAAACCCCGTCGCGCCCATTTCCATACCCCGGCCCACTTCGGTATGACGCAGAGCGTCAGAGGAGGCATTCCCACGAAGACCGCTCATCGTCATACACAAGTCCGGGCAAGCCGGAAAAGCCGTCATTTCGGCAGGGATGCCGAAATCCAGGCCATGGACGGTAGTCTGTCGGTTGTGTAATGTTTGATTCAGTCGACTTACCAAGCCTTAGTTTCCCGTCCTTGGATAAAAGGGCATATGTTTCCCACAGTTTGCCATCCTTGGACGCTGGATTTCGGCATCCAAGCCGAAATGACGGTGCTCCAACACTTGTGTATAACGGCGAGCGGAGACCGTGGGAACGATGCAAAACGTAACCCCGCGTCCGATTGAGCGTTGGGTTGGGCGGCCGCTACGGGATAGTAAGCCGGGGTTGCATGGCTTTCGCTCTTTTCTTTTTTCCCCATTCGGCGCAATACGCGGAGTACCGCTATTGCGCCCTTGCCGCGCTGGAGCTTCAAAACCGCATTCCCAAGCCGGAACTTGGGAACGAGTAGAATATACACGCCCTGCCTACACCATTATAAATCGATGCACCAGCATCGATTTATAGCCGGCATCGATTTATAGCCAGTAGACAAAAATAAACAAGCCCAACCAGACTACGTCCACGAAATGCCAGTACCATGCTGCCGCCTCGAAAGCAAAGTGGTGCTTCGCGGTAAAATGCCCTCTGGCACTACGGAACAG
>Ga0209697_10009044_pt1 | contig 11133 bp, 13 predicted proteins | sample AliMusrvi5mmetaG_FD_184115 | JGI IMG/M metagenome (GOLD analysis project Ga0209697, IMG submission 184115) | Freshwater lake bacterial and archeal communities from Alinen Mustajarvi, Finland, to study Microbial Dark Matter (Phase II) - Alinen... | ecosystem: Environmental > Aquatic > Freshwater... | reverse complement strand
GACCGGCAGCATCCGGAGCAGGGCGGATGGAACGTAAACATGGCACAGTCTTTCGACCACGCCACCGAGGACTTCGCCCTTGTGGCCCGTATCTTCGACCAGACCACCGGGCGGCCGGTGCTGGTGGTGGCAGGGCTGGGCGCCAACGGCACCAACGCAGCCGCGCAGTTTCTGCTTGACCCCGCGCGCACAGCGGAGTTGACCGCGCACGCGCCGCGCGATTGGCAGCGGCTGAATATGGAAGCCGTACTGCGTACGCAGATTCTGGACAACCACGCAGGCCCGCCGCATCTTGTTACTTGTACTTTCTGGTAAATGCGGCCGCCCTAATTTCCGGCATGAGGCGAATTCGGCCAAACCGGACTGAACAGCTGAATGGTGAGGATGGGGCTGTCCTGGTAGATCTGGCCTTCCTCCCGGATGAAGAGCGGAGCCTGCCCGCCAAGGATCCAAATCTGGATGTTGGGCGGCTGCTTCCCAATGATGGGCGCAACCATGCCCGCAACTCCGCCAAGCTCAATCTTGATCTCAAAATGCAGCGGCTTTCGCGAAGAATCGACCAGCGTGAAGGGCTCTTCGCCGCGGGGAGAGATGGCCAGCTTGACCATCCGCGGCTTCGGCGTAGTCACCAGCATGGAGACTCTTGTATCTCCAGCATCGGGCCGCAGGTTTTTGATAATCAGGCTCACCATCCCGTTTACCAGATCCGGCGGCATGTCAAGATGCTCCGTCTTGACTTCATCTTTGCCATCCTTCCCCGTGGTGCGCACCGTAACTTCGCGGCTGCGCGTGTCGATGGCGAGATCGAGCGGCTGGGGGAAGAACGGCCCTTTCTGAATGTGGTGGTCGGTGATCAGGCGGAAGCTGCGGTGCTGCGTGAAAACCGTCGTCTCATCGTCAACGGAGCCATCTTTGAAATGGAAGATCAATCTCGCGGTTACCCGATCACCACTGACGTTTTGCACCAGGTCTCCAACAGCCAGCAGACGGCCATCTTCCGAGCGCAATTCGAGAAAACCGTGGAGCGTTCCCTCCGGATAGCGAACGGGTATCGGCTCCGCGGAAGCGCGGGATTGCAGGCCGCAGACAAGAATAGCGACGAGTGACAAAGACTTGAGGTGAGATAGCAAAGATTTTTTCATCGTTAGTTTCGATAGATACGCGCGGCAAGAGTCCGCCGGATTCGCATCCATTCCTCTATCTACGAAAGCAGAAGACAGGTCATTCAGGATGTATAAAAGGAGTCGTCGCAGATCGGCTGTCCGGCCGGAACCGTAACCGTCCGGAAAAAGCAGAGAATGGGACGTGGCATGGTCACCGGGGTACCCCTCCAATCCGGCGTCCGCCGAGGAAGCCCACAGACCTATGTTCCATACTGCTCGTCGCTCACCTGCTCCATCCAGTCAACTGTCTTCCCGTTCAGCTTTTCCTGAATCGCAATGTGCGTCATTGCCGTCGTCTGCGCCGCACCGTGCCAGTGCTTCTCGCCCGGTGCAAACCAGATGACGTCGCCGGGCCGGATCTCCTCAATCGGGCCGCCCAGGCGCTGCGCCCGTCCGCAACCGGAAGTGACAACCAGCGTCTGGCCAAGCGGGTGGGTATGCCATGCGGTGCGGGCTCCGGGTTCGAATGTCACATGTGCGCCCACAACGCGTGCCGGATCGGGCGAGTCAAACAGCATGTCTACGCGCACCGTGCCGGTGAAGTAATCTGCCGGCCCCTTGCCCGAAGGCTGTGAACCGACTCGCTTGATCTCCATTTTGGATATCTCCTTCGACGGATGAAACTTCTCGTCCTATGGCTGCTTTTTGATGAAGACGTGATAGGTGACATTGTCCCAGGCGTTATGGATTCCGACCAGAAGAAGCAAGAGCGTGGATCCGGCAACGCAAAACAACGATGCGCCCGGCTGCGCGAGTCCGCTTGCCGCCGATGCGGCCAGTGCGATGAAAGCCGCAATCGGCAACACGGAGTGAAAGAGCCAGTCTTCAAACTCAGGCCTGTACGCAGTTTGGCGCTGCATGGTCCGCGTGATGATTGCGCAGTAAAGGATTCCGGCTAGGCCCGCCGCTCCCCAAAAAGCAATCACCGGCATGAAACTGTGCCAGGGAGCGCACATGAGAGCAGCCAAAAAGAGTACGGATGCAAAGTAGACAATGGTTGGAGTTGAAAATGCCGCTCCGGCATGGGCCAAATCGACCTTGCGGGGCAGACTGGCAATCAAGGCAATCACAACAAACTGCAATCCGATCAGAGCGCCCGCTGAGGAGCCGACAATTACATAGAAGTTTTGCCATTCTGTGAGAGCTGTCATTGAGCCACCTGAAGGTCCACGGTTCAACCATCATATCTCTTCGATTCATCTCTCGACCTGGCAATCCGTTCCCGAACCCTCTACAGCGCCTTGCCCATCTCATACGCCTGCTTCATCGCCGGGCTTCCTTGAATATCGCCAATCCCCCACGCGCCTGTCCCGTAAACGATGCCCTTTTCCTTAGCCCCCGGCAGGCACGAAGTAAATCCGCGGAAGCCCTCGATGGTCCGCTCCAGCGCCGGCTCGTAAGTGTCGGCGGCGGTCACCACGAAATAGAAATCCTTGTTCGCGATCTTCGTGTATTGAGCCACGGTGCGGTCAATTAAGGTCTTCATCTGCGCGGACATCGAGTAGAAATAGACCGGCGTTGCCATCACGATCACATCGGCCGCTTGTATGCTCTCAAGAATCGGCGCCATGTCGTCCTTCTGCGCGCACCGCCCGTTCTTCTTGCAGGCATAACATCCGGTGCAGTAGTTGATGTCTTTCTCCGCGAGCACCACTTTCTCAACCTCATGCCTGGCTTCGATTGCGCCCTCCATAAAGCGGTCGCAAAGTGCATTTGAGTTGCCCTTCTTCCGGGGGCTCGAGGAGAGTATCAAGACGCGCTTGCTCATCGGTTTCCTTTCGTAACTGCAATTCATGTCAGTTTCCTCCGCCGGGCCCCGATCATTTCTCAGTACCCGCCGGTTCCGTCTTCAGGCCGCTTTGACACGCGGGCACTTACCGCCCCGTCGTCTTTTCCAGGGCCTCGGGATAACGTGCGCCTTCCACCTTGATCTTCGTGAGCGCGCCTTCGATCTCATGCAGGTCCCCAGCAGAAAGCTCGATAGCGGCTGCCCCGATATTCTCTTCCAGCCGATGCAGTTTCGTTGTCCCCGGAATCGGCACAATCCACGGCTTCTGCGCCAGCAGCCACGCCAATGCTATCTGAGCCGGTGTTGCATTCTTCTCCGCTCCGATCTTCCCAAGCAAATCAACCAGCGTCTGGTTTGCCATGCGGGCCTCCGGCGTAAAGCGGGGAATGATGTTGCGAATGTCGCTCTTCTCAAAGGTGGTGTTCTCGTCCATCTTTCCCGTTAGGAAGCCCTTTCCCAGCGGGCTGAACGGCACAAAGCCAATGCCGAGTTCCTCAAGTGTCGGGATGATTTCCTCCTCCGGGGTGCGATACCAGAGGGAGTATTCGCTCTGCAGGGCGGTAACAGGTTGGACTGCGTGGGCGCGGCGGATGGTCTTGGCGCCGGCTTCCGACATGCCGAAGTGCTTCACCTTACCTTCCGCAATCAGATCCTTCACAGCGCCGGCGACCTCCTCGATGGGCACGTTGAGATCGACGCGGTGCTGATAAAAAAGATCAATCGCGTCAACGCGGAGGCGCTTCAGTGAGGCGTCTGCGACCTGACGAATGCGGGCAGGGCTGCTGTCCAGGCCTTTTCCACCGTGAGTTCCGTCGGGATTGATATCAAATCCGAACTTGGTGGCGATGACGACCTTCCCGCGGAAGGGCTCGAGCGCCTCGCCCACAAGCTCTTCATTATTGAACGGGCCATAAACCTCAGCAGTATCAAAGAACGTAACTCCACGCTCGACCGCCGCGCGAAGCAAAGCGATCGAATCCTTCTTCTCAGGAAACGGAGCGTAGCTGAACGTCATTCCCATGCAGCCAAGTCCCAGTGCCGATACTTCGAGATTGCTCTTTCCTAATTTGCGCTTTTGCATTGTTTCTCCTTCAGGGTGCGACGCCGCCAATCGGCCGGTACGACTTCTCAGTAGTGCTCCCACTCAACGAACCAGCGTTCATCGGGCCGCGCCGATTTGATAATCAAGTGCCCATCCGAGGTGAACCTGTAAACTCTCGGAAGGTCCTTGCCAACCAGAAGGCTGCGCGTATTCGATGCCTCAATGTGATGAGTGAGTATGTGCTTCGCCTCGTCGATGTTATAGCTTCCAAACGATGCTTCGTACCCATTCTGCACGTAGTCATTTGAGAGCGCGCTGGCCGATTCCGGGTACATCAGCTGCACTGAAACATGCCCGTCGCGCGTGTAGAGCAGCATGCCTTTCGGCTGAGGGCCAGAGCTTGGTTTGCCATCCGCTCCGGGCGACTCGATGTGAACCAGGCGCCACGCACCGATGAGCCTTTCGCGATTCCCGGCGGAGACTGAGCCTGCATCACGCCTGCGATTGCCACTAAAGCACCGAGCACGCCACAATACAGAGCTTTCATTTTCGTGCTCCTCCCGCGGAATTCCGCTCAACGCCCTACGAGCGTTTCATGGAAATTTGAATAGCGAGCCCCTTCCAACTTGATCCTGGAGGAAGCTTCTTCGAGGGCGCTCACATCTTCAGGCGTCAGTTCAACTTTCTCCGCTCCGAGATTTTCTTCAAGCCGAGCCAGCCTGGTTGTGCCTGGGATGGGAACGATCCATGGCTTCTTGGCAAGCAGCCAGGCGAGCGCGATCTGCGCGGGTGTCACGTGCTTCTGCGCTGCGAACGCAATCACAAGATCAACCAGTGCCTGGTTGGCCTTGCGATTCTCTTGGCTGAAGCGAGGAACCGTGCTGCGGAAATCTGTACTGTCGAACTTGGTATCCGCATCGATCTTCCCGGTCAGGAAGCCTTTGCCCAACGGGCTGAACGGAACGAAGCCAATCCCAAGTTCCTCCAGCGTCGGCATCACCGTCTCCTCAGGCTCCCGCCAGAACAACGAGTACTCACTTTGCAGCGCGGTGACGGGCTGAACAGCATGGGCCCGCCGTACGGTTTTCGCACTCGCTTCAGACATGCCGAAATGCTTTACCTTGCCCTGCTCGATCAGATCCTTCACAGCGCCGGCAACCTCAATGGGTACGTTGAGGTCGACGCGATGCTGATAGTAAAGATCGATAGAATCAACGCGCAGCCGTTTCAGCGATTCTTCCGCAACTTTCTTGATGTGCTCCGGCCGGCTGTTCAGTGCGCTCCACCTGTCGCTGTCGCCAGGATTTGCTTCCCATCCGAACTTGGTCGCGATGACCACCTTCCCGCGAAACGGCGCGAGCGCCTCGCCGACCAGTTCCTCGTTCACCAGCGGCCCGTACACCTCGGCGGTATCGAAGAATGTTACGCCCTGTTCAACGGCTGCATGAATCAGGGAAATCATTTCCTGTTTGTCTTTGGCAGGCCCATAAGACCAGCTCATTCCCATGCAACCGAGTCCCAGCGCCGACACTTCCAGATTGCTGTTTCCTAACTTGCGCTTTTGCATTTCGCTCTCCCTTCGGATGTTTGGGACGGTCGCGAGTCGAGCCGTCCCACATCTTTTATCGAATCCGGCCTTACTCAGCCTTGAGCGAAGCCATGTCGATGGAGAAGCGGTATTTCACATCGGAGCGGAGCATCCGCTGGTAGGCTTCGTTGAGCTTCTGGATTGGGATCACTTCCACATCGGAGGTGATGTTGTGCTTGCCGCAAAAGTCCAGCATCTCCTGGGTTTCCGCAATGCCGCCAATCAGCGAGCCGGAAAAACTCTTGCGGCCAAACAAGAGACCGAAGACATTCACGGCCAGCGGCTTGTCTGGCGCGCCCACCATCGTGATATTTCCGTCCCGGCGAAGCATGTGGATGAAGGCATTGATGTCGTGCTCGGCCGCCACAGCGTCCAGAATAAAATCGAAACTGCCCGCGTGTTTGGCCATCTCGTCAGCGTTGCGCGAGAGCACCACCTCATCGGCGCCCAGGCGCAGTGCGTCTTCCTTCTTGCTGGCGGAGGTGGTGAACACCACAGTGTGCGCGCCCAGCGCATGGGCAAACTTCACGCCCATGTGGCCCAATCCGCCCAGGCCCACAACGCCTACCTTCTTGCCCTTGCCCACGCCCCAGTGGCGCATCGGCGAGTAGGTCGTAATGCCCGCGCAAAGCAGCGGAGCCGCACCCGCGAGATCCAGGTTGGTTGGGATGCGGAGCACAAAATGCTGGTGCACGACAATGCTGTCTGAGTATCCGCCATATGTAACTCCGCCCAGATGGCTGTCTGGCGAGTTATAGGTAAACACGCCGTTGGGGCAAAACTGCTCGTAATTATCGCGGCAGTTGGGGCAGGTCAGGTCGGCGCCCACCAGGCAGCCCACGCCCACAATGTCGCCGGCCTTGAACTTTTTCACGCCCGGGCCAACGCTCGTCACCCGGCCTGCAATCTCGTGGCCCGGAACGCATGGGTAAGCCGTGGGCATGATGGCGGCCCACTCGTTGCGCGCGGTGTGCAGATCGGAGTGGCAGATGCCGCAGAAGAGGATCTCGATTTGAACGTCGTCGTCGGTGAGATCGCGCCGCGCGATCGTGGTGGATGCAAACGGCGATGTTGCGCTGGCTACGGAGTAAGCTTTTGCCTTGTACATAAAGTGACCTCAAGATTCCTGTTGATGTTGATTATCGTACCTGTCGACGTGCCTGCAAAATGTCAATCTCCTCGCGCTCTCGAAATTGGAATTGGTACTCAACGGTGCGATGCCTCCAGCACGGAACTAGAAGAACAGCAGGTAGGTAGCGTTGAAGGTGAGCGCATCACTTACGCGCGGGGTGATGGCCTGGCCGCGAATATAACTGAGGCCTAACGTAGCGAATTGTCCGTTGTGGACGGGGAGCGAGTAACTGCCGGTTAGAGAGGCGCCGTTGCGCCATACGGTCTTGCTCTGAGCCACAAGCGTATCGGTGAGGTAGTGGCTATGGCCGCCATAGGTGGAAACCACAGAGATCATGTCATTCGGGCGCGAGCGGAAGGGAGCCTTCTGGTAGATGCGGGCCTCGTAGTAGAGGTCGTATGCGTTGAAGCGCGGTGCCGCCTGGATGAAGGTGCCGCCGACATAGAGCCCGTGAGCCGGTCGGGTTGGAGAGGGTTGACGGAGTTGATAGTCAATAAGCGCGAAAGCTGCGTGGTTGCCTGCCTCCCTTTTGCCATCGGCGAAGCTTAGGTAAGGCGTACTGTTGTGCATATACCCGGTGCGAAACCACAACATGGGCGCGGTGGCCGCAGGCCGCTGGTAGCCGGCCTCTTCAATTACAAGAAGCTTGTCTCCGTGTGGCACAGGGCGGAAGCCGGTGTGATTGCGCTGCACTTCAGTGGGTCCACCGTCGGGGTCGATGCTGCGTTGGAAGCCGGATTTCAGATAAGTGAACTTCGGACCGTTGATGCGGATATCGGCGCCGGGCGTGGTCATCGGAAAGTAGGACATGCCGACCTCGTAGGGCAGAACAGCATAGACGCCCTGCGGGCCGGTGCTGGTGTTGCCGCCGACAAAAAGGCCGATGAAGTCGAGGCCATTTGTGGTGTAGCCGCCTTTCAACTCCACGCGGTCCTTCCCGAACTCCTTGTAGAGGTAGAGATCCCACAACTGGAACGCCTTGGGCCCGGCGGGGTTCCAACTGACCCAGTTCCAAACGCTGCCTGTGTAGAACTGGGCGTGATGCAGGTGCAATTGACGCAGGTCGGCGCTCAGTATGGGCTGAACCATGACATTCCCGAAAGGGCTCTGGCCGACGTAGGCCTGCTGATCGGCGGGGACGGGTGCAGCAAGAGTGTTTTGCACATACTGCGACATGGAGATGACCCGGAGGGCCACCCCCTTGCTGAATAGCGCCCGGCGAAAGCGGGAATTAACATCCACGATGCTATCGACTATTGGCGGCATCGACACGTCGCCGCCGAGATAGTTCAGGTCTTCGATGGAACGCTCAGAGGCTCTCGGAGCATCCGGCAGCCCTGTCTCCGCAACGCTTTGAGCATGAGCCCACAGGCACACCAGCGTAAGGAATAGGACGATAACGAATGGCTTGCGGGCGTAGCTAATCGTGTTTTGCACTTTCTTCTCCGGCGGGCTTCGTCATCGGGCCCGGCGACGCCGGCCAGAAAAGCATTTCCGCAATTCCGATGCTATTGAGGAAGGGATTCAGGGCGGTATCCCGATCCTTCCTATTGCTTGCCTATTCCTGTCGAAATATGCTTTTTTGTGCAGGACGAGCGAGTTCGGCGGTAGATTGAGTTTGAAGGAGCCATGCGAAGTGCAGACAGCGGAACGGAAGGTCAAAAGCGGAGAAACGCCGGCGGAACTCGCCCGGTTGCGGGCCGAACTGGCAGGCAAGATCGCATCCCACATCCAAGTTGAAGGGCCGATTGCCACAGCAGTGCCCGGTTTGGGACTTTCGCGGCACAGCGCGCCCTCAGAGTGCTACTCCGCCGCCTACCAGCCGGAACTGGTTGTCTTTGCCCAGGGAGAAAAGCGAATCAATGCCGGCGGCACGACACATATATGCAATGGCTCCAACTTCCTTCTTACCTCGGTCGACATGCCGGTGCTGGGCCAGATCACTGGGGCATCCAAGACCGAGCCGTTCCTCGGGCTCTTCATCAAACTTGAAATGCCCGTGGTGCGCGAAATTCTCTCGCAGGACGAGTTCCTGGTTCCCGGGGTCGCCTCGGGCACCCGCGGCATGGCGGTGGGCAAAACCACAGTGGAGTTGCTCGGCGCCTGCTGCCGCTTGCTCGACCTTCTCGACAAGCCCGCAGACATTCCCTTTCTCGGCGGCCTGATGCAGAGGGAGATCATCTATCGCGTGCTGCGCTCGCCGCTGGGCCGCCACCTGCGCGCCATCGCCACGCTGGGCGAGCAGAGCAACCGGACCGCAAAAGCCGTTGCCTGGCTCAAGACAAATTACACCCGGCCATTGCGCGTTGAAGAACTCGCGGGCGTGGCGCAGATGGGCGTTTCCACGTTCCACCATCAATTCCGCTCGCTCACCTCGATGAGCCCGTTGCAGTACCAGAAGCGGCTGCGCCTGCATACGGCACGCGTGCGGATGCTGACTGAGGGCATTGACGCCGCCAGCGCAGCCTTTGAAGTCGGCTATGAAAGCGCAAGCCAGTTCAATCGCGAGTACAGCCGGCTCTTTGGCCAACCGCCCATGCGCGACGTGAAAGCGAGCCTGCTTGCCGGCGCTGCCTCGGCCCGCGACTGAACGGCAATCGCACCGCAGTCGTCAACGGACCACGACGAAGGTCAGGGCCAGGGCAAGCGTGGTCAGCACCAGGATGACCGGAACGGCCCACAGCCCAAGCATCACCAACTGCCCGGCGCCCACCTCTTCCCCATCGCGCCGGGCAAACGCGAGCACCAGCATCGTTGCCAGTGAACCGAAGGGTGTGATCATCGGGCCCACGTTGGCGCCGATGAGTGCCGCAAGCACCGTGCCCATGTGTGCATGAGAGCGCAAAAGCACGCTCCGCGCGATCAGCGCAGCGGGAAGGTTGTTCGTGATATTCGAGGCGAACGCCGTCGCCCCCGCTGCTGCAAGAAGCTTCCCAGCCGATCCCGGCCTCATCTCCGCGAGCCACCCAGCCGAAACATCCACGATGCCCAGGTTCTCAAGTCCCTGCACGGCAATGAAGAGACCGATCACAAACGGGAATAAGTCCCATGCGATTTCCTGCACAAAGCGAATCTGCACGCGTCCACTCGCCATGCCGGCGACCGCCAGCACGGCACTGGCCGCGAAAGCGAAAACGTACGGCTCAAGGCCGACCAGCGGCGCAAGAAAGTAACAGACAAGCACGGCCGCAAGAGCTGATACGCAAATCAGAAAGTAGGGACGATTGGGAACCACGCTGGCCGGCAACGGAAGCGATTTGCTGTCGAAGCTGGCAGGCAACTCGCGGCGAAAGTGCCAGCGCAAAACCGCGTATGTCGTGACGAGCGCCACCAGTTGAGGCACAAGCATTCTTGCCGCGAACGCAGCAAAGGTCTGGCGGAAAGCGTCCGCGAAGAGCAGGTTGGTCAGGTTGCTGATGGGCAGCAGCAGCGAACCCACGTTGGCCACAAACGCGCACAACAGCACGTACGGAGCACCAGGAACTCTGAGCCTTTTTACCAGGGCCAGCATCACCGGCGTCAGCATCACGGCCGTTGTATCCAATGACAGGATGGCCGTGATCGCCGCGCCTGCCACAAACGCGTTCCGGTAAAGCGAGTGCGCGTCTCCCTTCGCCACCAGCGCGCATCGAATCGCAGCCCAATCGAAAAAGCCGCTTTTGCCGATCAGAAGAGACAAAGCCAGCAGCGAGACAAGGAAGAGAAGTGTGTTCTTTCCCGCCAGGACCGCCCCGAGCGCCTCGTGCGGAGTCACTAGGCCCAGAACCAGCATGGCCGCAGCCGCCAGCATGGTCCACCAGGCCTCGCTCCAGCGGCGCGGGCGCAGCACCATCAACACCAGCATTGCCGCGAAGACGGCCAGCGTGGCAATGATCCGCGCTGTACCAGTCATGCGGTTTCCAGGTGTGCGTTGCGGGTCTCAGGCATAAGCAAGTACAGAATAGCGAACGCCGCCAGCGCCACTGCCCCAATGACAAGAAGCCTGCGCGGTTTGCGTATAATTTCCAGGTTCCGCGTACAATGGTGATAGTGGGTAGTTTCGCCCGGGAGGGTTATACACTTTGCCTCTATATGCCTATCGATGCACGCAATGCGGCCACCGCTTTGAAAAGCGCCAGAACTTCTCGGCAACACCCGAGTCCCAGTGTCCCCTCTGCCAGGGCGTGTTGGAGCGCCCGCTGACCGCCCCCGGCCTGAGCTTCAAGGGCAAGGGCTGGTATGTCAACGACTACGCGGCCAAAAGCTCCGCGCCCGCAGCCGAGTCTGCACCGGCTGAAACCAAGGCCGCTTGCGCCGGCGACTGCGCCGCGTGTCCCGCCGCAGCAGCCCCCGCCTCAGCCACCGCGAGCAGTTAGAATTTCGGGCGCTGTGCGCCGCCCAGAAGCGCAAAGGGCGGCATCCGTAAGATAATGGTGACCT
>Ga0209697_10009039_pt1 | contig 11142 bp, 8 predicted proteins | sample AliMusrvi5mmetaG_FD_184115 | JGI IMG/M metagenome (GOLD analysis project Ga0209697, IMG submission 184115) | Freshwater lake bacterial and archeal communities from Alinen Mustajarvi, Finland, to study Microbial Dark Matter (Phase II) - Alinen... | ecosystem: Environmental > Aquatic > Freshwater... | reverse complement strand
CAAACGACGCGGAGGGTGGCACTCATATGAACAACGTATGGTATACTTCACTCTCCCCGGTGAAGGAAGCTTATTTTAATTGCATTGGGCGGGACGCCGGCGGTCCGACCGATAACACCGTGCCAACGCGGTTGAGCGACATGATATTGAGAGTGAGGTCACTAGTATGAGCGGAGCCATCGAACGGGTACAGGCGGCATTTGCGCATCGCGCGCCGGACAGAACGCCGTTATTTGAAATATTTTGCACCTATCATCCGATCCATTGGGCAATTTGTGGCCGCACGGTAGGCACCGATCAGGCGATGTGCTGGGATGCGATGGCGGATGGGATTTCCGGAGACGAATTGCTGGAAGCGCACGCCCAGGCGGCCTATCGCGTCAATCGCTTCTTCGGTCTCGATATGGTGCGGTTGTGCGGCGCGCCCGCGCGGGAGTATACCCGTCCGGTGAAAACCGGTCCGGACACCTGGACGCGGGACGGGGTGGAATATGCGCTCAATCCCCGCACGCAGTTAATCGAACTGGCGCATCCCGGCGCGGCGGATGCCTATTCGCGCCGCGTGACGGAGGAGCAAATGCGCGGGTGGATTGCCGCCTGGGACGGCAAGCCGTCGACCGGCGCCTATGCCACCAATCCGCTCACCCGGCGCGTGCGCGAACTGGCCGCCGCCGATGGCATCGAGTGGGTCTATATGGGGGAGATCGGCATCGGCACCGGGGTGGCGTTTTATCCGCCGTTTATGCTGGAATGGATGTTGACGGAACCGGAGTTGTTTCAGCGCTGGCTGGACATGCAAAGACTCTCCGGGCTGGCACTCACGCGCGCATTGATCGCCGATGGCCATACCGTCATCGCGATGGGAGGCGATGTCAGCGCCGATAAGGGACCGTTCATCTCGCCGGCGCTGTATCACGAGTTCATCCTGCCGGTCATTCAGGAGCACGTGCAGGTCATCCATGATGCCGGCGCGCTGGCGGTCTACACTTCCGACGGCAATCATTGGGCGATCAAAGACGATTTCTTCTTCAATTCGGGCATCGACGGCTATAAAGAGGTGGATCACGCCGCCGGCATGACCTTCGAGCGCCTGATCGCGGAAGGGGTCAAAGATCGTGTCTGCATCATCGGCAATATCGACGCCCGCTTCACCCTCTGCCTGGGCACACCCGAGCAGGTGCGCGATGAAGTCATCGCCCGCCTGCGTTCCGGGCAGCAAACTCCCGGCGGCCACATCCTCCATAACAGCCATTCCGTTCATGAAGACGTGAAAGTGGAAAATTATCACGCCGCCGTCAACGCTTATCGGGATTACTTCGGGTTGTCGCCGCTACCGAGTCTAGCGTGAATACGCACGTGTTCGTAGTGAACCACGCAGCGCAGCGGAGTGGTGGCTTGGTGGTCTACAGGGTTATCGCTGTGCGGCTACGCGGACGCCACTCCGCTGCGCTGCGTGGCTCACTACGAACGACAGAGTGGCTCAGAACGACGGAGTGGCTCACCGAACGACGGTGGTTCACTTCCAACGGGGAAGATCAGATCAATCCCAATTGCCCACCTTCTTCGCCGGTAATGGCGCGCAAGGCGGGGAAGGTGTTGCTCAGGTTGGCGAATTTCTGATAGGGGAGCGGCAGGTGCAGGCGCGAGGCCAGTTGGATGGCGTTGGCGACCGCCTGACCGCCGGGATGGTTATTGAAAAAGACGAAGGCGCGGGTGTGCGGCTGCAGGTGGCGCTCGATGACTTGCGTCAACTCATCCAGTTCGTGTTCCCCATACAGATAATCATAGCGGTGGGCGCCGGCTTTCGGTTGACGCCACTCCGCGGCGTTGCGCCCATGCAGCCGCCAGTAACTCAGGGGTTGGGGCGATATCGACGGTTCGTCGAGATTGCTGAAGAACGGCTCGTCAATGCGGGCGCGAGTGGCGCGATAAGCGGTCAATAACTCCTGGGTGCGGGGGTTTTGCCAACTGGAATGGCGCAGTTCCACCGCCAGCGGATACTCGCGAAACCGCTCCAGCGTGCGCCCCACCGCGGCGACATTCTCTTCGCGCTGGGAGAACGCATCCGCGTATTGCACCAGCACCGCGCCCAGGCGTTCCCGCGCGGCCAGCACATCCAGCACGCCGCGCATCCCCGCTACATCCTCCGGCGTAATCTCCGGCGACAGACCTTCCTCGCGCGCGTAGAACTCGGGATGGGTGAATTTGCGAAACAGTTTCACGCTGAAAAGAAACGAGGACGGCGTTCGTTCCACCCACCCGCGCACCGTCTCCAGCGACGGCAGGCGATAAAAGGTGACATTCACTTCTACCGCCGGGAAGCGTTCGGCATAATATGCCAGTTCATCGACCTTCCGGCCTTTCGGATAGAAGACGCCGTTCCACTTTCCGTAACCGGCGGGATACGACCAGCCGGAGGTGCCGGGATAGATTGATACGGTTGGCAGCATGGATGGAACCACCGTTGGTAGGGTTTCAGGTGTCAGGTGTCAGGTTTCAGGTTTCAGGTAGGCTGGATAGATCGGATAATTGCATGGCCCCCCTGGATTACTCCCCCGCCACCAGCGGATGCAGGCGCCAGCCGTCGAAGAAGGCGCCTTCGGCCTGGGAGAGAATGCGGGTGGCGAAGGACATGTGTTGCGCACGGCAGCGTTCGGCGAAATCGTGCTCGGTCTGTTCGTCGCCCAGCGGGATGACCAGGCGCGGTTGCAGGAGCTTGGCGGCGAGGACGGCATCGCCCAGCGACATGCCGTCGAGGGGCAGGAAGACGAGTTGCGGATGAAACTGTTCGCCGATGGGGCCGAATTCGCCGAGGAACTGGGTATTGCCGGGATGGTAGCAGAGCAGATGATCCGCCTGCACGAGAAAACCGAGTTGCTCGTCAGGATTTTCATTGCGCGCGGGGGTGGCCAGCACGCCCAGCGCCGGGATATCGAAACCGCACCGGGTGAGATGGCCACCGAGCGGTCTTCGCCGATGCCCAGCTCGAGCAGGTGTTGGCGCAGTTGCGCAGGACCGATGAAACGCGACGACGTGCGGTGGGCCAGGCGCGCGAGCGCCTCATTCGCCGGCGTCACGCCGAAGAGGAGCAGATCGGCGGTCGGCAGGTCTTCCGGCGTCAGCAGGCTCTGCGTGGTGATTTCCGGCATTAGCGCCGCCAGGTAGCGGGAGGTTTTCAGCATCAGCGCCGTGCGTCCCACGCGCCAGAGCGCAGCGCGTCCGGCCGGGACACGCTGGGCGGTGATCAACTCGGCTAGTTGCAATCCGGGCCGGCTCCAATCGCCGCCGGTGAGAATGCCGGAACCGACTTCCAAACGCAGCGGGAGCGACAATGGCTGTCGGGCCGGCAGTACCAGCGCGCCGCCGCGGGTATCGTCAGCGGTCGGTCCCGGGGTAGCCAGCGGTTGCAGGCGTATCACATCCTCTGCCGGTCGGTTCGCATCGCGCTGCGCGCCGATCACGGCGTGCGGCAACAGATCGCGCGGGAAGGTCAGGCGCACATCGACCGGGGCGCGCGACAGGCGAAATCCCAGCCAGCCTTCGCGCAGATCGCGCGCCATCGCCTGATAGGGGGTGGTGACCAGCAAGCCGAAATCCAGTTCGTTGCCGGATGGGCCGATGCCGCGCTGTATCTCGACGGATTCGACCGGCAGCACCACGCGATCGCCGGCTTGCGCGCGCAGCGAGATCACGCCCGACCAGGTGGCGCCTATCGGCTGGACAGTGCGATTGGTCAATACTTCCTCGACGAGCACCTCCGGCTTGCCGGCTTGCAGGCGAATGAACCGCTCGACCAGGATGGTGGCGGGGGTCATGCGGACACGGCCTTCGCGCATACTGGACACCTGATCGACCAGACACCACGCGCGCACCACCGCACTCTCCGGGGTATTCTCGACGATCTCCGCATCCCACCCGATGTGCGAAATGATTTCACCATCCGCCAACAGCGAGGGAAACGCCGCGCACCAGCCGCCATGCACGTGCAGGCCGTTATGCGCGTCGCGGATGAATTCCGTCGCCAGCAGTTCCAGGTTGGCCGGACGATAAAACAGGCTGCATAAGCGCGCGCCGAATTGCGGCAACAGCGACAGCGTCAGCACGCCATTGTCCATAATCAAGGACCGCGTGCCGGCTAACATACTCTCATGCACCGCGCAGCGCGCGCGCGGCAGTTCCATGTTATCGGGAAGTAATGCCATGAATGACCCAATTGGGGGATCGCGGTTCGGGACGAAGCCCCCCCCGGCATAAATGCCGGGGCTATTGAGATACGCCCCATAAATGGGGCTTGATTGGCCGTGTGAACGATGATCCCCATTTATGGGGCGTATCTCAATAGCCGGGCGGTTTACCGCCCGGTTGCCTAACCCCTATTCCGTAACGTCAATAGCCCGCGTCCGTGTAGCTCACGGTGATCGTCTTTTCGTCCGGTCCGTTATTGATTGCGTAATAGGCGCCGCCGACGGTGAAACGGTTGATAGCGATGCCCAGGCTGGCGGCATTGCGATCGAGGTTTGCGCCTTGCAGGTGATCGACTTTTACCAGCAGCAGACCGAGTTGCGCCCCGGCGCCGACCATGGTCGCGGTTTTTCCGTCATTGCGGAGGAACCCGGCGGAGACCTTGACCGTCGGCAGCGATTTCGTCGCCACCAGGTAATATTGCGAGTGTTCGCCTTTGGCGAGATTCTGTACGCCGAACGCGAAAGCCGGCATGATCAGGCCTTCCCCTCGGTAAACCCACTTCAGGTTATAAACGGCGCCGATATCGGTGATCTGGTCAACGCCGCCTTCTAACCCAAGAATCAGACCTGTCTGCGCGCCCATCAGCAGCTTGTTATGTTCGCCGTATAACAACCCGCCCGAGTTCGTGATCGCATCCGTGCGCGTCTGCAGAAACCCCAATGACTCCGCGGTCGGCATGAAATTCAGGCCCACGGGGACCGTCCACGCGGTGAGAGCCAGCGCCAGCAGCATAGCCGGTACGACGATACGTGTGATATTCACGGTTGCACATTCCTTTCGCGCGTGCCATAATCGCACGCTAGTAGCTATAACTATTCGGAACAAGGCGCGAGAGTCCTTTTCCAGTTATCGCACGCGCACTTCCACGCGCCAGGCGATGAGTAAGATATTCGGATTCGCCGGCGACGGGACATGAAATGTCTGGGGATAGCCGGAGGCATCGCCGCTGTAATGCGTCCAAGTGGAGTTCAAGGGAATCTCTGTCAGAAAATCGTTGCCGGCGGGTCCCAGCGCGGAATAGGCATTGATGTAACCGATGTTTTGCGGACTGGTCACCAATTGCGTGCGGGTGATCCAGTTCAATTGGATGTAGGTGGGCACTTCCTGCCCGGGACCTTTGATATCTCGCACATCGACTTCCACCCAGAGTTGCGGGGGGTCATCCGAAATGCCATAGCGGAACGGCGCGCCGATCGGTACCCCGTTCCGGTATTCCTGAAAGGAACCGCCGTTGTATTGCACGAAAAACGGTGGTTGTACGACGGGATCGTTCGGCCCGAGGCCGGACAGGGTACCCCAGCCGTTGCCGTTCTGCGGGCCGGTGACGATGGGGATCGGCCCATTGGTGTTGGTCTGGTCGGTATTGACCGCGAGATAGTAAAATGCCGACGGATCGATTTGCCCGGCGACGGTAATCTTGCTGTACAGGGTGACGGGCGGAGCGGCGCCGCTGGCTTCCGTGCCGGTGGGGAAGCGCGCGCATCCCACCGCCGTCAACACCAACACTATCCCGGCCAGCCAGTAAACTGCACGCATGATTACTCCTTCGCGCCGCGGGGAACAAGGATTGCGGTTTGAATAACCGTATTATACTGATATGTCGATAAAAATGACAGCATGTGAAACGCTGGTGGAAGTCAGCGGCAGCGGAACACCGCGTATTTTCTGGTTGTTCCCGCTGGCCGGATTGCTCCTCTCGCTGGCCTTCCCCACCGAGTTGCTGCCGGGACGGTTCGGCGACCATCCGCCGTCGCTGCTGGGCTGGCTGGCGGTGTTGCCCTTGCTGTGGGCGATGCAGGCACTGCCGCCGCGGCAGGCGCGGTGGGCGGCCTATCTCTTCGGGTTCGGCTGGTACCTTGGCGTCATCACCTGGGTGCGCCTGTTCGGCTTGCTACCCTGGGCGTTGCTGACGGCCTTTCTCGCGCTCACCCCGCTGTTGGCGGTACTCGTCAGCGCCTGGATGCCCGGCGGCAAGCGCTGGACCCCGCTGACCTTCGCGCTGGCCTTCACCGGGCTGGAGTGGCTGCGTGGGCAGGGCATGTTCGGCTTCCCGTGGGCGGAACTCGGTTCCACCCAGGTGGACGGCCTGTTTGCGCGCATCGCGGCGGTGGGCGGCATCCCACTCATCACCTTCCTGATGTTATGGGTCACCGGCTCCCTGCTCCAGCGTATCCGCGACCCGAAAAGTCTTCCCTGGATGTTGCCGGTCAGTCTGGCGGGATTACTGCTTGCACTGCTGGGCGGCTGGTGGCAGTCCCACGCGGCGTATACCCGCTGGCAGCAGAATAGTTCCGGGCAATACGTCAGCGTGGTGCAACCGAATGTGCTGCGCGACCTGTCGCCCGAAGTATTGCACACCGGCGTCACGGTGGAAGAGCGCAATCGCCGCTTTCAGGTGCTGCTCGGACTTTCCTATGACGCCTGTTTCGCGCAGGCCAAACTGCAGGCCGCCCACGGGCAGGCCAAAACCGCGCCACCGGCTATTCCACATCTTATCGTGTGGCCGGAGAGCGCGCTGGCCGACCCACTGGACGATCCGACGCAGCCCGCTTCGAGCACGCTGCCGGCGTTTTGCGGCATTACCCGGAGTTACGTGCTGGCCGGCGGGCCGTTCGGCTTCGCCAACGCGGCGCAACTGGTGGAACCGCCGGGCGTGTTGGGTGAACGCTACGAGAAGACGCACCTGGTACCGTTCGGTGAGTTTGTCCCGTTCCGTCCGCTGATCGAACGCTATTACACCGTGCGCGCGTATGACATCCAGCCTGGCCGTTCACGGCAACCATTGCGCGCTACCGGCCATGCCTTCGGCGTCGGCATCTGCTTTGAATCGACTTTTGCCGATCTCGCCCGCGAATCCGCCCGCCAGGGCGCGCAACTGCTGGTCTATATCACCAATGACGCCTGGTTCCATCAAACCGCGGCCGTGCGCCAGCATTACAATGAGGCGCGATTCCGCGCGCTGGAGACCGGACTGCCCGTCGCGCGCGCCGCGGCCACCGGCATTTCCGGCTTCATTGCGCCGGATGGCCGCAGCCTCGACGAAATCCCCACTTATCAACCCGGCACGCGCACGCGCTTTTTCCACGACGGCACGCCGGGTACGCTCACAACCTCCGGCGGATGGCTCTTCGGCCCCTGTTGTCTCTGTTTGGCGTTAGCGCTCGCGCTGGTTGGCAAATTGTTCATGCATCGCTGTTCGTCAAATATCACAACATCCCCATAAAATCTCCCGGCGCATGATGGGTATCTCACGAAATATGGGAGATGATCCGGCACGCAACGCCGATCAGTGCGGATCATTCCTCCGGGAGACGCCATGGGAGGAAATACCGTCTACGTTACGCGGAAACCGCGTAACGGCGTATTGCGGCTATTGGAACCGATTGGCCGGGTGGTCGAGTGGGGGGAAGAGCGTCCCGTCCCGCGCGAAGAACTTTTGACACGCATTCGCGAGGCGGACGCGTTGTTGTGCATGGGGGATGACCATATCGACCGCGCGGTCATCGAGGCCGGCCGACGGTTGAAGGTGATCAGTACGGCATCTGCCGGCTATGACCACATCGACGTGGAGGCGGCAAGCGCGCGCAATATCATCGTCTGCCATACGCCGGGGGTCGCCGACAATGCGGTTGCCGACATGACGATCGCGTTGTTGCTGGCATGCGCGCGCTCGGTGATCGAGGCCAACCAATTTATCCGCGAACGCGCCTGGCGCTATTGGTCGCCGTATCTCTTCGAAGGGGCGGATGTGCGCGGCAGCACCCTCGGCATCGTGGGCTTGGGCCGCATCGGCATCGAGGTGGCGCATCGCGCGCTGGGATTCGGCATGCGCGTGCTATATTACAATACCCGCCGCGATGAAGACGCCGAGCAGAGCATGGGTCTGCAATACGGCAGCCTGGATAACCTGTTGCGCGAAGCCGATTTCGTGACGCTGCACGTCCCGCTCACCCGCGAGACGTACGGATTGATCGATGAACGGCGCCTGCGGTTAATGAAACGCAATGCCTATCTGATCAATATGGCGCGTGGTGCCGTGGTCGATCACGATGCGCTGGTGCGCGCGCTGCGCGAAGGCTGGATCGCCGGCGCCGGACTGGATGTTTTCAACAAAGAGCCGCTCCCGGCGGACGATCCGCTGCTGGACCTTCCGAACGTCGTCCTTTCCCCGCACATCGGCGCCAATACGCAACACGCCATGTCCACCATGCTCCGCATCGCCGCCGAACAAATCATGCAAGTGCTCCGCGGCCAACAACCGTCGCACCCAGTGCCGGTGATTTCTTCCGGGCGGCGTGCCGCGTGAGTCGCGTTTGGTGCGGGTGTCAGGTGTCAGGTGTCAGACCAGTCTGACATATCAGACTGGCCTGACTTCAATGCTTAATCCGGAAGTGCCACCTCGACCATTTCCACTTCCACAATCCACACCGCGAACGGCAGGGGCGCGGGAAGGCGCAGGGCGTCTTTGGCAGTGGTCACCACCAGCATGTCCGGCGTGAGGCGGGCGGCGATCGCGGCGATGTCCTCGGCGGTGTAGATGTGATGATCGGCAAAGCGACAGGGGACCGGGGTGGCGCCGAGGGTGGCCAGCATGGTTTCGAATTGCTCCGGATGCCCCAACCCGGAGAGCGCCAGCACCGGATGACCGTGCAGCGCCGTTAGCGGCGCCTGCCGGCCGTCCGGCGTGCGCAGATAGCGGGGATGGTGTTCGGTGTAGCGCACTTGCGCGCGGGGGGCATAACGGTTGACCCGCTGGGTGAACTGCCGCACGCGCTCCGGGGGAGCCAGTTGCGCATGGGTAATCCACACTTCCTGCGCGCGTGCCAGGTGGCTCCACGGTTCGCGCAACAGGCCACGCGGGAACAAGTGATTGCGCCCCGGGGGTTGCAGCGCATCGATCAACACGATCTCACGATCCTTGTGCAATCGCCAATACTGGAACCCATCATCCAGTATCAGCACGTCCGCGTGAAATTCGTCGATCGCGCGCTGACCCGTGTGCCGGCGATTTTTCCCCACCAGCACCGGAATGCCCGGCAAGCCGGCGGCCAACAGATACGGTTCGTCACCGACTTCGAGCGGGGAGCAGGTGGGGGGAGCATCCGGGGCAAACAATACCACCTGCTCATCGCGGGTCGTGCGGCCATGTCCCCGGCTGAGCACCGCGACCCGTTTGCCGGTCGCGCTGATCTCCCGCGCCAGGCGGAACACCGCCAGTGTTTTCCCGGTGCCACCCATCGACAGATTGCCAAACGCAATGACTTCCGCCGGCAACCGGGTGACCCGGGCCCAGCCCAGCCGATACGTCGCCAGCCATCCTTCCAACACGATCCGATGGATCCCCGCGAGGCCCCACAGGACAGCGCGCACGCACGCCGGCCCGAACCCGGGCGCGCCGTCCGCCACTGACAACAGATAGTCCTCGATCCGCGATTCCCGGCTCGTTGTGTTTTGGGAAGAGAGTGTGCTCGTTATTGCAACCTCGACGGAGGAAGGGTGTGGGGTGGAAGGACGGTGGATCGCATCCCACAGTGTATGGATTTATAGGGAAATTGTCCCCATCTGCTTTGAGAAAGCCTGCTTTTGACAAAAAATTCCATAGCCCACAGCAACGCTGTGGGTAACCGGATTGGGTGAACCTGCCGCGCTGTAGAAGCAAAATTCCTCTGGTAAGACGAAGGAATTATGCCCCTACAGCACGGAACGATCAATAAACTACACTCTCTCCCCACAGCGATGCTGTGGGCTATGGAATTTGCTTCGAATTCCGTTAGCTACTACTGGAAAGTGCCATAATTTCGTAGGCACATGTTATGTTATGTGATCTACCTTGTATCCTGCTGCATCCTGCATCCTGCAACTCTTCCTACCCACCGATCTTCACCGTCGTCATCCCAAAGGGCGGCAATTGCACTTCGAGGGTGTCGCCGACCATCTTCGCGGTGTTTGCCGGCAGCGGGCACTCCATCACGTCCGTTTCAACGGCGGACGCGTTGGCGGGGGCGAGGGTGGCGTCCAGTTTCACGCGCGCTGTCACCGCTTGCCCTTCCATCTCATACAAGCGCACGATCAGCGCGTCGGAATCTTCCGCTTTCTTCAGGCCGCTGAGCATCACGTTGGGGGTGAGCAACTCGCCGAAGCCGGCGCGGCACGGCAACTCGCCTTCGTGCGGCGTGGTGCCGACTACTTCGAGCGGGAAGTCGAACGCGTAGCCGGCGCGCGTGGCCTGCGAGGCATCCCAGGCGCCGACATGCGGCAGCAGGCCAAAACGGATGGTGTGTTGGCCCAATTCCGGCAACGGATCGGGTTCATAACTGCTGCGCAACAGAGTGAGGCTGATGGTGTGATCGACAATGCGATGCCCGTATTTCGTATCGTTCACCAGCGTGGCGCCCACCGGTTCGCTGCTGCCCGCGTGCGTGCCGGTCAGATCGGCCCACTTTTGCGCGGGCACTTCGCCGGGGTTCAAGTGCATCGGATCGGGTTGGCGATAATAGGCGTCCATGATGTCGGTGGTCAAGGTGACGATCTCTTCCTGCTTCGTCGAGTGCGTGACCGAGCCATTGGGACATTCGACGCTGGCGACGCCATTCGTCACCGCCAGCGGGAACGCTACGCGTAACGCCGGCACGCCAATCTCCGGGGCGCCGCGTTCCAGCCAGTTCACCTCCAGCGCGAAATCGATGCGCGGGACGCCGGCCGCCAGCGAAATGGTCAACGCAAAGGTGCTGTCGTGGTACTTATGCAGCGTGCGCACCACCGCCAGGTGTGGGCCATTCTGCAGGCATTCGATCACGCCGCCGTCGGTGAAGGGCACCGATTTGACGACCTGACCGAGACACCAAGAGGACATCTTATGCGGTGCTTCGAGTTGATATTCCAGCACACAGAGCCGTT
>Ga0209697_10009038_pt1 | contig 11143 bp, 6 predicted proteins | sample AliMusrvi5mmetaG_FD_184115 | JGI IMG/M metagenome (GOLD analysis project Ga0209697, IMG submission 184115) | Freshwater lake bacterial and archeal communities from Alinen Mustajarvi, Finland, to study Microbial Dark Matter (Phase II) - Alinen... | ecosystem: Environmental > Aquatic > Freshwater... | reverse complement strand
ACAAGGCCACGCGAAACATCGTAGCAATAGAGATCAAGGGAGGAGCCGACCCATCGAACATCTGGAACCGATTGGGCGAGGCTGAGAAAAGCCACCAAAGCGCGAAGCAGTGCGGATTCGTGGAGTTTTGGACCATCTACAATGTGGGTAGTCTCGACGAAAAGAAAGTCCGCGAGAAATCGCCAACAACGAACCGCTTCTACGCATTGCCGGAATTGGCGCGGTATGAAGGAAGTGAATACGAGGACTTTCGTGATCGCATCGCTGGCTTCAACTCTGCTCCCACGGGCCGCGGACCTCACAGGTCATTTTGGCGTTGAGTGCCTCGGGCGATATGATGCGATAGCCCTTGGGGTCCCACACAATCTCACCGCCGGACTTGATGGCCAGCAGCGAAAGGTGGCTCAGTGCGTCAGAGCGAACGGCGTCTGCGATGGGGGCGATGGACGGGGTGCGGCCGCGCACCGAATCGACGAAGGACTTGTAGTATTGGTTGTGATAGAGCACTCGCTTGGTGCCTTCGCACTCGTGCAGTTTGAACCATTCCGGGTTGCTGGCATCAACGCCGCCACGGCTCAGGCTGACCCAGCCCTTCGAGCCGAAAAATGTCGTGCCATCGCCTTCAAAATTTTTGCGATACTTTTTGACGATAGGTTCGGCGATGTTATTGCTCATGAAATGCATGGGCAGGCCGCCGGCAAATTCGATATTCACATCCCAGGAGGTGCAGGTATCAAACAGGGCCTTGGGCGTCGGGAAATCGCCCGTGCCGCGGAATTTAGTCAGCCCCTTTTGGTCATAGTCCATGCCCCAGATGGCGATGTCCAACGGATGCGCACCCCATCCGGCGATGAAGCCCAGGGCATAATCCGAGCAATACCAAGAACCGGCACTCGTGATGCGGTCCTTGCTGCAGGGTTTCATTGGAGCTGGGCCGAGATACATGTCGTAGTCGAGGCCGGCCGGTACCGGGATTTCATCGAGCGAGCCGCCGCCAGCGCCCGCCGGTGCCCATACATCGATGCGTTGCAAGTCGCCGATATAGCCGTTGAGCACTAACTCGATGCCGCGCTTGAGCAATTCCTGGCTGCGTTGTTGGGTGCCGTATTGGAAAATGCGTTGATGAATATTGCAGGCAGCAAGCAAAGCGCGGTTTTGAGCGAGCGTGTGGCCGAGAGGTTTTTCGATATAGACATCTTTGCCAGCATGCACCGCTGCCAGACCGGCGGGCACATGCCAGTGATCCGGTGTCGCGATGACCACCGCGTCGATCGTCTTGTCTGCGAGCAACTCGCGGAAATCATTGTAGAGTTTCGGCTCATGTTGTTGCGATTGTTTGACGATGCCACCCGAGCGCTCGCGCCGCTCTTTGTAAGGATCGGCGATGGCCACGCTCACCGCACCCTCCACCGAGAGGAAATTGTGCAGCAGCCCGGTGCCCTGGCCGCCGGTGCCGATGTGGCCGAGTTGGATTTTGTTACTCGGTGCCGTCGCCCCCCCGAGCACGCGGCTGGGGATGAACTGCGGGGCCACCGCCGCCGCAATCACGCCACCTAAAAACCGGCGGCGACTCGTCTGATCCTGCGTATTTACTTCACAAACTTGGGATTCGTTTCTCATGTTAGTTGCTAGGGCTTGCCTGACCTGAGCATACCCGTCCAAACCGCCGAACCAAGCATATTTTTTTGGAATTGTTGCGGTGGTTTGAGGCGGACCGATAGGAAGCGGGGCTGGAAGCCCTGCGTTAGGCTTGTCAGGTCATGGATTTCGGTGCCAAAGAGTGCGCGTGACCTGGTCTGATGAGGTCGAGGCAGGTGAGGTGACTTGTAGCGGCGTGTCTGTGAGCGCCGATAGCCAATGAGGTGACTTGTAGCGCCGTGTCAAAGACATATTCAATCTTCAATTCACCGTGCCATTGCCCCCAAATTGCTTCTGATATTGCTCTTTGAACGGATTGACTTTGGCTGCGGTTTTGTATGCCTTCTCGTTCTCCAAACATGGCAACACGTCCTCCCACCATGCATCATAGGCCTTGTCAAGCTTCGCAAGTAAATCGGCCTGCTGGCTGGCAAGGTCGTTCTTCTCTCCCGGATCGGCTTTCAGATCATAGATGCACCACTTTCCCTTTTCCCTAACCTGCAAGTATCGCTGCCAGCGCACGCTGCACTGCCCATATTTCTGGGGGTCCACTCCGGCATTCCAACGACCGACGTGAGTGAAGAGCATCCGCTCATCATGCCAGTCGGCCTCTGGATTCTCCAATAGCGGTACCAAACTAAAACCATCCAGCTTCCTCACAACCTCATCAGGCACCTTGGCACCACTCAACTCACGCAAGGTCGGGAAAATATCCAGATGGGCGGTTAGCTTGTCGCAGGCTGCCGGTTTGAGCATACCCGGCCAGCGCCACAGCGACATCGCACGCGTGCCGCCATTGCATGCCGTCCCCTTCAAGCCGCGCATGCCGGCATTGAATCCACCGCCCGTACCGCCATTATCGTTCAAGAACACAACCAGCGTCTTATCGTCGATGCCCAACTCTTTCAGCTTCGCCATGAGTTTTCCAACGTTGTCGTCAATGTTGGCGATCATCCCATAGAACCGGTTGCCTCCGCATCTCTTGATATATTCCTCAGGACAATCCAGCGGCGCGTGCGGCGCATTGGTGGGAATATATGCGAAAAACGGCTGCTGGCCCTTGGACGAGGCTTCGATCCACTTCAATGCCTGCCCGAAGAACACATCTGTGCAATAGCCATTTGTTTTCTCAAAGGTGCCGTTGTGCTTGATGGCCGGACTGAAATAGGTGTTGCCAGGCGCATCTCCGCAGGTGCCGGGATAGGTCTGGCCGATGCCTCCCGCCCCGTGAATGAACACTTCGTCAAACCCGCGCTTGTCTGGCTGATAGGCATCTTCATCACCCAGATGCCACTTGCCAAAAATGCCCGTCGTGTACCCTGCCGACTTCATCACCTGAGCAATCGTCGTGGATTTCAAGCTCATCCTCTCCCTCTCCAGAATCGTATGGGTGACCCCATTCTTGAACTCGTGTTTGCCACTCATGATCGACGAGCGGGTTGGCGAGCACGTCGGACTCACATGAAAATCCTCAAAATGAACACTCTCATCGTACATTTTGTCCAAGTTTGGTGTCTTGATCTCCTTGTTGCCATTTCGTCCAAGATCCCCATAGCCTTGGTCATCACTTAGAATCATAATGATGTTCGGCCGCTTGCCGGCGAGGCCCCCAGCCGAGACACTGGCCCCGTGAGCCATCATCAAAGCCACTATCGTGATCGCAATGGATTTCATCGGTTTGTGCATATTAGTTTAAGGTCACGAGATAAGCGAGAAGATCAAGCAACTCCTCGGGGGTTTGGATGAGGCCCTCGGGCATCGGCGAGCGGTCTTGCAGCTCGCGCTTGGCAATGATGTCTTTCTGGAGAGTGATGCGGACGCCAGCTGGCAACAGCAACTCTATTGCGTCGGCGGTCTCGCCGGTGACAAGACCGGCGACGGTGGTTGCATCTTTGCGGCTCACCAAGGTCCAACGAAACATGGGTGCCACAACTTTGTTAGGAACCATGACCGATTCGACCAGATATTGCAAGGTGAAGCGAGAGCCCGCGCCTTGCAGTGCGGGTCCACCGCCGCCAGAGTCACCGGGTTTGGCAGAGTGACAGACGGCGCAGCCACGAGTCGTGAAGAGAACCGCCCCGATTTTTGCATTGGCGGCGGCGAGGCGTGCCTGCCAGTTGACATTTTTGAATACCTCTGGCAATTCGGTGATGCCGGAGGATGTCGCATTTTTCAAGGGGATGGGTTGGATAGCATCGCGACTTGGAAGACCTAACACGGCGGCGCATTGGCTGTCGGTGCGCGGATCCTTGAGCAACCGGAGGAACATGGCGGCCTGCTTGGCATTGTCAGAATCGACGTCGTTAAGGCACCGTTCCAACAATGCGAAGAGGCTCTCGTCCGCTGGTGATTTCGCCCGTTTGGCCCATGCGTCGGCGAACGTGAAATTTCCAAGCATTCCGCGACTCGATAGATCCACAGTTTCGCCCACATAGGGGACCACGCTCTGCATTGGGTCGAGCGGCCAGCCCTCGGGAAGGGGGCCAGAAAGTGGAGGGATGGTGAGGCGCTGGCCTGCGACGAGGATGCCAGTTCTACGATCGGTGGCATTCTTTGACTCGCAGAGTTGTTGGATTTCGGGAATCGCTAAGCGTGTTGCAAGAAGCTGGACGGCGGTTTGGCGGAGCAAGCGATCCGCCCCGCCGGCGTGACCGATGATCTGCGGTAAAGGTGGGGTATCGAAGCAATCACGCAAGGCTACAAGAGCGATGTGAGCTGCCTGTGGGTTAGGATCGCCGAGAGCCTTTTCAAAGATGGCTCGGTTTGGGGCGGGCGCGAATCTAAGCAAGGCACGCAGCGCTTGGTGGCGGGTTTCGGGAACGGGAGATTCCGCAAGCGCAGCAACCGACTCCAGCGCCCCACTAGCAGCGGCGAGCCATAACAAATCCGTATGCTGCGGGGTCCCGACGGCGGCCTGTCCGAGACGAGTGACGGCTTGCTGGCAAGCGGAGGGACCGCGGCGCAGTAATTCGATGTGGGCACGCAGGCGGCGCTGTGAGGAACCATCTCCCAATTCGGAAAAGAGTTTATCTAACGGCACCGTGGTTTCCTCATAACCATCGAAAGGCGCGGCGAGGGGATCGTCGGCACGGGTGATCATGACAATTTCGCTGCGGTACATGGGCGACGCTTCATTGGCCTCCATGTGGCATACGCTGGTGAAGATGCGGCCGCCCCGGCCCACAGCGAGGCCGACGGGGCGAACATTGGGTGGACAGCCAAGAAAGTCGATTTGCGGGGCTTTGAACGATGAGCCAGCTGGCCGCAACGGATAGCGCAGCAGTTTGCCGCGTCCCCACTCGGCAACATATAGACTGTGGCGGCAAGACTCAGGCAGGAAAGTATCGTCATAATAGGTCTGACCAGTGGGCACATAACGCCCCAATTCGGGATTGAGCGAATCCAGCAAATCCGCCCGCCACGGCTGCTTCTCCGCCAACCAGCCGCGGGGCCATGAGAAGTAGGCCCCGTCAGTCACGTGCAACAGGCGACCTGGGACGTATTGCTGTGGCCTCGATTCATGATCGTTGTCACTGGTGAAAAGATTCCATGATCTATCAAAAGAGATGCCGCAATTGTTGCGTGTGCCTGCCGCGACGACCTCAAAGGATTCACCATCAGGGCTGAAACGGAAGACGCCGCCGCAACCGGTGACGCGTGTGCTCTTGGTGCCATGATAGCAGGTCCAGTGCGACCAGTGGTCGGCACGGTTGAAATCCCCGTAGTCAACAATCTCGTCACCGCTAGAGTAATAGATATCTCCTTCCGGCCCGATAGCCATGCCGTGAACGCCTTGGTGCATGTCCCAGCCCTTCATCATTGGCAGGCCCCACACCAGGCGTTTAGGCGTGATGCCATCGCGCCGCTTGACAGCGTCCTGCAGCAGATAGATCGCGGTGTGAGTGGACACATAGAGGTCGTCACCGCGAATGGCGATATCGTAGATCCATGCATCTTTTGGAAAACGGAACAACAATTGCCGTGGTTGATAGAGCCCGCCCGCCGCAGGTTCATAGACAAACAATGCTTCCCGGCAACCGGCGAACAGGCGGCCTGCCGCATCCAGTTGCAGGCCAAGGAACGACTCACGTTCATCACTGTCGATAATGACGGCCTTGAGGCCAGCTTCACCAAAAGTAAAAGCGATGGGCTGCTGTGCGGCCAAGGGAAGCGAGAACCCGGCGATGGTGCCGACGCTGAGGATCAGGAGCTTTGTTATCACTGTGTGAAAAATCGGGGGATGTGGACTATTTCCATTGGAATGCCTTGCTCAAAGAGTCAAACCACCTGTCCGCATGTTTTTCGAGCCCCTTCTGATTGAAATGCACGCCGTCATGCCTGTATTCGGGGCCTAGCAGATCATCGGTGACCGGTCCTTGGAAGCAGATTTTACCAGCCCAGAGCAACTGTTGTCCCTTGGCTACCTGAGCCTGTTCTGGTGCCCCCGACCCGGGATGGAAGGATGCTTGGGCCACCAACCACGGCAACTGATAGGTGGCATCTTGGTTAAGCGAATCGACAATGGTTTTGATGCGCTCGCAGTAGGTTTCAGCGGATGTCCTAACCAATGTGTCACTTTCGCCCTGATGCCAGAGCACGGCGCGGACCCCATTTTTGCCGAATACTTTCACACAAGAGGCGAGATTTTTGTATAGATCGGTATTGGGCGGGAGCCACGCCGCCACTTCCGTCCAGTTCAAGGATGCGGAGCGGAAACACACAGGGACCTGCTGCGAGGCAACGATGCGATCACCTAGCAACGCCCACGGACTGCCGCCGCCGCCACACCCACCCGGGATCGGATCCTGGGCCCGCACATATTCTTTGCCATTGAAATACACGACCCGCTCATCCTTGGCCGTTTGCTGCGGGTTGCCGAAGTTCGCGGAGTTTGACTGACCGGCAGTGACGAACACTTCGCCGACGCCCACCTTGTCCACCGCTTGCTCCGCCAGAGTCCGGGTGGCCGTCCGGACTCGAACCCTCACCTGATACCAACCGCCAGCGGGCAAGCTGAGATGGCCGGAGAATTTGCCTGAAACCGGCTGACCGCTGGCGGACACTGCGACCCAATTGACGGCTGCACCGCGTTTTGAACCGGGCAACAAATCGGCTTTGGCCTCAACCACATCGGCCTTGCCGCCGAGCGTTCCTTCGATGAGTATAGCCGCCTGATTCGATTTATCGCGCTGGAATACTTGGCAGGAAACCGGCGATGTGAGGGTGAGGGCGGCAGCTACCTCCTCGGCCGCCGCAAGCCCGCATAATCCAAGGCCGCTGAGCAGCACCAGCAAGGCCGCCATGCCCATGGCTCTTTGTTGCATCTTGTATTTTGATCGATTACTCATTCTGTTATTGTATTAGCATGTTGACGACGTCCTTGGCACGGGCTTGTGGCGTGACTGTGAGTTTTTCCAATCTGCCGCCTTTGAGAACACCTTCGACGGTTGTGTGGTTGGGAGCGTGGAGTTTGAATTCGCAATCCCAATCCTTGGGCCATGCGGGAAACAGCAGGATTTTGTCGTCCACAACTTGCATCAACATGTCCTGCAAGCCAACCATGGCGCATCCACCGTGGTCGAAGTCCGGCCGCTGGCAGAAGCCAAAGGTGTCATAGAACACCGGATAACGCATACCGGATTGGGCACCCTTTTCTCGGTTAGGCCAAAGGAATTTAGCGATTGCGAACTCGCTGGCTTCTTTGGGCAGGCCTAGGTTAGCGGTGTAGATCAGGCTTTGATACCAGCAGAAGTTGCGTTTTTGGCGTGGTTGTTCGAAGCTAAATTCCCAGGTATCCCGAGCCAATTGGAGATTGGGTTTTCCGACGCCATAGATATGGAAAGGGAAGACGGGATATAACTCCGGCAATTCAATATTATCCCAAGTGGACGCCGACTTCCAGGATTCGGCGGGTGCCAGCGTTTGGTGACCGCGCCGATCGCGAGTGGGCAGCGGCGGCAGCTTCTTGCGGAACGCCTCACAAAAGGCGCGCTGTTCAGCAGTTAGCATATGAACAGGCAAGTCCAACACAGCTCTACTCAGCGCCATGAGACCGGAAATGGTGCAAGCGTCATTGCGCGTCTGTTGATACATCTCAATGGCATTGCCGGGAAAAATCACCAACTGGCCGTGGTCATCAAGCTCCTTGCCAGTGAGTTTCTTGGTTTGTGCCCGATAGAACTGGTCATGGTATTGCAGATAGCCGAGTGCTATAGGCAGGTAGGGCCGGACATCGGTGCAGCCGTAACTTGCTGATTCCAACATCATGAGGGCGAATTCCATGCCGCTGACTTTATGATAGGTGAGGTGCCCGGGACCGCCATGGCCCTCGGGATTGGGTGCCCAGTCAGCTCCGTAGATCCCCATGCCCTCGTTGAATGCCAGCCCATCCACCTGCCAGAAGTGCTTGGCCCAAGCCGTTTGAAGCTCTGTGCTGCGCCGGTAATACTCCAGTCCGACTTTGAGCAGATCAAAGTCGCCACTCTTCAACATCGGCCAATAGACCAAGCGCTGGTTCTGTGCCATGAACTGGCAGTCAAACCAGTTGCGTGAATCTGGATTGGGCTCACAGGTGAAGTGGCCTCCGTTGAAGAGCGTCGGAAACTCGCCGTTGCGGTTGCTCGCCAGAAGCGCCCTGAAGAGCTGATAGTTCCGTCCCGTCTGCCATGCCGGATCATCCGGTCCCTTGCCCGGATTGATCACGATGCGGCTGCGATTCCAGAACCCCTGCCACCATGCAACGCTGGCCTGCCAATCCACCCGGGCAGTTGCACGCTTGGCTGCCTCAAGTATTTTCACCTGTGCCTGCCATTCTTCGAGCGTGGCATCCTGGGCAATTCGCAGAGATGCGTGGAGATCGATGATATTCAGGGGTTTGGCCGATCTGAGTTTCACGGAGCGAAACTCCCTGCCGTCATAGGCCCCTTGCCCGGTTCCATCGGCCACAAATCCCACACCGGAGAGCCGCCCACCCATTGTTCTGTTAGACATGGGATTGGGAAGCAATTTGGCTAACTCCTCGACTTTGAACCTACGGATATATTCGGCGCGGCCCTCATCGATCGCAGGGCTTCGCTCCCACCACTCAATGGCATCCCCGTCGATACGCCCCTCCCTAACCAATGGTCCGTAAACCTGGCCGGCGTTGTGAGGTGCCATGGCGAGACCAGTCGGGTATTCGACGGCCACAGCGGCCTCTAACGGGCTTTCGGACTGGCCTTCCAGGTGGATCACAGGTTGCATGGCGTCAATCCAGACACGCAATTTGATGGCATGTCCGTCGGTGGTTTTACCGCTCAACACGATTGAATTGGTGGCCAGCTCCAATTCCTGGCGGAACTCTTTGGCCCAAACCACCGGGGAGAACTTCAGGCGCAAGCGGCCGAGCTTGGTTTGCATCTGGGTGTTAAAACCCGCGCCGCGATAGCTCCAGGAATCCGGACTGCCGAAGTAAATGAGCAGTTCGTCTTTCTCCACCCAGACGTTGAGGCCGATCTTGCCGGCCCCGATAGGCATCGAGCCGCGGGCATCCACGCTCTGGCTGTCCCACACGATTTGGTAGGAGTCGAGCCATTTCTGGTCTGGTGCGGCGCGAAGGAACCCCAATCCCAGCAGAATCGATGCGGATAATGGGAGGATATAGGATTTCATGATTGTTGTGAGCCAATGGGTGAAAGAGCCCGGGAAATCCGAACCGGCGATCCAACGTGCGGGAAAGTGGCAATTCTTTCGGAAATCTTCCATTTTGGAGGGGCCGGTTCGCGGTTTCCGGCATCCGGGGCCTGAAAGCATAGGTGTTAGCCAGTGATTTGGGTGGTGGGCAAGGGGGGGGGGACGCGGCCTCGGCGGCTGTGACTGGTGGCATATCCGGGCTTTACCACTGGCCGTTCTGCGGCTATGTCGGTGGCGCGATGCACGGATTTTCCTACAAAAGCGGTTCGCTTCACTGCGAAGAAGTCGATCTAAACTCATTGGCCACCACCTATGGCACGCCGCTCTACGTTTATTCGGGCGGCACAATCACGGATCATTTCAGACGGCTCGACGAGGCTCTCAGCGGTGTGCCGCATGAAATTGCCTATGCGGTGAAGGCCAATTCCAATTTATCGGTGTTGCGGCTTTTGGCGGCGCAAGGGGCGGGCTTCGACATTGTGTCTGGCGGCGAGTTGTTCCGGGTGATCAAGGCTGGCGGGGATCCGGGACATTGCACGTTTGCCGGGGTGGGCAAGACCCGCGCTGAAATCATCTATGCGCTCAATGAGGGGATTTACTCGTTCAACGTCGAGAGCGAGGATGAATTGCGCTACCTCAACCAAGTGGCCGGCGAACTGGGATTGATCGCCCCGGCGGCCGTTCGCGTCAACCCTAACGTCGATGCCAAAACCCACAAATATATCTCCACCGGCAAATCGGAGAACAAGTTTGGAGTGGATTTCGAGTCTATTGCTGACCTGTACGAACGCGCGTCGAATGACCTGCCTCACATCCGACTTCGCGGCCTGCAAATGCACATCGGCTCACAGCTTACCTCGATTGCCCCGTTTATCGAGGCGGTGGAAAAGGTCACCCCGCTGGTGCGCCTGCTCAAACAACGCCACGGGATCGAGTTTTGGTCGATTGGCGGGGGCATTGGCATCGTCTATCACAACTCACTTGAATCCGGGGCGGCCGGGTGGTGGCAGCAGCGCGAGGGGACCGATGCGCCGCTGACCATTGAGCGGTATGGCCAGGAACTGGTGCCGCGGCTGAAGGATCTGGGGCTTAAGATATTGCTGGAACCGGGGCGCTATATTGTGGGCAACGCCGGGGTGTTGCTCACCCGTTGCCTGTATGAGAAAAAGGGTTTGGCCAAGACCTTCAAGATTGTCGATGCCGGCATGAACGATCTGATCAGGCCGGCGCTTTACGAGGGACATCACGAAATTGTGCCACTCACCGAGCCTGCTAGCGACGAACGGGTGATGGTGGACGTGGTCGGCCCGATCTGTGAGAGCGGCGACTTTTTTTGTCAGGACCGGGAACTTCCGGACTTTCAGCCGGGCGAGTGCGTGGCGCTGATGTCCGCCGGGGCCTACGGCTTCGCGATGGCTTCTAACTACAATTCCCGTCCGCTGCCCGCCGAGGTGCTGGTGGAGGGTGCCACTGCCAGAGTGATCAGGCACCGACAGGACCTCGATGCCTTGATCGAGGGGGAATCGTGAGTTCGCCTGCGCCACGTCATATCTATCTGAAGCTGCACCTGCTGGTGGCTCTGCTGGCGACCACAGCGGTGCTCGGTCGCCTCATCACGCTTTCAGCCACCAGTTTGGTCGCTTGGCGCACTTGTTTGGCGGCGCTCGGGGCGGCAGTGGTGGCCGTGGTGATGCGGCGCTCCCTGAGGTTGCCATGGCGCAATGCGGCGGCACTTCTGGGCATCGGCGGAATTCTTGGCCTGCATTGGATGTGCTTTTTCGGGGCGGTCAAGCTCGCCAATATCTCCATCTGCCTGGCCGGCATGGCCACTGTG
>Ga0209697_10009035_pt1 | contig 11146 bp, 14 predicted proteins | sample AliMusrvi5mmetaG_FD_184115 | JGI IMG/M metagenome (GOLD analysis project Ga0209697, IMG submission 184115) | Freshwater lake bacterial and archeal communities from Alinen Mustajarvi, Finland, to study Microbial Dark Matter (Phase II) - Alinen... | ecosystem: Environmental > Aquatic > Freshwater... | reverse complement strand
TATTACTCGCTGACCAAGAAATAACAAATTTCTTGTCATGTCTTGGGATTGAATTAACTGTCGTTGGTGTTTGCAATTAAAAAAATGTATTTGATGAGTGTGTCTAAATGTTTTCTTAAATGGCGACGACAAAAGATTGCTGATAAGTTGTAACCAACGATAATTGCATCGTGGGGGCACGAATGAAACACATGGATTGGGCCGCAATGGGGATGGCCTCTGGTGCTTATGGGGCTGCGTCTAGTGCTTACGCCGAAGCGTCAAGAGCTAGGGCAGAGGTTGCTGCGCTTTGGGAAGAAAATCAGCGTCTTCGTGAAGATATTGATAGCCAAAAATATAAACAAGGCTTTCAGCAGTGGGTTGAAGAACTGATTTATCAATTTGATAAAACCGTAACAACTATTTCGCAAACGCCATCAAACCCTGTCAACGATTACATAGACCTTGCCTCGTTTCTCTATTTAATAAAAGAGCAGAAGTTAGACACAACACAGATTAACGGTCTTGAAAATAAAAGCCTATTTGAGAGGACATTACTGCAATCCCAAAATCTCCTAGATAGTTTTGAAAAAATCCCTGAAGTTCAAGAATATATTTTTGAGCATGAGCGCCAGCAAGAGGAAGTGCGGCTGGCAAAGGAACGCCAACAAGAATTGGCTCGTCTCGAAAGGGAACGCCTACGTGCAAAAGAAATCTCCTCAGCACAAAGAAAAAAAATGATCGCCGGGTGTCTGGCAGTGTTATTCGCCATGTTAGCTATAGCGGGTGTATATATAGACGCCGTCCCGCCCCCTTTAGCTGTTCCACTCATAATGGGCCTGGTATTTTGTGTTGTGCGTATTGTCGAGCAAATGCGAGAGATTGAAATGATAAAAAAGAGAGACAGGGAACCACTGATCAGCATTCAAAACAAGTCTAGCTAAACTGACAGCGGCAAGGGGCCACTAATGAAATATCTCGATTATGCTGCTATGGGAGCCGCTTCCAGCGCTTACGCCGAAGCCTCAAGGGCTAGGGCAGAAGTTGCTGCGCTTTGGGAAGAGAATCAGCGTCTTCGTGAGGATCTTGATAGCCAAAAATATGAGAGGGAATTTCAGAAATGGGCAGAGGAGATGATTTATCAGTTTGCAAAGACTGTTAAGGCTATTGCTGACACACCAGGAGAGCCTGTTAACGATTTTATAGACCTCGCCTCTTTTCTTCATTTAATAGAAGCCAAGGAGTTAGACACATCACATATCAACGGATTTGATCATAAAGAGAAATTTGATGAGACCTCGATAAAAGCCCAAAACCTGCTTGCCAAGCTCGAAACGAACGAAGAAGTTCGAAAATATATTCGTAAACAAGAACAGGAGCAAATACAAGCGGAAAAAACTGCCAAGGACACTGCCATATCAATTAGGAAAGCCCGTAGGAAATCTATACAATTGATGGCAATATTAGGTGGGAGTGTCTTGTTATTCATAATATCGATGTTTGTTGATTTCGAGCCGGGAGTGTTTCTGTCTATAGTTGGATTAGCACTTTTCCTACACTTATTACGCAAGCCTGACATGACAAATTAAACACAGAGATTAAGAGCAGTTTCACAGCTTCGCGCAGCGTTCAAATTAGAACGCGAATTCGCGATTTCAGAAAAGCCGCACTCAGCCAAGGCAAGTAACAGAAAGTCTAAACCAACCGCCACAATTTGTGATATTGATTGATGAAAGAATTTTCTTTGATTGCTCATTACACAAATAACAAATCACTTTCTGAAGTCATGTCCTGGCCCGCAAGCCGGAGACATATTCAATGGGACTTCTTTATCAGGCGTAATAAGCGCCGCAGGGAGAATAGATAAATGGTAGTAGGCGATGGAAAAAGAGGCACAGGCGGGGGCCGTCCTAAAGTAGACACGGTAGCCCCTTTAAGGGTAGTAACATCTCAAGGAGTTGAGGTAGCCATAGAAATTGTCGAGCGTAAAGGCCAACAAGTAGGACGGATACCTGGGCTTAAGGATATATATATAACTGACGAAGGACGTGTGCTACGTGAAGGCCAACAAGGATGGGTTGAGCATGCGGATCTTATAACTGCGATGGGGGCTGTGGGCTTGAAGCTTAGCGACAAAGTAAGCAAAGCAGGGCTTGGAAATATGGTTAAAGTAGCAATCAGGTTTTGATATTATACCTAGCGCCAAATTTAATAAGCTGTAATTGTTACCACATAACGTACGGAGGTTAATGATATGAAATATTGCTTAACTATTGGGCTTGTTATGGTTATGGCCTGTTTCGCTTTAACAGACTGTTATGCAGAAGCCTTATCCATGTCGAGCAACGGACATAGATGGAACACAGCAGGATTTACGGAGAAAAGAGATCTGGTAAAAACAAGAACAAACCAATACCCGTCAAAAGTATTATCTGACTATAATTTTTGGATACGAAATTTAGATAAATTCTATGATACAAAAGACCCTGAAAGCCTAAGAACACCAATTAGTGAAGTATGGGGTATCATAATTTTAGCTCATGACAGAAACGAAAAAGCCAGACATAAATTCGGTGACTAATTAAACCCCAGTTTTTTCTGAATAAGGCTTTAAACTGTTACAGAAATTCCCTGCGAACAACGAGCTGTAATTGTAAAATATTGCAATGCCATTAAAAGGGTTCTGACGGCTAAACTGAGCCACTTTAATTCATCGCCTAACTTGCCTGTTCTGTGCGAGAGACCGTCGCACAGGATGGACTGTGGGCAGGAACATCGCGAAGCCAGAAAGACAGTCCCAATAGGGATACGATCTGAACTAAGTTCATGGAATCATTATTCGAAATACTATGAATTTGAACACGGAAAAGTCGTAACCCAAAACATTCAGTAAACAGGTAAACAAGGGATCATTATGAGGGTGGGAGGGTGATAAACGGACAGCTCCCGGCACCGGAACGCTGGACGATAGAAGGCGCGAGAACCGGACGGAGAGCAGAAGACCCACGAAATAATTTTTAGCGATTAAAAAATCAAGATTATCGGGCGGAGCGGACCGTCTTACGGCGGATAATCTTTAAATAGATTTTGTAAGAGCACTGCAAAGACAGCACACTGATGGTGGCAACGAGCGCCAACAACCGCCACAAAGATAGTGCGACGCCGCAAGCTGTTAGCGATAAATACGAGCAGTTAAATGGCGGCATGGGTTTGCCCAGGCATGGCCACATGCTAAACAATAACGGTTTAAAACGGAATTGCATGTGGCATGACGGGAGCATTGCAAACCCTATGATAGCCCCGGATTGACAATGGAGCTACGCCCAGAGATGGCAGAGGAACAGCCCCGACGGTAAGGGCGGCATGAGCTCTTGCTCATGGCCTACCCATGCCGTGCACGCAATAGCTATAAGTACATAAATTATTGCATGGGGAAGGCCATGAAAATGCAAGAGCGAATGATTTGCAAGATGGCAGAACAGTAAGGAACAGACCGATGAAGCGCTTAACAGATACCGTGTGCGTCCTGGAGCGGAATAACCGGGCTGAATATGGCTGAACATTACCAGCTTTAGCTATGTTTACTAGATAACAAGAAATCGTTGCAACAAAATGGATGGTATTGCTCTTCGCATTTGCAATCGCGGGCACTTGAGAAGAGAAAGAAGAGCGCCCAGGGCGTCGACAAAAGCAAGAATTGTAACAGCCAAGAGTTTGGCACGAATGAATTTAGTAGCAGAATTACTATATGCTTACTCGAATTACACGCCCTGGAAATGCAGGAGGCCGATGGCGGGTGCTGATTTGTGGTGGTGGGTAGAGAGAGGAAAAGAGCCGGGTGCGCCCATAGAAAATAGTGCTGGCTTGGAAGGCATAATGAGAAATCATTTGTGCGGCCCGGCCTGGATAATGCTTCAATGGGAAAGAGTCAGGCCTCTTATGACCAGCATGTGCATTCTATTTGTTAGACATCTTTTGAAGACAAACGAGAATATCCTTCTGCGCTTCCAATGTTTTTTCATGATTGTCTATCATATTGTTGTTAAGCATTTTAATCATTGTAGCTATCGTTTCGAGCCTTCGATTTGTGCCCATCATTACAAATACTATAATGATCAAGACGATAACGACTACAATCAACAACCCTTCCATTTTAGGCCCCTCTAATAATCATGTCTTTTACTCTAAGACGTGAAGGATAAACTATCCCCCTCAATTTTTCACTTGATATTTTAATCATATCGAAATATTAGGCGGGCTGTATTTATGGCTTTATGGAAAGCGGTATATACAGAGATACAGTAAGCTGTGTTTCCAGTTAGCCATATACCTGGATAGCTGTATTCCCAGAAAGGTGTAAAGCTGTATGTTTATAATATCGTGTCTAAGTCTCAAGGGAGGATGTGGAAAAAGCACTATTTGTCTTAATTTAGCCGCTTGTTTGTCGCCCCACGCCAAAGTCTTAGTCGTTGATCTTGATCCACAGAGGAGCATTACTAGGTGGAGCAAACAAGGCAAACACTTTGCTCTGAATGTTTGCCCTTTAGACCTAGATAGTAAAAACCCTGCAACTCAATTTAGGCGTGACCTCGACAAAATGTTAGTCGCGACTAACAGTACCCTAGTGCTGATAGACGCCCCACCACAACTCCAAGATGCTGCTTTACTGTCGGCCCTTATCTCTGACTTGATATTGATACCAGTTACACCGAGCCCACTTGATATATGGGCTGCCGAAGCCGCCGTAGAAACGGGGAGAGAGGCAAGGAAGGAACGAGGTGGCAAGAAGCCCAAGATTCTCCTTGTGCCATCTAGGATACAAACCGGAACGGTCCTAGGTAGAGAGTTATCAGACACCCTTGCGGCCCTTGGCGAGACTGTTGGGCCCGGAATATCGCAACGTGTGGCCTTGGTGGAGTCTGCAATAACAGGACAAACCATTGATCAATATGCCGCCACGAGTCCTGCACATTTGGAGTTTAAAAAATTAGCAAAATATATTCTGGAAATAACAGGAGGAAAGAAACGTGGCAGTAAAAAATAGACTGTCTGAAATAGCAAAGGAATTATCAAAGCCAGAGGCAGAGAAACCCTATACTTCAAAGATTAAGTCAACACACAACCTATCCCCTAAAGTCTTAGCGGCGCTTGAAATAGGTCAATCAAAATTAAGGACCATGCTGGACCCTAAGCTCAGGGGTAAACTCAATAGGTCGCTACTTGTAGAGTTAGCTGTAAAGGCAGCAATGGCTGATTTTGTAGCTAACGGAACGAAAAGCCGTATATACAGAGATACAGAAAACCATTTTACCGGAAATACAGAATAAGGTGTTCTAGCTCATCTAAACTTTTGGAAATGACTCGCGAATTTGCTTGACGGCCAATAACGATCGCGACTATGAAGGCAACCCATAGCTTATACCCAGTGATCATAGATCCTGGGTTGGATGATAGGAGATGTGTTTGAAGTAGGCCACGGTTGAGGCCGTAAACAACAACGGGGTGATGGCTGACCGATACGGTGATCGCCCCAACAAAAAGAAATTAGACCCTAGAACGACTTAAAGCCGTCTGAGTTTGGCGACACAACGGCTTTAAAAACTGTTTTAGGACAACGCTATTGCTTTGTCTGGTGTTGTTTTAGAATGAAAACGTTTCTGGGTCAATAGAAAAAATAATGGAGATCCAGAAATATGTTTATTGCAAAAGAAGTCCTCGATTCAAAAGAGATCCCCGGCTACATAAAAAACTTTCTCTTGCATCTGGTTCAATATGCAGATGGAAACGGTGAATGTTATCCCTCCCAGGCTACGCTAGGAGAGCGCATGGGAAAGACGCCCAGGATGATACGGAATTACATCAAGTATTGTTTAGAATTGAGATTAATTTCAGTCAGACGCAGATGGCTACACTCAAACATCTATACGATTCTATGCTGCAAACAAAATCTATCCACAATGAGGAAATCTATTTCCGATAAACAACCCACCAAAGAAATTAAATCAACGTTACCTAAAACCAACGGACGTGAAATTAAAGTTTGCCTGGAAGATTCAAAGGCAATACTTGGAGAAACAACCTTTAAGAGAAATTATTCCTGGTTATATAAAATGATTCGTGTTGCTGGATATGACATATATCAAGAGTGTCTACACTGGTTGAGGAACACTATGCTGATGGCCGAGTGTGACGGTAAACCGATTCATAGTCCATCTGGGATGCTCACATATCAAATTAGGAAGTTTGTAACAGTCTAAAGGGATCAATATCTTAAGTATCAACCTACCTACCTAAATATTTCTGCCTTTCTTTTCTCTTCTCGTTAGCCCAATGAGTAGTTTGTATAGTTTTCACTACAAGGTCAATTGGCAGCCAAAGAGTTTCGGAGGTACGATAACATTCGTCTATATTATAGAGCCAATATTTATAGTCATTAGTCAAATCAGTACTACCGTAATCCCTAGCGATGGTCTTGCACAATGCTGTTCGTGCGGACATGCTTGCTTCTTTCCATGCGTTGCCAGTGTCTTTAAGTGATAATCCAGTGTATTGAGGTGATGATGGTGTAGCTGCCTGGATTTTTAGAAGCGCATCCTTGGAATTTTGATAGCCTTGATCAGCAGCCTTAGAAAGCCATTTGATAGCCTCTGCACGGTCCTTAGTGACTCCTTGCCCCTCGTGATACATTGCACCGACATTGTGTTGCGATTCGGCATAACCCTGATCAGCAGCCTGACGAAACCAAGAAAGCGCCGCAGGATAATTCTGCGTTATGCCGTGACCGCTATAATACATGCCTCCAATAACATTTTGCGCTTTGGCATAACCCTGATCAGCGGCTTGACGGAGCCATTTTAAGGCTTCGATATAATCCTGTTTTACTCCCTCACCATTGTAATATTTTAGTCCCGTTTTGTAGGCTTCTTCCCTTTCATCAGCCCTGACATCTTGCAAACCAGTGAAAGCGAATACCAGCAATAGCATTATTAATATGCTCAAAACCTTCATTTTAAAGTCTCCTTCGCACGCTGTGCGGAGGCCCATAAAAAAGTTGGTGGTTTGATTGTTAAATAGACGCTATGTTTTTGAACACTATTCAGTAATTCTCATGTTGCCATGCTATTTGTCCAACAAATCATCAGGGGAGCCTATGTAATCAAACAACAAAGTTTCAACTAGAGCATTTAGCCCCGCAGAACCTATGGGATCAGACTTAGCCTTCACCCTAGCCCGCCTCACTAGCTCTTTGGGAAAGCGAAATGATGTTGGGATAGTATCTCCTTGTTTTCGTTTCAACCGAGGACGCAGTTTAACTACACTGGCACCATATGATTGAGTGCCAAAAGCGTTCTCAAGAGCTTTTAAACGCTCTGTTATGAGGGATATTTCTTGTGCCATAAGTTTGTCTACCCGCTCATCCACAATGGTGTGGAGTTTATCAAGAGCTACACTGTCATGTAATTGAACTACACTTGGTTGCGCTACTGCACCGTCAGGCACCGTTGGCAATACTTTTGGCGGCAGAGTAGGCACTATTGGTGGATCTATATCGCCGTATGGGCAGAGACCCAATTGTTTCCATTTGGCGAGATTGCGACTACGGTTAGAGTTACCCTTAAGGACGATATCTTCAGCCTGTTCTATTGTTTTTCCTTGTTGCATTAGGTTTACTATTTTTTTCCGATGTTCTCTTGATCGTTTATAAAAACCCATTTAACCTCCTAGAATTTGCTTATTGGGAACATAAGGGGCTGTATGTTCCCACCGATTAACTACAGTGTAGCATTATGTTTGAGATTTGCTTATGTGTAAAGCACTTAGACTGTTTAGTGAGAATACCTTGCTCGTTTAATCGCTGTGCAATACACCGATAAGAGAGACCTTGAGTTGAGAGATCACGGATCATGGCTATTACCGCTTGCTGGGATTCATCTATTTTTAATTGCTTACCACCAGACTGAAGACCATAGCGAGGCTTGCCTACAAACTCACCACGGGATTTCTTCGATTGCAGTATGACTTTAGTTCGCTCACTGGTTTGGTCTCTCTCAAGCTCTGCGAGGGCATTCAACAGAGTGAAGTAAAACTTGCCCTGGGCGGTTATAGTGTCAATTTTTTCACAGATAGAGATAAGATGTTTACCTTTACCGTTGAGACTGCGGGAGACTTCAAGAGCATTTATAGTGGAGCGAAATGCACGATCTAATTTCCAGACGATCAACCCAGCAATATCATTATCAGGGTCTAACACCGCCTGAAGAGCCCGCTGAAATCCCGGACGACCTGAGATATTTTTTGCTGAAATACCACGATCCTCTATTAGCTCACATAAAGTGTAGTCATTTAAACTGGCATACGCTTTTATTTTCTCAGACTGTAGCGCAAGAGAGAGACCTTCTCTAGCTTGTTCTTCACTGCTAACCCGCACATAGCCTATTATTTTCACTAGCTAACCCCTGTTCGCTATCAATAACTACAGTGTATCGCACCGGCAAATAATGTCAACAAAATAATAAGCTACAGTGTATTTTTGTTGTCGCAGTGAAATAATAATCTAGGGTATTGTTAAATTGGGAATTTGAATAGAAGAAAGATAGAAAGTATAAAACAGATATGCCTAAGAAAATGAGACCTAAACCCGAGCCCAAAGAGCCCCCTGCTATGGGTCTAATCATCTGCCATATAGATGAATTAAAACTACAGATCGAAAGCACTGACAAAAATTGCGATAAGCTTGCGGAAAACTTCACTGGTTTTCTTGAAGATTTAAACCTTAGATTCACGGGTCACAAAAAGTTACCAAGACAGGAGTTTCACGGAAAGAAGCGTCAACATCAGAAGTGCGTTTACAATTGCAGATCTAAAGTTTCACAGATCAAGATACTGTTTCATTCTTGGTTAACACCATTCTTAAAGCAAAATAGCCGAATACCGAATGCAGTTGAATTGCGGGAACTAAGGGCAAACGGTTTCAAGATAAGATTCTTGGCAAAAGTTGAGATGACGAACATCAAAAAACGGGATTATATCGAACACACTGAAAACATTTATAGAGCGGTTAACCTATTAACACAACTAGAAATGTCTATCAGCAAACTAGAAATAGCCATGGACACCGGAGACAAAATTGCCGGAGAATTTATTAGAAAATATACGTGCCTAAAAAAAGGGCCGTCGTATGATCAAGTGTTCCACTGCATAGGAAAGAGTAAGAAAAAGATAGAAGGGCCCTCGGCAGATAGCAATAACGAATATCATGGTTATAGAGCCAGAGGCAGGAAACCAGAACCAGGAAGACGTGTCGGCGGCAGAAAACAAGTATTCAGTTACATAAGAGAGATTGATGAAAACAATACCTCTATACAACGTGTGGAGCTGCGGTTGTATAGAGAAGTTGCTAGAAAGCTCAGGGCACGCTATGGACCAAGTATCTTGGAAGTGGTTAACAACATAGAGAATATTCTTAGAGATTGTATCTGGTTTCAAAAACTAGAGCTGGTTAAAATGCATTCGAAAAAACCGCTAATCAATATTTTGAGCCCAAAAGACCTAAGTACTAAAGGGCAGCGCTGTGAATTACTAAAAGCGGGTTACCGTAACACTTTCATTAAGAAATACGTCGAAACATTTTTGTGGCCCCAAATATCTTTCCCTCCCTATAGATAGAATACTATACAGTATATATACCATACAGTCTCTGATAAGATACCTACGCAAGCTTTGTGATACACCACAGCCTTTAAAAGCTTTCTTAGAGCCAGTTTTAGCTGACGCCGGGAAGAATACAGGGAAATACATCAAGTTGCTTTTTCTTAGGGTCTTTTCTGCAATCTTCTTAATCTTACAAAAACAAGACCTGAGTAGAGTTTCACTCCTCGAGGAGTGAAACTCAATGACTATACTTACTATCTACTCTTTGTCTTCTCTTCGTCTTCTCTTTATTCTACAAACAGGTGATCAGAAGTGTTTAGAGTCCTTCTCTAAACACTATTATTATTCTTTAAGATCTTTTCTGTTCTTCTCTTTCCCTCTCTTTTAACAGAGCAAGATTACTGACCTAAATGAACTTGACGTATTGAACGTAGACCATAAGGCACTGAATAAAAAAGACGTATATTAGAAGCAGGTATAATCAGATAGATAGATTGCAGAGAAGAACGTTATTGGAGGAAGAAATAAAGCAGTTAGTCTGAGTGCTCAAGAAATAACAGATGGGCATGTGGATAGGCCCCTACCCTATAGTTAAGAATTGTCGCATGCTTCGCTGCGCTTAGGCCATAAAAGGCTTATGAAAACGCAGCGAAAAAATAGGCTCGGATAAAAAGTGATCAGAAGTAATAAGAATAAAAGACGAAGAAAACGTTCGTTAAGGTCATGATACCGATAAGAGCAGCAATCAACGTCAAAAAAAGATTCAAAGCCCCGTGAGGCGCAATTGGTGCACCACAAACAATACATCGGAGATCATACCATGGTATTGCAATAAGCCATAAACCGCCGGTTAGGATTACAGCGAAGAAAGTGCCCCACCCCAGAGCCCGTTTATGCCCCGTTGGCTTATCACAATTTGGACACTGTTCCATTCGCATAATCCCCTCCTGTTAAACAGAATTCAATTTGGTATAGTTAACACCCCACAAAAATAGACCATAGGATATAATAAACAGGTAGCTATAGAGTGTCTATTGATTTCTAAAAGGAGCTTATATGGAAGCATTGGGAGGTTTGACTATTGCTGCTATCGTTGTTGGTATAGCATGGATTCTTGTCCCCTTTATTCTCATGGGGACTAACCGAAGACTCGATACCCTCATTTTGACGCAGCAAAAGATGCTGCGAATAATGGCGAAACAGTTCGAGCCTTCAGAAGAGACAACATATAAAGAAGAAGAGATTGGATCTGAAATTGTAATAAGAGCTAAGACTGATGAGCCCTGGAATGTAAGGTTACAGGTGATTAAAAAGTTTAACATCTCAGACCAAGAATACGACAAAATTTGTAGAAACCTTTGGCAATCAAAGCAGATTAGGAGCAATATCTATTACTCGCTGACCAAGAAATAACAAATTTCTTGTCATGTCTTGGGATTGAATTAACTGTCGTTGGTGTTTGCAATTAAAAAAATGTATTTGATGAGTGTGTCTAAATGTTTTCTTAAATGGCGAC
>Ga0209697_10009034_pt1 | contig 11146 bp, 8 predicted proteins | sample AliMusrvi5mmetaG_FD_184115 | JGI IMG/M metagenome (GOLD analysis project Ga0209697, IMG submission 184115) | Freshwater lake bacterial and archeal communities from Alinen Mustajarvi, Finland, to study Microbial Dark Matter (Phase II) - Alinen... | ecosystem: Environmental > Aquatic > Freshwater... | reverse complement strand
CATTGCTTTTTCCAGCAGGCGTTTCTTCAATTCAGCGAAGATGCCTTTCCTGCCCAGCAGATCTTCCGGGTCCTTGTACTCTTTCATCAATTCTTCTATCAGTTCGTCTCTTATGGACATAATCCCCCCTCCCACTAAGTATATCAGATTATGCCATTTACACAAAATTACTTACAGACCCTGTATTAGCGTATTCCACCTTGGTTATAGGGGCTTATAACTTGAATAGGCTTGCCATCAATTATGAAATGCATTACTATGTTCGATGTTTCTGGCCAGTTGTCATCCATGCTGTAACTTTGCAGCATTATATCCTTCGCACCTGCCTTGTGAGCTGCCAATATAGCGTTTAAAATCACCATAAACTCTTTCATTTGCATTGCATAGTCATTTTCAAAATTGATATTTAACAGTACTTCCTGACTTTTGTTGTCAACCAAGGCTAAGTTTAGGAACGAAAATGCGTTATCTTGCAGGTTTGAATATATGTATATTGTGGCATCTGCGTCGCCAGGAATCAGGTTGCCGGTTGTTGAGATTACTGTCTTACCAATACGTCTTGTGTAATTAGAATTTTGTTCTCTTCTAATAGAAGCTGCTCCACTTGCTCCCCCAGCGACTAAGACGGGATTATCTTGTTCTACTACATCAAAATCTTTTTTCTCAGTTTGATTGGCATAAAACATTTTAAATGTGGAATATCCATTTGTAATGAAACACTCAGAAACCGCTCTTTTGAAATATTCAGGATAAATAAGGTCAAAAGGTTCCTGATGTATAGCCACTTTCTTTGCATTTAAAGCTGCAGGCGCAGTGTTTTTGCCGACGACAGACCGGCAGTAGTATCTGTTTATATTCGACGTGGTAACACAGCCGGTACCAAAACAAAGAACCACTATAACACAAATCAAAAACAAGATTGTATATTTCTTCATCGTTCCCCCTTTGAGCATTATTTCTTAAATAATTCTTTAATGTCGGCGAGCTTGTCGTTGATGGAGTAAATGTAACGGTTCAGGACTTTTTGGAGATTTTGGCTCATAAGCAGGTCTCGGGATTAAGGTGTGCTTAGTCATTTCCAGGCACCTCCTTATCTCTCAAATTATACTTCTTCCTCCTTTCCAAAGTCAACTTTTTCAACTCTGCCCTTCGTTTTAGGATTTCTTGCATTTTCCCGGCATACACATCTGCAGGGCTGACGTTGTGCAGGGACGAGTGAGGGGTGTTGTTGTAAACCCTGATCGCTTCGCTCAGTGCCGCCTGCAATTCGTCTGGGGAACAGAACACTATTAAGTTCACTGTCTTGCTCTTGGTTGTCCTGTTGAAGCGCTCTACCTTGCCCTGCGTTTGCGGATGGAACGGCCTTCCAAATATGTGCCTGATTCCGTGCACATCAAGAAAGTCAGAAAGAACATCCCCTACGAAAGCAGAACCGTTGTCCGACAACAACAGCGGCTTTGGATCAAGTTTGTGCCCCAGCCTTTTCGCCGTCTCTATGGCTGCCTCCACCGCGTCACTTATTGAAAACCCAGTCTCATCGAGTCTCAGCTCGTCCGTCAACGCGTACCTGGAATAATCATCCAGCACCGGAATATACTTGTAGAAGCCCCAGCCGCTCACAAACATATTCGTCCCGTCGCATTGCCACATCTGGTCCACTCTTGTAGTCTTTACGCGGTACTCTTTCTTTGCCGGCATTTCTTCAAGCGGCCGGGCTGAAACAAGACCATGTGTCTTCAACAGACGGAACACGGTCTTCTCACCCACGTAAAACCCTTTAGTATCAGTGATTTTAATCGCTATCAGCCTCGGCGTTAACTCAGTGTGTTCTTTTGCTTCCTGCAGGATGATGGCCTCTTCATCAGGCAGTATTTTGTTCCATATCCTTCCGGGACGCGTTGACATTTTAATTAACCCGTTTAGCCCTTTTGTCCAAAATATATCTCTCCAGTTATAATATGTCGACTCCGGGATTTTCATGTTTCCCAAAAGTTTGGAGCGGTTTGTTCCGGATATCTCCACTTTCTCAATAAGCTCTGCGATATCTTGTGGGTTCATGTGTATGTGCCAGTTATCGGCTAATCCATCACACTTTTTTTTAGGAGATAATTCTGCAGGGCCTGATCTCCCACAACAGCTTTCAGCTTCTCATTTTCCTTTCGAAGCTCCTTCACCTCACTGCTGTTTGCTTCGCGCACAAAATCTCCTTTTAAGCGGTTCTTTCCCGCTTCCATGAAGTCCTTCAGCCACTTGTAGTATATCGCGGCATGTAGGTTTTCTCTACGGCAAAGGTCTGCAACTGATATTTCATGCCTGAAACCTTCAAGGACGATTCTGATTTTGTCTTCTGCGGTGTACTTGCGGTTGGTTACTTTCCTGATTTTCCTGATGAGTTTGTCGCCGCTTCCGGGGGTTGCCTGATCTTCCACATTTCTTTCCAATACTGAGTCTGTCATTGTCATGCTCCTTTGGTCTCAATTTTCACTGCTTCCTACGGAGCACAACCTTAAATCCCAATGCCTGCTAAACTAGCACTTTCTCCAAGAGGTGCTGAACTTGAACACCCGGAGCCGTGTGCCACAGCATCTTTGATTTTACTTCGCCTCTGAAACTTATCGAGAAAAGGTTCACGCTCACCTGCCTTACTGAGAGGGACTGCGATAGCAGGGATATGCTCGACTGTTTTGATTTTAAGCAGAAGCCCTTGGACCCGGTAGTCATCAACAAAGACACAATACTTGACTTCTCGAACCTGAAGCCCACAAGACCCTAGGCTATGTCCCTCTAACCGAAGAATTCATTTGAAGGTTATACCCTTATTTTCAGGGTTAATATTCCGGATTCCATCCAGAACCACACCAACAATAACTACCATAAAATAGAACCAGAAACTCTTTCCTTCTGCCATTGTTGTTCTCCTTTTTACTGAGCCGGCGGTGTAATCTTTGCCGTGATAGTGCTGCAGACATCTGTTATTTCCGCAAGCTTAGTAACCCCTATGCTGTAGTTAGAATAGACCTTTGCCCACCCGCCTTCATCCTTGAGCTTAAAAATGTTGTAAACATCATTGCCTGATTTCGAAGATATGACGAAGGCCTGAACAACATCTGCTATTGGCTCTCCGTCATTCAAGTATTGCATAGTTCTGTATCTATCTATCCCCAGCTGCTCGGCTAAAACATCAGCGCATTTCGTCATATTCGGAGTAACGCTGGCCGGTTTGGTCTTGGCTGCCGCAGCCGCAGGAAAAACCGTGGGGCTGTCAGTTGAAGTCTTTGTCGTTATTGTTGCTTGTACTATCTCGTTTACTCCGTACTTCTGCCAGACATCCATCCAGGAACCATGTTTCTTCGCGTCTATAATATCAGCGAACCTGTTCCCCGAAGCCTGCCTGAATTCTGCCGCCTGGAGGATATCATTTTCGGCAATACCGGACTTGAAGCCGTAATATTTGACATCATACCTGGAAACTCCCGTGTACTGCTCGATAAGCATTGCAGCTTTATCCTGATCTACCCCTGCATATGTTGAGGTCTGCACATCCTGTTTTATTAATTTAGCGCTTAGGGCCGTATATTTGTTCTGGATATTTGCCTGATAGTCGGCATCAACATGGTAATCAGCATAGTACTTGACAAAATTGTTTCCGTACTTTTCCACAATTGAGGTAACTGAATTACCCGTGAACAGTGAAATGCAGTACGCCATCAAGACTTCATCAATCTTAATTTTCGCGGTCAGTGAATTTATGATTGACTTTGACAGCCCTGTTTCGCTGGCCATTGCCTGAAGCATAGCGTCATCGGAGCTTGACGCAGAAGCAGCTGCCGGCGCTGCCAGAGTTTTTGCATCCGCATTTTTATCAGCCGCAAAAGACAACACGCATAGCGACATTACCATTGCCACGACAAGATATTTTCTCATTTTCCCTCCACTCATTCTACTGTCGGCATTCGCAGCGTCAAAGACAACGCTGATGCGGTTGCTGGATGATGCGGCGTAATCCGACAGCAAGGAAATAAAGAATTTCTCTGGTTCTCGAGCTTGTTAAAGTTGTAGTCATCGGCAAAACCGCTGGGACGGATGACATTATAACCATCAATAATTACTCACATACAAGAGCCTCCGGGATAAACATAATCCTTCTGAATCTCCCCACGGCGAGCCGTGGGTGGGTATCGCACGCTTATGCTAAAGGTTAATAAAATTGTATGCGTATAATACTATCTATCTTTTATGGCAGTACACGTTGCGATTATTGTCAAATCATGCGAAAAATAATATTGGCGATCAGTGTTTTATTTCCGTATAATTTTGAACGGGATGGCGGGCAGGACACCAAGCGAAACATGCTGATTTACTTTCGCGCCGCCGGCTGGCTTAGACTTGATCATCATATCCGTAAATACATTGACGATCAGGTTGTCAGCGTATCCTGCCTTTATTTCCTTACCATCTGCTTTCAAAGTGAAACTAATAGTTTCCTCCTTAACTGTCACATTACTGATGGATACCCCGGCAGGCGGTTCGCTTAACTCAAGTTGGACAGCGGGAAAGAGTTTCAGATACAAAGGAATCTTAAAGTTTATTTGCGCTGTCCCGTCTTGTGGGAGCGATACCGGCAGGTCAGAGTTCAATGTAAATACCGGCCAGCGGCGCTTGGCTTCTATGACCATTGCCAGAAATTCTTTCACCGGTACCAGGTGCCGGTACCCAAAAGCCTGCATCATATCTTCCGCGGGGACTGCGGGGCGCCTTACGTCCAGCCCTTCTATAAGAGCACTTCCTTCCAGTTGCAGAACGACCGGGTCAACGGCCGGTTTGTTCGGCGCGGTTAGTGTCATATGAACAGTGTCCCTCCCAGCAAGAACCATACCGCCGCTTATGGCCCAGCCGGGCGAACTCTTGAGAGCCAGTTCAACACTGCCATTAAAGCCATCTCTGCGCAGTACATGTACAGAGACAGGGACCGAGCACCCTGCCGGCACATTTACGCAGGAAGGCGTTACACGCAGTTCAAAATCAGGACGGCGTGGCCCTACTCGCAGGCGGTATGCGTACTCTTCTCCTCCGTGACCCTGAGCGTCAGAAATTTGCAGAAAATACGCCCCGTCTTTCGGCAGTTTGAATGAAATATAGGAGTCCGCATGATGGGTATTCAATCCCGAACCCTTATCTTCGTTATCATCGTTCCACGCCAGCACCCGGCCGGATGAATCTGTCAATCGAAGCAGTGAGTCTAGCGGAGAATTCAATCTGCGGGCGTAAACTTCAGCAACAAATTCAAAGCCGGCGTGCCCCTCGAACCGGAATACATCGACATCGCCGGGCGTCGCTATGCGGCCGTTGATGACCTGCGACAGAGTAACGGGTTGCGCGGTTTCTATCGTACCATTCGGTTCTATCTCGTTTGATTCAGGAGCATTATCAACCGCATACGGAACGCTGTTGGAACACAATTTACCGTGACACAAGGAAGCCTGCCGGATAAAGTTTGCGGCGGATTCGGTGTTCAACTGCAGGTGATTTTCGGGAAGGTTCCATCCTGCGACAGATACGGCCGTTGCAACACCGGTTTTTCCGCCCAATGGGAACATTTGCGTGATAAAAGGTTTTTCCCCGACAAAAAGCCTGTAAACAAAATCCTCGCGCCCGCGATAAATAGAATCCCGTATCTCTATTTGATATTCGTCGTCCTGCGGCACCTTGAATAAAATAACCGGATCCTGGTTGAAACGGTAATGATCCGCATAGGCCAGTTCCCTGCCTTTGGAATCATACAGGGTTATCAGCGGCTGCAGCCATCCCGGGACGGCATCGGACATATAGGGCATCAGATGCCGGGCCTGCGCTTCTATCACGAGTGATTGGTCTTTACGAGCCTTGAAGCGGAAACGATCAATATCCCCCGGCATAATTTGCCCGTTAAACAATACCGGTAAATCTGCCGCCGTGGCAGGCGCGCCCGCGTCAACGGGGTTTAGTTCGGTGATTTCGGTCACAGACCCCACCTGAAAGCATAGCGGATTGCTTAAACCCGCCGGAGTCATAAGCCTTATTTCACGGTCGCCCGGTTTGGCGTCTGCGGCAATCTTAACTTCGATGATGACCATCTCCTGGATGGCCGGCTTGGCCTGCGCCCTGCCGCGGGCGTCCAGAAAGAAGTTGGCGACTTTTTTCAGATTCCTCGCGCTCATTTGTTCGAGATTACGCAACATCGGGTGATCGGGTAATTCCGCCGCTTTTTCCGGCCTTCCGGAGGAGACAGGTTCCTTTAAAGATTCTTTAGCAGTAATGTTGTTTTCCACATTCATACCGGCTGATAAATTTTTCCGGATTGCTTCAAACTTCTGCTTAAGCTTCTCACGCTGCAGCTTGTTTAGCGGAGGAATATATTGTTTGACACTCGCGCTAACCCCGGCGCCTGTAATATACACTCTTGAAACATTCTTAAGGTTATCTCCGCCTATTCTGATTTGAACAGTGCCGCCCCTGCATCCGCCGGCCGGGTAAACGTAGCCGACCGCGGGTTCTTTTTCCATAGATTGCGAAAATAAATTTGCGGCGCCGAGAACAAGCAATAGAACCGCCAAATATGACCTCAAGACAGTATTCATCGGTTTTTCATAATCTCCCTGAGACGGCCTTCCTTATCGTCAGCCAGGACCTTTATATCCAAGCCCTGCGGATTTGGAAGTTTGCTTTCGGTATCAATACCAAGCAATTCATATATACTGCCGAGAAGGTTCAGCGGCGTCACGGGGCGTTTTTTCACTTTCTCGCCTCTCTCATCCGATTCGCCGACAACCTGCCCCCCCTTGAATCCTCCGCCCGCAACCATGACGGAGAAACATTCGCCGTAGTGCCCCCGTCCGCCGTTAAAGGGGGGTTCCCATTGTATCTTCGGCGTCCGTCCGAATTCGCCGCCCCACCAGACTATAGTACTGTCAAGCAGTCCGCGGTCAGAAAGGTCCTGCAGTAATGTAGCCACGGCGATATCCATCTGCGGCAGCATGCGGCGCATGGTCTGGAAATGCTGCGAATGGGTGTCCCATCCGCGGTAATTGATAGTGATATACTTTACGCCGTTTTCCACCAGCCGGCGCGCCATCAGGCATGACTGTCCGAATGTATTCCTGCCATACTTGTCCCGAAGCTCGTCTTTTTCATTCGACAGATCGAAGATCTTGGCCGTATCACCGAAAATCAGGTCATAGACCTGTCCTCGGCTATTGTCGAACATTTCGAAATCCGGGTCGGCCGGAATGGCTTTACCGAGCAGATCCAGGCTGCCAAGCAAGGCCCGCCGGTCGTGTTGACGCTGGTCAGAAACGCCTTCAGCAACTATCCCGTCCACGACAAATCTCTGTAGGTTGGGATCGCCGCCCGTAACAAACGGTTTGTATTTGGAACCTAGAAAACCGGTCTCCGAAAAACGGCCCTGCGATACGGTTAAGATCACATAGGGCGGAATCTTCCCCGTATATCCGTGGTCGTATCCTTTAAAGAGCGACACCACCGCGCCTATGCTCGGATACACCAGCCGGTCTCCTTGGGAATGGCCGGTTTGCATTATGTAGGATGCAGTCTCATGGGCGTTGATCCCGTGCGTCATGCTTCGTATGATGGAGTACTTGTCCGCCTGCTTCGCCAGATTAGGCAGCATTTCGTTGATCTGTATCCCCGGTACATTGGTTTGAATCGTTTTATTCAGAGGTCCGCTGTAGTCGTTACCCGCGTCCGGCTTGGGATCAAAAGTGTCGAGATGGGACGGACCGCCCCAAAGCCATATCTGGATGACCGCCTTGGCCGGCGCGGGTTTGGCCACGGTCTTCGCCGGCTCTTCTGTTTCGGCCCGCGAACCGACAGAGCAAAGAAGACTGAGCGTGAGAACAACCGCAGTGAAAAACGTAAACGACCGCTGTCTTTCTCTGTCAACATGGATTCTATTTTCCGACACATTCATTCCTTTTTCTCTACTGATTTGCTTCTAATGCCTGTATAGGAATTCCTTGCTGTTGATCAGCGCCCAGATCATATCATCTGTCGCTTGCTTTTGTGACAGCCCCTCAGTTTTTGAATATTTATCCTCCACAACCGTCTCGGCCTCCGTCGGGTAACGCGACAGGATAAGCAGGTAGATCCTCGTAATCAGGTCGCTCTGGTTCCCCTTCATTATTTTTGTCATTATCCTAAGCCGCGGGCTCCTTTCTATCTTGCGCTGGATTTCCATTGAATTCAGGAGATGCAACTGCTGTTCATCCGAAATCATGTCATTGCGCTCCGATTCCAGCCCTGTATCCCGGGTCGGGCGGCCAAACATCTCCAGGAACGGGCTGGTGATGCTTCCGTCCGCAAGCAGGATGGTCCGTTGTTTTTCGGGGATAAATGTGAATGGCTCGGGGATTTGGCTTACATATTCTTCTCCAGTCCCGGTAATTTTGTTCAGCGCATCCTGCAAAACCTCCGCGGCCAAGCGGCGCACCTGATAATACGCGAAAAGCGCCCCGGCGTCCGCATTCTCGCACCTTGGAATCGAGGACTGCTGATAGGTGCGGGAATTGAGTATCAGTCGGTAAATGTGCCGCAAATCATAATTCGCGCTTACCAGTTCTTTTTCGAGATAAGCCAGCAATTCGGGATTAGCGGCTGCATTGTCCTGCCGGATATCATCCGGTTCGTGAATAATACCCCTACCCAGCAACCAGGACCATACGCGGTTTACGATATTTTTGGCGAACCATGGATTGTTCGAAGCGATCAGCCAGTCCGCAAAAACCAGGCGAGGGTCCTTGTCAGGCGGGATTTGCGTTTTTACGCCGTCGGGAAACACGGCTTCCAGAGTTCTGGCCGGCGCCGGGTCGACATATACGATCTCTTCTTTCCACTCGGCTGTTTTTTTAAAAGCGACCCGCGAAAAGAACACGGCCATGCCGGAACTGAGGTCATCGGGCCATTTTTCGGTGCGCGTCCCCATGAATGTCAGCGCCACAGCTTTGGCGATGGCCGATGAAGAGGTGTGGTTCTGGAGAGCACGGTAAAAGTTGACCGGCGGATCACGGAAGTTACTGCCGCTTGTCGTGAGCAGTTCACGGACGAATTTATCATAGGGAAGGTTCTCTTTCACCGCATCATGGATCCAGTGGTGGTAGGCCTGCGCCGCGTTGGGCCAGAGGTTTATGGGGAACTCCGCCTTGACGCGCAGAATATCGCACCATTTTAGCGACCAATAGTCCGAAAATTCGTCCCGATTCATAAGTTTATCTATCAAAACAGCCCGTTTGCCTGGGCCGCGGTCTTTCAAGAATTCCGTTACTTCAAGGGGTTCTGGCAGGGTGCCGATAACATCCAGATATACGCGCCTGACAAATACTTCATCCGAGCAGGGAAGCGCCGGCTGTATTCCCTTCTTGCTTAAGGCCGCAAACACAAGAGTGTCAATGCCGTTTGCCGGAATAGACCAGGTATCGCTCTCAAACGGCTGAACAACCTCTGTTTTCGCGGTTTTATCTGTGGAATTTTCCCCAGCCTCGGCAGTACAACATCCCAAAATTGCTCCCAGTATCAGAGTACGGAATATTTTTACCGCAGTCGTTGTCATAATGGTCAGATTTCTCCTGATTTCCGTACTTTAGACGAAAAAGCCGGTGAAAATATTGTGTAAACTGATATCCGTTATATCAAGCTACATTCATTTGTGGCACTTCAAATCCACTAGCTATTGATTGCTTTGAAGGTTCAGCATGAATGAGCATTACTCTGGTACTTTCCTTTTTTACTAATTCATGGACTTTGTTAATTGCACTTGCGGAAGCGTGCCCTCTAGTATGCAACTCGATAGGCTTCTTGAGACAGCACTTTGAAAAAACGCTTTAACATCCTTATCCTTGTTTTTATACTCGCTCCACATAGAGTAAACAAGAATGGCATCTTTAAACTTATTGACATAATTAATGAATCTATTCTTGTCTGATTGAGCCCCACTCGTGCGTACGAGCCAACAGAAACCCCTCTATTTCAAGTGACCATCCACTTTTTCTGCTTTTGCACTAGTGTAATTCTTAAGATATCGAAAATATCTGCCAAAATTATAGTTTTGTTTATTAAAAGTGTCTTTTTGAATCACCTGAATAATCTCATCCTGGTAATCATCGACGACAAACTCACGTTTATTCTTTTTTTGCCGCTTGCTTCTCTTGTGCTGTACCCATATAGCCTCATCGCTTCGACAAGTATTCTTGCATTCCAGACAAACGATTCAAAATGTTCTAGTGGTTTCACAGGACTATATGATTTACTTTTTATGTTTCTTGATACATTCCTTCAATTCCGCGGCCAGTTCTTTCTTTTCAGCTTTAAGCTGTTCAAATTGGACCACCAGCTTATAAAGCGCGGGATTGTTCTTCTCGAGCTTTTCCAGTTTTGCTTTTTTTTCCGTAGGAGTCAGCTCCTTTTTTTTGTGCGCGCCGGGTTTCCTTTCATCAGTAACCTGGCCCTGCGGCTGTGCAGCCTTGTTGTGTTTGGCCTGAATGGCCACCCTGACAGATTTTATCTTTTCCTTGACCGCTTTCAGCTCCGCTTCGACTGCGGTGACCTTGTCGACGGCCCCCTGGCATTCCGGACACACGCTCAATTGCTGATGATGTTTATGCTTTCCCGCGGCAGAAACATCCGTGCCTGCGGTAGCCGTTTGGGCAAGAGCGACTGACTGGCTAACCGCCAGCACAAGCAAAGCAGCGACGAAAACTTGTGAGATTCTTTTCATATACCCTCCAATAACCTTCCATAATGCGGTTTTCATAATAGACTTTGCGCGCTTACCACCTGCGCCATCATCAAGATGAACATAAGTGCTTTCGCATTTTCTTTTCGCCTTCTCTATTTATTAGACTTGCAGGAGGCGGAAAAGGTTAAATTTTATTTCGTTAGGTAGAGGTCATTTATTTCACCCGTAAAACTGCCCAAAAAGTGCTGAACTGGTCAGGCGTGGAGCTTGCCGCGTATTCCTGGTAGTTCCATAGGTAGTCTCAAACATCTAACGCAACACTTTTCCTTAATTCGTCCTCTGGTGTCTCGAAACCAAGTGTTCTTCTCGGGCGACCGTTCATCAGTTTTTCGACCTTGTTTATTTCTTTCTGCGTCACTT
>Ga0209697_10009030_pt1 | contig 11149 bp, 6 predicted proteins | sample AliMusrvi5mmetaG_FD_184115 | JGI IMG/M metagenome (GOLD analysis project Ga0209697, IMG submission 184115) | Freshwater lake bacterial and archeal communities from Alinen Mustajarvi, Finland, to study Microbial Dark Matter (Phase II) - Alinen... | ecosystem: Environmental > Aquatic > Freshwater... | reverse complement strand
TCATCGAAGCCTTGCGGGATCCCGCTAGACGCTTTCTGGATCGGAACTCATGAAAACCGCCAAGAAGCTCAAAGTCCGGACTGAGAGCATTCCCTGCTTTGAGTGCGAGGGAGGCTCACTTCAGCCTGTCTCGCAGGACCACCAAACCCACCATCCCAAACTGGGAAACCTGACCATTCCCGCCGTGCCCATGCTGCGGTGCGACTCCTGCGGCGCAACGGTCATCGGCGAGGAGGGTAACCGTCGCATCGACGCCTTTCTGGACAAGGCACTCAACGTCATTTCCCCAGAGGAAATCCAGGCGTTTCTCGATAAATACAAACTGACCCAAAAGCGTGCGGCGGAACTCACTGGCTATGGTGAGAAGAACATTTCACGCTGGCTCACCGGGCGTGCCAGGCCTTCTGAATCAGTGAGCAACTTCCTGCGGGTGCTGCTGTCCGAGAGCAGCGCCTTCGAGCGACTCAAGATGAAGAACTTCCCGGATGCTCTAAAGGCATATCCGGCCGAGGCGCGTCAACCGGATGCGGAAGAGAAGGAAATCCTTAAATTGGTGGACTACCCAGCCCTTGTGAAGATCGGGAAGGTGGCGAAGACATCCAGTCCCAATTTGTCTGCAAGCCCGAGCTTTTTCGAAAAATCCTCAAACATCCTGTCCTCGGGGAAAATGAAATGATCTCAAGTGCGGCTAGCGGCGGGCAGGATGCAGCTCGGCTGAGCTCGCCGAACGCCCGCGCCACCGTGGACCGGGCATCCTGCCCGGATTCAAACGAACTCATTCAATTACCCTAATCCCGTCCCATCATTCGCCTGGGTCAGAATGTCTGAATCCTCAATCCCCCTCCACTCCCGCATCCGGAATGTGGGTGAAGGCGATGCGCATGGGGGCTTCATCCCGGCTCTCCTGCACGCTGCCGTAGTAGATCACCTTGCGGCCGTAACGGGCGCGCAGCTTGTCGAGGGCGGCATCGAGACGCTGGTGTTTATCGGTGTCGGTGCCCGTCGTGCCGGGTGGGGTGCCGGTCGCTGTGCCAGCATTTGCATTGGCGTCACCGGCGTCCTGGAACAACTGCGGGGTGTGGTTGCCTTGCTCACAGAGACGCGTGAGAACCACGCCAACTTTCTGGATCAGGCAGCCGGGCTCGGGCCGGTCGTGCCAGAGCCGCTCCATCAGGTGCATGAGGGTGAGGGTGGTGTCGGTTTCCACCGTGTGTGCGTCGGCCGACCATGACGGGCCTCTAACAAAGCCGAGCTGCAAGGTGAGCGAGCCGGTGAGCAGATGTTCGGCACGCAGCCGCTCACACGCCTTGTGCAGCAGCTTGCAGAGAATCGGCCAGGCTTTGTCAGGCGTCCGGCTGTCGGGCGGCAGGACGTGGCTGTGGCCGAGGGATTTGCGGTTTGACGGCAGGTCCGGGATTTCGTCGCCGCGCAGCAGGTGCCACAGGCGGTCGCCAAGGACGCCGCCCCACGCCTTGTGCAACTCGGGCTTGGTGGCGTCGCACAGGCGTTCGACCGTGCGGATACCGAAGGATTGCAGTCGCGCCTCCATGCTGCTGCCGATGCCGGTGAAGTCGCGCAGCTTGAGAGGATGCAGGATGTCCGGCAACTGGCTGTGCTCGATGATGAAGAGTCCGTCGGGCTTGCGCATCTTGCTGGCGATCTTGGCGAGGTACCTGTTCGGCCCGGCACCGATGCTCACCTTGATGACCGGCGACACGTCGCGGGCGACGGCTGCCTTGATTTTCTTGCCTATCGCCTCGACGGTGGCGGGTTCGCGCAGGTTGTAGGGGAGCCATGCCCACATTTCGTCAATGCTCAGCACGGCCTCGACGTGGATGCAGTCCTCGACCGCCGCAACGACCTGATGATGGACCCGGACGTATTCGGGCGGCTTGGCTTCCACGATGACAATGCCAGGGCACATGTTGCGGGCATCGCTGATCCGCGTGCCGGTCTTCACGCCGAATGCCTTGGCCTCGTAGCTGGCGGCGATGCAACACGAGGTTTCCGCCATCACCGGGGCCACGCCAACGGGCCGGCCGCGCAGGGCCGGATCAAGGTGCTGCTCGACCGATGCGAAGTAGGAATCGCAATCGACGAACAGGGCTGTGAGGGGATGCTCCACAACCGGAACGGATGCACCCGGCGGGGTGCGAGGTCAACTGGAAAGTGCGGCTTTGGGCAGACTGGAACCGGCCTGCCGGCAAGAGCACCATCACAAAGGCGCGTAGATCGCTTCCACCGTCACGGTCCCATCTACATCATGCAGCATTACAGCCTCCCTGGTCCCATCGAAATCCTTCCATACCGCGCCGTTTACCTTGACACTCTTGACCGGTTCTGCTTGGGGATGCCGCAGCCGCAGCAGCACGTTTTTCGGAGGGTTGCGGGACGGCATTCTGACAGTGGCCGTGATCCTGCCGCGGTCCACGTCCGAAACGATCTCGTAATCCACCGTGCCGAAATGGGTGGGGGCGTTCCTGACCGAGATCTTCTTGCCCTGCTCCAGCCAACTGCGCGGAGTGGCGCGGGCCAGCCAGAGATTCCGCCCATCCTCCATGACCAGCATGTTGCGGAAACGCTCAAGGAAAGCGGCCTCTTCGTAAATCTTGTCCGGCGGACCGTGAACAGCGTGTTCATTGAAAACGTACCCATCGTTTGGGAGGATATCAACGGCGTAGCAGTTCAAAAACGAACGCAGAAAGACCGGGATATCATCGCCGGCCAGGTGCATGTTCGAGGTGCGTTCCAGTCCGCCCTGATATTGCCAGCCTGCCAGGAACCAATCCCGTTGGCCGACGTTCGAGTTCTCCAGCAGCAGCCGATCCTCCAGCACATCGAGCCACCCCTGTACCCGAACATCGTCCACGGGCAACAGGCCAGCCGGGCTCACCAGCGCCGCGGCGGACTGGACCGTTTCCCAGTACAACGGTCCGACGTGTTCACCGGAGCCGTCGCGCTGCCAGCCCCAAGCTCCCGTGCTCAACCCGCGCACGTAGCAAGCGAAGGGGATGACCGAATGGTAGGTGCCGTCGCGCACCGGCACCACCGGCGACACCGCGATGGATCGCTCCACGGCCGCGCGCAGGTCTTTGCGATACGCTTCCGCCTCGGCGGCCAGCCGGGCGCCGCCCTCCGGATCGACCACCGCCAGTGTTGCCGCGAAACGCGAGACCGATGCCCAGTAGTAGCCTTCGCACTCGTAGAACTGCATCCATAGGCCGCCGCTGTCCGGGGTCACCTGGAGCGCCGGCTGCAATCCCTTACACCACAGCCGCTCGCCGCCGGAAACCATGTCCTGGACCGTGCGCCGCTGACGCAGCATCCACTCGGCGTTGGCCTTGATCCGTGGGGCGTTGGCCTTGAGCCACGCGGTATCACCGGTCAGCCAGTAGTGCTCGGTCAGCGCCCAGCCGATGGATCCCGGGCCAAACGCATGGACGCCGTCCATCTGACCTCCGGCGCCGTTCGGGCCCACCGCATGTGTGAGGCATCCGTGCCCCTCCGTAAACAGCCCGTTGGGTCGGTCACGCAGCGCCCATTCGTGGTGGCCGGTTGAGTCGGGGTCCATCGGCAGAGACACCCATTGATCGAAGCCGTCCTCAGCCGCCTGATGAGACCCCATCTTGTCCAGCGCCGCGAGGATCATGTACGTCTCGGCGCCCAGGATGCCGTAGGGATAGTCGTTGAACCACAATCGACCGTTCTTCGGGTTCTTCCCGCAGTGCCGCATGAGATGCCACGCGCCCAGATTCCATTGGGCCGTCAGGCGCTCCGACGGCACCTGCACCTGCATGGCCGGCTCCGAGCCCGCGGGAGGTTTGGGATGTGGCGGCAAGTTGGCTCCGCGCATGCCGGTCACGGCGCCTTCCCATGTCTGTTCTCCGTGAACGCGGATCTGCTGGCGAATGGTGCTCAGCTTGCGAGCCTGGAGTTCCTTGATGAACTCCCGGGCGCTGGCGGCCTGAGAGGCCAGCTCGATGGGAGGTTGCGAGGGAATCACAGGCCCGGACGCAGCGGATTTCTCGGAGTAGAAATGCCACACGTCGGCATTCCCATGGCCATCCGCGTGCGGATTGCCGGCATGCAGCGTGGTCACCACGTCCTGCGTCAGGTTCCAGACCCGGCCTGACCCGCCGACCTCGGTGATCATCAACTCGATGATCGTCGTGTCGCAGGCGTGTGTACCTTTGCGATCGACGACCAAGGAAACCATGTCGCCCGGAACCACGGCTATCTCGTCCAGTTTTCGCACGTCGGCCCCGGCAGGGATCGTCTGCGAGCCGGTTCCACTCGTCGCGCCCTGGGCCAAGGTCTTGCGATCCGTCTTTGTCTCCCGAACAATCGACCAAGCGATCCCGTCGCCGCCGTTCTGACCGTGAGCGACGCTGGCCTTGACCTTCACCACGCCTTTGACGGGACTGCGCCAACCGGCGGCCACATCGCGCTCAGCCCCGGGATGCATGGCCAGGCTCTTGGCCGGGAGGGTGATGCCTTTCACGGAAACAGGTTTGTCGGCCGGGTTGCCGCCGAACCACGGGCACTCGTCGCTGCCCCAACCCATCAGCTCCTTGGCGCCGGCGATGGAATCCATCTTGGCCGCCAGCGGAACCCGTGCCGCCGGCGGATTCGTCGCCAGTTTGTCCGATGGCGGCGGCACCTCCGGCGTCCGGCGGACAAAGAAGCCGTACTCGGGCGCGAGGATCGGCCCGTTCTCCAGGTCCGCTGCCAGGAAGGAGAAGTTGCCCGCCTGGGTCCAGAGGGTGACGATCGTCCGCGCCACGTCGTCCGGCTGGCTCGTGAAGGGTTGCACCTGCCGCCACTTCGACGTGCCCATGTACAACAGGCTGAACTTCACGCCACGACGGGTGAAGCCTTTGCCGGTGGAATGCCACGATAGGGGACCGCTCTCCGTTGTTCCGGCGTCGCCGTCCAACTGACGTAGCCCGGCCACGCGGCCGTCATAGGTTTCGACTCGTCCGCTGTAGTCCTTCCCGGCAGTGGCCGGGTCGAAGCCCCACTCGATTTCGGCCTCCAGCTTCTTCCAGACATCCGCCACCAGCACCCGCGCGGCGGGCACGGCGTAGTCCCCGGCGCTCTTGGCACCGCCAACGCTGATCACGATGCCGCACGTGTTCGCCTGCAGGTCATAGACATAGGTCTTTCCTCCATTGGCCAAGGCCGGTTTGACGGGCTTCTGCACCGCGTTCAGGTTGTTCCACCATGAACTGGCGCTGCCCTGGTTGTCCAGGGTCGTGACGGTCAATTCCTCAGGCGCGGGCTGCGGCTTGGCGCCGGCGACCCAAGTCAATTCGATTTGCCGCACGGGGCGGATTTCCTCCCAAAGCAGTCCGCACAAGACACGCTTGATCGCCGGAGCGTTCACGTCCACGGGTTTGTTGAGCGGCTGACCGGCGAACCGCATCAGGGCGAGCCAAACTTCAGGCGGATTGAGGTCCGCTTTGCGGTCAGCGCGGTATTGGTACGCGCTCGGCGCGATATCCGCGGGTTGTCCCACCAGTGTGTCCATGTCACCCCCTTTCATCGTCGTCCCGGATGCGCTCCAAGTAGGTATGGGTGGAGGAGGTTGGACTCGAGGTATTGGCAGTTGCTCGGTGCCGCCTGAATCAGGCTTCAGGCCGCTCTCCTCTGCATTGAGAGGAATCAGCGCTACGACAACAAGTGCAGCGAAACAGAACGCGTGGGATTTGGCTTTCATGTTATCAATATTTTGGCGAACGCCGAGCTTAGCCGCCGGGCGATTAGAGTGTGGTTGGTGTGAAACAGTAGTGCTGATGCAGGTCGGCTACGGCGATTCGCCTTTTGGGGTTCCGGTGACAGCAATAATCGACCCGAAACTGTTGCTTGCTTTCAAAGATCCCCCCATTCATCAATGTGTCCACCTGCAACCCTTCGCCCTTTAGGTATTGCGTAACGGCCGGAAAAGTGCGAAGTGGAGTTCCATTCTTGTCCTTCCAAATGATTCGTACCGAGGCTGCCGGCGCATGGAGAATATGATAGTCTACCCCGTCAACGTTAGAAGTGGTGGCACGGTGGCGCAGGTCTTACAGAGCGAAGCGAACGAGGGGGCTCATCCGCCGTTGCCACCCACATCGTGTTCGGCTTTTTGTTTTGGGATTTCAGGTGGATAGATACCATGTCTTTGTCTCGCTGGAGTATTCCCAAGTGTCGATCAATCCGCCCGGCTGGGGGAACGAGAACGAGTAGCTGCTCCCATCCGAACGATAACCGCAAGAGCTGCGAAGAAGACGTGGAAGGGAGGGCTTGGTTGGAAGCTGCTCAAGGCTCGTCGGGTAAGCACCGTGGGCGCTGCGGTAAGCCTCCAGCATTGGCGCGACCCGCGATGGATAATCCTTGGCTGCCACGACTGCGCGCTGCTGGACAAAGCGATTTGATGGGATGGCGAGTCCGACAAAGCAGCCGAAAGCCGCGACTATCGAAAGAATCGTCAATGCGGGGCGGTTTGAGCGCCCGTAGTGGAAAGCAAACAACCAGAGAATTCCAGCGACAAATAACGCGGGTATTCCTATCCATGCGACTAGGATGCCAAGCATCATTAGAATAAACGGGTCCATGCACCAGACGACGGCGATGAAGCACGCGACAAACACCACGGAAATGACGGGCCATCGATTTCTGGTGAGTAATTGGCGCATATTCATCTCTGCCGAACGTTGTTGTTCAACGACGTGCGGCGTTAACAATTGTTACACAAACGCGCCGTTGTTCCAGGTGTAACAACAACCCGGAAGCGCAGACTCCGTCCGCCTACGTTGGAAAGGTCGTTCTCACAAGCGCATTCGAACAGCAACCAGGCACGGGCGCAAGAGAATTCTACCAAAACTGTCACCCGTGGCCCGGCCTCTTTCCGGCCAGAGAGGGGCGGTGTGATAGCCTTCGCCGCCGCCTCAATCCTCAAGGACGCGGTGAACCCGTGTTTGGTGCTTGTTGGACGACGGCTGCCTTGCGGGTTGAGCGGTGGCTCGGCATCCCCAACCGCTGCTGCAGGGAGTCCAGGTGATGGCCTTGTCGCGGGCCGGCGCGGCCAAGCCGCTGTGGGCTTGTTTGGCCACCGTGGATTCCTCGGAGGGCCGCCGCCGCGTGGCCGATCACCTCCAGACCCTGCCATTTCCCCACTATGAACCTGCCGCGTGTCTGGGTCTTCGACAACGACGAAAAGCGATTGCCCGCGGCGGTTCGGCAGGGCATGCTGGCGCTCTGCCATGCCGCGACCTCCCAAGAAATTCGTCCCCACGCCGTTCGCCTATCACGAGGAGATCGAGATCACGATCGATTCTCTAACAAATCTGGGGGCCGGAGTGGGCCGGCGCGACGGCTGGGTGGTGTTTGTGCCATTCACGCTGCCCGGCGAGCGGGTGCGGGCACGGGTTTTCCGCAATGACAAGAATTGCTCGCATGCCGATTTGATCGAGGTGCTGGTTGCCGCGCCGGAGCGGGTGGCACCGCGCTGCCCGCTGTTTGGCACCTGCGGCGGCTGCCAGTATCAACATCTGGACTATGCCAATCAACTCGCGTGGAAATCGCGGCAGGTGGGAGAATTGATGCAACACATGGCGGGCATTGCGTTTCCGGTGAACCCCTGCCTGTCGTCTGACCAGATCTGGAACTACCGCTCGAAGATCACCCCGCATTTTGAAAAGGCCAAGGACGGCGACCTCGGCCCCATCGGCTTTCTGGCATTCGGCCGACGCTCGCAACTCATCGATGTGCCGCAATGCCCGATCGCGATGGATGTCATCAATGCCGCGTTGCCGGACATCCGCGCGAGTCTGCGTGACCGCGCCACCAGTTTCAAACGCAGTGCCACCCTGCTGCTGCGTGCCTCCGAAGGTCGCGTCGAAACCAACGCCAACGCCCCCGTCTGCGAACACGTCGGCGGTCTGGCCCTGCAATTCCTTGCCGGGGATTTTTTCCAAAACAATCCGTTCATGCTGGCGGTCTTCACCCATCATGTCGCCACCCAGGCGGCGGCGGGCGGCACCCGCTTCCTGGTCGATGCCTATTGCGGGTCGGGCTTGTTCGCACTGACCCTGGCCGGGCATTTCCAACAAGTCGCCGGGGTGGAGGTGTCCGAAACGTCCTGTGAGTGGGCACGCAAGAACGCCAAGGCAAACGGCATTGACAACGTCCGTTTTCTAACATCCTCGGCCGAGGCGGTCTTCGATGAGATCGATTTCCCCGCAGCGCAATCCGCGGTGGTGATCGATCCTCCGCGCAAGGGGTGCGCTCCGGAATTCCTCGATCAACTGGTTAGGTTCGGACCGGCCCGCGTCGTCTATGTTTCCTGCGATCCGGCCACCCAGGTGCGCGATCTCAAACACCTCGGCGCCGCGGGCTATCAACTCAGCAACGTGCAACCCCTCGATCTGTTTCCCCACACCCGCCATCTGGAATGCGTGATGACCCTGGTGCGGGCGCACTGATTGGCAATTAGGTTAGACTACAACGGGTTCCGCAAATCCCTCGCACTCCACGACGCTCACAGAGCGCCGCAATCGCCCAGCGGAAAGCGCAGGCCGCCCTCAAGCGCGAGTGCCGCGGCCAGGACCCGCTCGTATTGCGCGCGCGGCATCTCGAAGCCGCCGAACTGCCGCAGATGGGCGGTCATCCATTGCGTGTCTAGCAACACCACCCCGGCCTGGCGCAGACGTGCCACCAGCTCTAACAAAGCGATCTTGGAGGCGTCGGTTTTCCGGGAGAACATGCTCTCGCCGAAGAACGCGCCGCGCAGGGCGACGCCGTAAAGGCCGCCCTGCAAGCCGTCGGCGTCCCAACATTCCACGGAATGAGCGACGCCGAGCCGGTGCAGCGCAACATAACTCTCCAAGATCACCTCATCGATCCAGGTTGTCTGCCGCGCCGCGCATCCTAACATCACGTCGCGGAAGGCGGTGTTCCAGCGCAATTCAAAGGGCCGGCGCTTGCAAGCCCGCTGCAAACCGTGGGGGATGTGAAAGCGCTCATCGAGCGGCAGCAATCCGCGCTTTTGGGGCCGATACCATGCAATCTCCCCGTCGTCCGCCATCGGGAAAACGCCTTGCGCGTAGGCGTTGAGCAAGACATGGGGCGGGATGATGTCGGCCATCGGCTGCAAGTCTGGCACATCACGCGGAATTGCCAAGGCCGGAGCCCGCCAATTTGCAGTGGCCAAGAACCGGACTTCGGGTCATGTTGGCGGCATGCGGAAGCGTATGGGATGGATTCGAGTGGGCGCCGCCCTCGGCAGCGCCTTGTTGGTGGCCGGCATGTTTCCGCCGTTCAATGCCGCGGTCCTGGCCTGGGTGGCATTGGTGCCGCTGCTGGCGGCGCTGTGGTCGTTAGAGGGAAAACGCGCGGCCTGGAAAGGCTTCGGCCTGGGCTGGCTGGCCGGCGGTGTGAGTAGCGCCGTGCAGTTTTCCTGGTTTGGGGAGGTTTCATGGCTGGCGGCCATTTTGGTACCGCTTTACCTGGGATGTTACTGGGGCTTGTTCGGTGCTTTTGCCGCCAGCTTGGGCAATCCGTGGCACAAGCACCGCGCTGGCGAGCCGGTCGGCCCCCATCACACGCGCCGCAAACGCCTGCTCGCCGCCGCCCTGCCGACCGAGCCGGGATCGGCCCGCTTGAGCCTGCGGACCGCCTTTTGTCACGGCTCCCTGTGGGCGGGGCTGGAGTGGCTGCGCAGTTGGATGCTCACCGGTTTCAGTTGGAACGGGCTGGGGGTGGCATTTCATGAAACTCCGCTGATGGCCCAGGCCGCCGACTTGTTAGGTGTGACCGGCCTTTCGCTGCTATTGGTGTTTTTCCAAGCGGTGATGGTGCAAACCGGCAAGCGTCTGCTGCAAGGCAGCCCTGCCGGCAAGCGCCTCCCGCGCCGGGATCTCGCCGTCGCGATCCTGCTGGTGATACTGTTGTTAGGCTACGGCATGGCGCGCATCTCCAGCGAGGGGCGCCGCGAATCGGTTAGGCTCAGGGCCCTGCTGGTGCAGCTCAACATCCCGCAGGATGCCACACAGATGCTGTGGGAGCCCCTCGCGATCCACCGCGCCTACGAGGAGGAGACGCTCGGGGCGCTTGAAGCCATCGCAAAATCTGCTGCGACCAGGCCGTCACCAGACCGCGGAGAAGCCGCGGAGGTGCTGCGTCCCGCACGTTGGCCGGACTGGGTGCTGTGGCCGGAGACCGCCTTGTGCGGGCGCATTTTGCGCACTCCGGACGGTGGCTGGGGCACCTGGCAACAAAACCTGGACACCATCGCCCAAGTTCGAACCGCGGGGCCCTTCAGTCTGATTTACGGCGTCAACGAATTGGAAGGGGAACCGAAGGGGGACCAAGTGATCGCCAAGCCCGGCGGCCACATGTACAACTCGCTCGCGGTGATGTCGCCCACCGACGAGTTGCAGACATTCCGCAAACACCAGCTCGTCATTTTCGGCGAGACAATCCCGTTTGTCGATTCGCTGCCGTGGCTCAAGCGAATCTACGAGAACCAATCCGGGACCGAGTACAATGGCTCGTTCACCCCCGGCGATTCGTTCGAGCCGCTGCCCGTGATGGCCCACGGCACCTCCATCGGCGTAATCCCCAGCGTGTGTTTTGAAGACACCGTGCCGCGGCTCACCCGCCAGTTTGTGCGGCCGGGCCCGCAAGTGATCGTCAATGTCACCAACGACGGTTGGTTCAAGGAATCGGTGGCGGCAGCGCAACATTTCGCCGACGCCCGGTTCCGCGCCATCGAACTGCGCCGGCCAATGCTGCGCTGCGCCAATACCGGCGTGAGCGCCGCGATCAACACCGTCGGCTCCACCGCCCATCCTGATACCGGCGCCCCGCAAGTGCTAACCGATGCCACCGGCAGCCACTTCACCCGCGGCTCGCTGCTAGTCGAGCTGAACGTGCCGCTTGAACCGGCCGTCACCCTGTACGCGCTCATCGGCGATGGCGGCATCCTCCTCCTCACCGTGCTCAGCCTGGCCATCTCACTCCTTACCCGGCCCGTTGCGCCCCGGCCGGTTCCCAACCCGCAGCCCGCTCATCATCCTCACCAGCAACACCACACCCACTAGCCCACCCCTCCGCCCGGCGCGCAGCCCTTTCACGATCGAACTCCGCGCCGGGCGGAGGGGTGGGC